>Ga0097691_1000456_pt1 | contig 35810 bp, 38 predicted proteins | sample NGESurdeep072012_8_FD_72858 | JGI IMG/M metagenome (GOLD analysis project Ga0097691, IMG submission 72858) | Arctic peat soil microbial communities from Barrow, Alaska - NGEE Surface sample 210-1 deep-072012 | ecosystem: Environmental > Terrestrial > Soil > Wetlands > Peat ... | reverse complement strand
CAAGGCGAAGATTTTAGTCGCCGGCGACAATTTCGGCTGCGGCTCGAGCCGCGAGCACGCGCCCTGGGCGCTGATGGATTTCGGCATCCGCTGCGTGATCTCGACCGCGTTCGGCGATATTTTCTACAACAATTGCTTCAAGAACGGCGTGCTGCCGATCCGCGTTTCGCCGGAGGACTTGGAGAAGCTGTTCGACGATGCCGAGCGCGGCGCCAATGCCACGCTCAGCATCGATCTGGAGAAACAGGAAATCCACGGCCCCGACGGCGGCACGATCAAGTTCGAGATCGACGCCTTCCGCAAGCACTGCATGCTCAACGGGCTCGACGATATCGGGCTCACGCATCAGAAGAAGAGCAAGATCGTGAGCTACGAGGAAAAGGCCAAGGCCGCGCGGCCGTGGGCGTGAAGATCTCTCTCGCCGTGGCGGTGTGCGTGCTTTGCGCCGCGCCGGCCGCGCTGGCGCAGAAATCGACCGAAGACGGCTTGCGCGATTGCGAAAAACTCGCCGCGGTCAAGTTCAAGCAGGAAAACTCGGCGTTCAAAAAGTTCGCGATCACGCGCGCCGACGTCGAAGAGGACAAGTTCGCCGACAAGGTCGGCACGCAATTCGTCTCGACGATTTATCACGGCAAGGCGGTTTATCAGGCCGCCGGCGGCGAGCCGGCCGATGTCCGCTTCATCTGCCTGCATGGCGGGCTCGGCAAGGGCGCGGTGTTCGTCTATACGCTGCCGCGCTAAGGCGCGAACTCATAAATACGTCGCTGGATCGCTCGCGAGAGTCCGCTTAGGCTATGAAACTCACGCTTAAGCAGGCCGTCTCCACCATCATTCTGGTGTTGAGCTTACCGGCACGCGTAACTTATGTATCCGCCAGGCATCCGATCAACGGTGGTGAAGACGGCATGCTTGCCCCAACTGCCGCACTGCTGCTGTGCAATCAGCATCGCATTATCTTCATTTTCCGGATTCCAAGGAATAATACCGCCCGCATCGTTGCCCTTTGGGCCATAGACGCCTGAACAGGACGCCAGCATCACACCGAACGCCGCGGTAAAAACGACCCTACGCAGGGTCAACATTCTCATTGACTCAAACATCGAGGCCCCCCGGCCATTGAACTTCCATCAGTTTAATCCCGATCAGGCCGCCTGTCTCGACCAATCGCATCACCGACATTGGTGCCGACGAGCGGCTCGCGGAGAGGTGCCCCGGCGCACCCCAATTTAACGATCGCTTTACCTCGTTTGCAGGCCGCGGCGGGCACCTTTACACGCGATTAAGCGCCACACTTAAAACTATGAACAAGGACACCAGGGGACGGATATGACGGATCAGTTGGGGCGGTTTGGCATGGCGATCGCCGTTATCGCGCTCATCGCGACCGGCCTTTATCAGTTCAGCGGGAGCGTCAGCGTCGTGGAGACGCGCGCCCAAGGCATCGTCTTTCATTCCCAGTACTAGCGTCCCCTCCTCAGCTCGCCTTCCCGACCAAGCGCGGAAGACCGGCAACCGAGGCGGGATGACCACACCCGCCATCGTCAAATTGCCGGCGATGCTGACGCTGCCCAGGTCGTAATCTTGCCCACCCTAGCGCGGCTTCATTATTCGCCTGTAAGCTGGCGACGGAAAAATCATGATACGTCCAGTGACTTAGGCAATCCCTGTGAACCCCGCCGACATCCGAGTGCTGAGCACGCACGCCGTCCTGGACGCGCTGAACGAACTCGGGCCGAAGTTCGAGCGCGCGACCGGCCACCGGCTGTCGATCGGTTACGACCCCGCCAAAGCGGTAAAGCGCCAGATCGAGAATGGCGCGGCGTTCGACGTGGCCATCGTGACGCGGCCGGTGTTCGACGACCTGGCCGCACAGGGCAAGATCCTGCTTGAGACGCGCGCTGATATCGGCCGCTCGGGGCTCGGGGTGGCGGTGCGCAAGGGCGCGCCCAAGCCCGATATCGCGACGACCGAAGCGTTCAAGCGCGCGCTGCTCGCCGCCAAGTCGGTGGTGCGGTCCACCGAAGGCACCAGTGGCATCTATTTCGAGAAGCTGCTCGACCGCTTGGGCATTGCCGAGGCGATGCGCGACAAGGTCAAACTGGGTCCGAGCGGCCGCGTCGCCGAGCTGGTCGCCCGCGGCGAAGCGGACATGGCCGTACAGCAGATCGCCGAACTCCTGCCGGTGACGGGCGCGCAATATGCCGGCCCGTTTCCGCCGGAACTGCAGCTCTACTCCGAGTTTGCCGCCGGCGTCGCCAGCGCCAGCAAGCATCGCGAAGCCGCCAAGGCCTTCATCGCCACCTTGACGACGCCGGAGGCCATTGCGCTGTTCACAGCCGCGGGGCTTGAGCCGATCCTTCGCTGACTGGCGTATGCTGGACCGATAGCTGCCGCAGGAGAGCGCGATGACGCGACCGTTCGAGGGGATTCGGGTGATCGACGTCACCCACGTGCTGGCGGGGCCGTTCGCCGCCTATCAGTTGGCGGTCCTGGGCGCCGACGTGATCAAGGTCGAGCATCCCGACGATCCCGACCAGAGCCGCGGCGCCGGCACCGACAAGGAACTCAATCGCCGCAACATGGGCACGGCGTTCCTGACGCAGGCGTCGAACAAGCGCTCGATCACTTTGGACCTGAAGCAGGAAAAAGACCGCGAGACCTTGAAAAAGCTGGTGGCCACCGCGGACGTGTTCGTGGAGAACTACCGCCCCGGCGCGTTCGAGGCGCTCGGTCTCGGCTACGAGGCGCTGGCGGCGATCAATCCGCGGCTGATCTATGCTTCGTTTTCGGCGTTCGGCCAAAGCGGGCCGCGCGGTCCGCAGACCGCCTACGACCATGTCATCCAGGCCACCTCCGGCATCATGGCGATGACCGGCACCAAAGAGGTCAATCCGATCAAATTCGGCTCGCCGGCGGTCGACTACGCCACCGGCATGACCGGCGCCTTCGCATTATCCGCCGCGCTGTTCCAGCGCGAGCGCACCGGCAAGGGCCAGCGCATCGACATGGCGATGCTCGACGTGGCGATGATCCTGATGAGCTCGCATCTCACCGGCTATCTGCGCAACGGCGTGCACCCGAAGCCGCATGGCAATCGCCATCCCTACGCCACCAACGGCGCCTTCGCCACCAAGGACGGATTGGTGATGCTGGGCGCCAGCAATCTGCGCCAGCAGCGCCGGCTATGGACGCTGCTGGAGCGCCCCGACATGATCAAGAAGACGAACGACGAGCGCGAGAAGGACCACGAGCGCGAGATCGCGGTGCTGACCGAGATCATGCGCACGCGCACCGCCGATGAATGGGAGGCGTTCCTGCAAGCGCGCCACGTGCCGGCCGCGCGCGTGCGCACCATGGGCGAGGCACTCGCCGATCCACAGCTCGCGAGCCGCGGCATCATTCACCGCCTCGCCACCGCCACCGGAATCGAGGGCGGCTTCGGCGTGCCGCTGGCGGCCTTCACGTTTGCGCATGGCGGCCCGCGCATCGATTCGAGCCCGCCCACGCTCGGCCAGCACAACGAGGAAATTTTCAGCGAGCTTGGCGTGACGCGCGCTTAATCCGTCACCCTGAGAGTGCGCTGGTTCAATTCGCCTTAGCGCCGGATTTTTTCACCAGCGCCGACCATTTGGTTTCCTCACGATCGATGTCGGCGGCGTATTCGTCCGGCGTGGTCGGCAGCGGCTCGGCGCCTTCGGTGGCGATGCGGCGGTGCACCTCGTCGGAATTGAGCGCCGCACGCAGCGCCGCATTGAGCTTGTCGACGATCGGACGCGGCGTGCCGGCCGGCGCCACGATGCCGTAGTGCAGCACCGCCTCGAAGCCGGGCAACCCCTGCTCGGCCACCGTCGGCACGTCTGGAAATATCGCCGAGCGCTTCAATCCGGTGACGCCAAGCGCGCGCAGCTTGCCATCCATGACCAGACCGACGGCGGACGGCAGCGACGAGAAATAGATCGCCACATGCCCGCCGAGCAGGTCGGTGAGCGCCGGCCCGGTTCCCCGGTAAGGAACATGCGTAAGTTCGATGCCGGCGGTTAAGGCGAACAGCACGGTGCCGAGGTGAATGCCGCTGCCACGGCCGGCCGAGGCGTAGTTGAGCTTGCCCGGCTGCGCCTTGGCGAGCGCGATCAGCTCCTGCACGTTGTGCGCGGGCAGCGACGGGTTCACCAGGATGATGAGCGGGCTGGTGGCGATCAGCCCGACCGGCGCGAAGTCCTTGCGCGGGTCGTAGCCGGCATTCGGATAAAGCGTGGGATCGATGGCGAGCGTTCCGGTGCCGCCGAGCCCGAGCGTGTAGCCGTCGGGCGCGGACTTGGCGACCTGGCGTGTGCCGATCGAGCCGCCCGCGCCGCCGTGGTTCTCGATCACGATCGGCTGGCCGAGCGCCTTGCTCATGGGTTCGGCCACCCCGCGCGCCAAGACGTCGTTACCGCCGCCGGGCGCATAGGGAACGATGAGCGTGATCGGGTGCGTGGGATAGTCGAGCGCCGATCCCTGCGCGCGCGCCGCCAACGGCCATGTCACGACCGCGCCGCCGAGAAGCGTCATAAAATCGCGTCGTCGCATGAGCTGCCCCTTTGGCTATCTCGCCGCGATCGCCTCCGCGATCGCCACGGTTCGGCGCGCCATGTCGGCATGCAGGCGCTCAACCATGCGGCCGTCGATCGAGACCACGCCTTTGGACTTGTTTTCCGGCAGATCAAAGGCCGCGATAACTTTACGCGCCTGCGCGACGTCCTCCGGCGACGGCGAGAACGCGGTGTTGCAGGGCGCGATCTGGTTGGGATGGATCAGCGTTTTGCCGTCGAAGCCGAGCTCGACGCCCTGCCGGCATTCCATCGCGAAACCGTCGGCATTGCCGATGTCGTTATAGACGCCGTCGAGAATATCGATGCCGTAGATGCGCGCCGCCGCCACGCAGGTGGAAAGCCAGCTCAGCATCGGCGCGCGGCCAGGCACCAGGCGGGCGCGGGTGTCCTTGGCGAGATCGTTGGTGCCCATCACGAAGCCTGAAAGCCGCGCTTCGGAATCCTTCGCCTCGGCGGCGATCGACAGAATGTTGAAAATGGCGACCGGCGTCTCGATCATCGCCCAGATTCTGATTTTATGATCGCTATGCATGTCGAGCAGGCGGCGGCCGATCATCTCGAGCGTTTCCGGGTTCGATATTTTCGGCACCAAGATGGCGTCGGGCGCGGCATGAGCGGCGGCGGCCAAGTCATCGGCATGCCAAGGCGTGTCGACGCCGTTGACGCGGATGAACACCTCGCGCGTGCCGAAGCCGCCGGCCTTGACCGCGTCGGCGACCTGCTGGCGCGCGGCGTCCTTGGCGTCGGGCGCCACCGAATCCTCGAGGTCGAGGATGACGCCGTCGGCGGGCAGCGTTTTCGCCTTCTCCAAGGCGCGGGCGTTGGAGCCCGGCATGTAGAGCACGCTGCGGCGCGGACGGATGGTCATGCCGCCAACTCTATCGGTGGTGCGGAAACTAGCAAGCGGTGCGGCTGCCCAGAGACTGATCGGCGCCGATTAATTGGCAGCCGCCGCTTGCGGATTGAGGATGCGGTAAAGCTGGAATCGGTCGCCGTCGTCGACCAGCTTCAGGCGCGCGGGGTCGGGATTGGCCGCCTCGTCCTCGGTGAACAGAACGTAGAGATAATCGAACTTTGTCCAATTCAGCCAGAACGCCGGCGTGTCGGGCAGCGGGTGGTCGGCGGCGACGATGAGCTGCGCGACCGAGGGCGGCGTGCCGTCCTTGATGTCGGCATAGTCGCGATATTCGGGACGCACGTGCAGCACCTGCTTGCCCTGCACGGTGAACAACGTGGTGACCAGCGCGGAGCGCTCGATGGTGGCGATGGAGGCGGCATGCACGAGACCGAGGTCGCGCACGTCCTCGCCGAGCGAGCGGTCGGCATAGGCAACGAAAACCTTCGAGCCCGGCGCGATGCGGCGCACCGAGGAGCGGAACTCGCTGGTCGAATCCGACAATTGCGCCCAGTTTAAATCGATTTCGATCAGCCGCGCGGTGATCAAGACGATCAGGACGATCATGAAAGCCCGCCGCACCAGGCGGCGGCGCAGCTCCAGATCACCGCATGCGAACAGCATGAAGGCGACACCCAGCGGAACGCGCTGGTCGGTCATGTAGGTGTCGAACATGATGCGCGGCAACGTGAGATACACCGCCGCTCCGACCACGAGCAGCGAGAAGACCAACGGATGAAAGCGCAGGACTTGGTGGCGGACCGCCCATACGATGCTGGCGACCATGACGGCAATGAGCGCGAAGGCGGCGATGTCGGAATAATCGCTGACGACATACATCAGCCCGTCGATCTTGCCGCGTTGGCCCCAGTAAGTGGCGCCCACCAGCTGCATGGTTGGGCTGGCATTGAGCAGCGGCGCCGCGGCGAGGAACGGCAGGCCGCCGGCGACGAAATCGACGATGCGGCCCGGCCAGGGTTCCAGCCGCCGCTCCCACAGCCGCGATATCTCGAACGCGAGCACGCCGACGCCGTAAATGCCGAGCGCCGAGAGATGGCAGAAGAACAACGCGACGACGCAAGCCGTCGACAGCGCGAATCGCGCGGGCCAGGCGCGCTCGCGCAGGGCGACCCAGCCGGCCAGCGCCCACAGCGCGACGCCGATGCCGAAAATGTAGTTCATCACTCCGACCAGGAAGACGTAATTGTAAAGCAGCGGAAAGGCGAACAGCGGGAACACCGACCAGCGGCCGATCAGCGCCCGGTTCAGCGCCAAGACCCCCGAAATGATGAGCGCGAACATCCCGACGATGAACACTTGGCCGGCCCGGTAGACGTTCATGACGCGCGCCAGCTGCGGCACGATCAGGTCCATGGTCAGATTGGGAATCACCTGCCAGTCGATCTCATAGAATCTGGCGAGTAGCGGGTTCTTCGACAGCGTCGCGATCACATGCATGCGGGCAAGGTGATTGACGTAGTCCGACAGCGGCGGCAGCGGATGCGTCCAGATCGGGATGGAAATGAGCATTGTGAACGCCGCGAACAGCACGGCGATTTGCGGCGCCGAGAATCCCTGCGCGCGGGATCGCGACGATGGCGGATTTGACACAATGGGCTTGTTCGGCTGTAGCATGCGCGGTCTGGTTTTCACTCTTCAGTCGTCGATTGCACCTGAACGAGCAATGAACATGCCGCGGTTCCGGCAGTGGAACGCCATAAAACGGGAGTTTGCTGGCGTGTAAATCGCGGCTTTGCCCTGCAAAGCGCCGAGGTTTTGAGCCTGCAAACCGCTCATTCTCGCGCAAGCGGAGATGAACGGAACGTGCTACGCCGCCTTGCGCTTGGCCTGGATCAGCTTGCGATTGATCAGGCACTCGGCGATCTGGATGGCGTTGAGCGCGGCGCCCTTGCGCAGATTGTCCGACACCACCCACAGCACCAGGCCGTTGTCGACGGTCGGGTCGGTGCGGATGCGGCTGATATAAGTGGCGTCCTCGCCGACGCATTCGTACGGCGTCACGTAGCCGCCGGGCTCGTGCTTGTCGATCACCAGGCAGCCGGGGGCGTTGCGCAGAATTGTGCGCGCTTCCTCGACGCTGATCGGCTTTTCGAACTCGATGTTCACCGCCTCGGAATGGCCGACGAACACCGGCACCCGCACGCAAGTGGCGGTGAGCTTGATTTTGGGATCAAGAATCTTCTTGGTCTCCATCATCATCTTCCATTCTTCCTTGGTGTAGCCGTCCTCCATGAACACATCGATCTGCGGAATCAAATTGAACGCGATGCGCTTGGGAAACTTCTTGGTCGTAACCTCGCCCAGCGTGAACACCGCCTTGGTCTGCGCGAACAGTTCGTCCATCGCCTCCTTGCCGGCGCCCGACACCGATTGATAGGTCGCTACCACCACGCGCTTGATCGTGGCCTTGTCGTGCAGCGGCTTGAGCGCGACCACGAGCTGGGCGGTCGAGCAATTCGGATTGGCGATGATGTTCTTCTTGGTGAAGCCGGCGACCGCGTCGGCGTTCACCTCCGGCACAATCAACGGCACGTCCGGGTCCATGCGCCAGGCCGAGGAATTGTCGATCACTACCGCGCCCGCTGCCGCGATCTTCGGCGACCATTCCTTCGACACCGCGCCACCCGCCGACATCAGGCAGATGTCCACGTCGGAAAAATCGTAATGGTCGAGCGCCTTCACCTTCAGCGTCTTGTCGCCGAACGAGCACTCCTGGCCCATGCTCTTGCGCGAGGCGAGCGCCACCACCTCGTCGGCGGGAAAAGCCCGCTCGGCCAGAATGGCGAGCATCTCGCGCCCGACATTGCCGGTGGCACCCACCACCGCGACCTTGTAACCCATTGTTAACTCTCCGAAAAAAATCACCGGCGCGCCTAGGCGAGACGGAACCAGATGGCAGCGCTTCTAAGCGAGAACTGAGGGGAAGACAACGGCGACATGATGGAGAAATGGCCGTGCATCCGGCCTTGCATTCTTGGCGCGACGAACTGCCGGCCGCATTCGTGCGGGGGCTCGCGGTCCTGTGCGGGCTGGCTGTGCTGTCGGTCTTCTGCGCCTGGGTCTTCCAATCGCCAAAAACGATCAGAGTCATCACACCGATGCATCAATCGGAATGGACCGAGATCGAGCGGCCGTTCCCGGCCTTCGTGCTGTCGATCCCCGAAGCGGCCGATGTGCCGTCGCGCTATGTCATTCGCCGCCACGCCGAGGGCGGCGGCCGCAAGGACATCCTGGCGCTCGGCGATCCGGATAGCGCTTCGCCTTATCTCGTAGTCGAAATCTACCGGCCCGGAAGCGAGATCGGCCGCTTCGCCGGCCCGCAGGCCGCGATCGCCGCGACGGCGGCCGCGCTCGGGCCGGTCGCGCTGCGCAGCACGGAGGAGCCGCTGGTGAGCAAATTCGGTCCGCTGTCGATCATTCCCTTCGAAACCTCGAAAGGTACGCCGCGCCACTGCCTCGCCTTCGTGCGCACCTACGACGATCCACGGCTGCAATTATCCGGCTGGTTCTGCCAAGGCGGCGCCGACTTCATCGAGCGCTCAACGCTGGCCTGCGCGCTCGACCGGCTGACGCTGCTCTTCGCCGGCAGCGAACCGAAGGTGGGCGCGCTGTTCGCGCAAGCCGAGCTCAATCGCAGCTTCTGCGGCCAGCGTGACCCGATTCTGGCGTCGACGCCCAAGTACAAGCTGTTGTGGAAGGCGCTGGCGACCCGCCCGGAGCCGCGGCGCATTGGCCGTTGAGCGATCTGCCGCGATAATTTTTTCCACGTTGCAGCGCGGCAACAATTTCTTGCGCGCCCGCGGTCATTTCAATTGACCGGCGGATTATTTCATATGATCATATTCAAATAAGAATATCTGAAGCCGCGGCGATGGCCGGGACGGCTGGATAAAAAAAGAACTCTGGGGAGAGCAAACGATGATCACACGACGTCACTTGCTTGAGACCGCCGGCGCGGGCGCAGCGCTGGCCGTGTCCGGACTGAGTCTGCCGAAATTCATGGCTGCCGAAGCTGCCGGAGCAGACCTGACGCCCGGCGTGCCGCAGGGCATCAGCAGCTACGTGACCATGGGGACGCTACCGGGCAAAAAGCCGCTGATCCAGCTTTCCGACCGGCCGCCCAATTACGAAGCGCCGATCGAATATCTGCGCACGCCGATCACGCCGAACGACCAGTTCTACGTGCGTTATCACTTGGCGGACATTCCGGAGGTCAAAGCCGAGGGCTACAAGATTTCAGTCGGCGGCGACGGCGCCAACGGCACGGCCGAGATCACCCTCGACGACCTGAAAAAAATGCCGGCGGTCGAAGTGGTCGCGGTCAACCAGTGCTCGGGCAGCCGGCGCGGCCTGTCCAAGCCGCATGTGGCCGGCGTCGAATGGGGCTACGGCGCCATGGGCTGCGCACGCTGGAAAGGCGCGCGGCTCAAGGACGTGCTCGACAAGGTTGGGCTAAAGAAGGAGGCGATCGAGATTTCCTTCAACGGCGCCGACGGGCCGGCGATCGACAAGACGCCGGACTTCATCAAGAGCATTCCGGTTTGGAAGGCGACCGATGAGGCAACGATCATCGCCTACGAGATGAACGGGGCGCCGCTGCCGCACTTCAACGGCTTCCCGGCCCGCATCATCGTGCCGGGCTGGACCGGCACCTATTGGATGAAACACGTCATCACCATCAACGCGCTGACCAAGCCGCAAGGCGGATTCTGGATGAACCCCGCCTACCGCGTTCCGCTCGGCAAGTTCCCGCTCAGGGACCGCTTCACCACGCAGGAATACGCGCCGAACACGCCGATCACCGAGATGGTGGTCAATTCGCTGATCACCAGTCATCGCGACGGCGCGCAGGTGAAAGCCGGCAAGGTCGCGGTCAGCGGCATGGCCTGGGACGGCGGTTACGGCATCCGAGCGGTGGAAGTCTCGACCGACGGCGGCAAGAACTGGTCGACTGCGAGTTTGGGTCAGGATCTCGGCCCCTACGCGTTCCGGCCGTGGAGTTTCGATCTGTCGGCCAAGCGCGGCAAAAACACGGTGATGGTCAACGCCACCAACAAGATCGGCCAAAGCCAGACCACCGAGTTGATCTTCAATCCGGCCGGTTATCACAACAACGTCATGCAAAACATCACACTGACAGCCTGAGGGAGGAGACCATGCGGACATTTGTCATTGTTTTCGCCGCCGCACTGATCGCGCTTCCCGCGGCGGCCGCCGAACAACAGGTGCAATTGAAGAAAGCGCCCGGCCTCGACAAGGTGGAGGCCAATTGCCAAGCCTGCCATACCCTCGCCTACATCCCGATGAACTCGCCGTTCCTCAATGCGGCGGGCTGGGGCGCCGAGGTCACCAAGATGATCAAGGCGTTCGGCGCGCCGATCGACGACGCCGACGCCAAGGCGATTGCCGAATACCTGGCGAAGAACTACGGCACCTGAAGGGGTCGCCCTCATAACGCGAAAATTCGGCCCTGTCGCACCGGCGGGGCCGTTTTCTTAATGATTCGGCGTAACAATTGCGTGCGATTCGCTCTATTGCTGCGAACCGAAGCCCGCTAGACTGCGTTGCAACAAAGAGCCCCGGTGAGGACCCCATGCGATTGAAGATTTTTGCCACCGCGTTTGCCGTTACCGCGGCCATGGCCCTGCTGGCCGCGCCGGCCGATGCGGCACCGAAAAAGAAGCGCGTGGTCGATGCCCGTGGCCACACGGTATTCGTGAGCCGTGACGAAGACGGCCGCACCCGCACCCGCATCATCATTCAGAAGCGGTCCTATCTCGATCCCGGCACCGAAACATTCCCGGGCGAGAACACCGGCAACAACTATGCCCAATTCCCCAATCAGCACGCCACCAGCGTGCTCGACAACACGCCGTTCGGCGGCAACCAGTCGGCGCTGCCGAACCTGTGGACGCTGCCGGGCAAGAATAATCCCTTCGTGCAGTACTAGGCTGGATCGCAGGCCTGAATCGAAAACGCGGCCAACTGGCCGCGTTTTTATTTGTAAGCTTTGCTATTTGACCGTCGTAAATCTTGCGCGAGGCGCTTAGCCGGCAAGCTGCTCCAGTTCGGCCAGAATCGCCGAGCCCATTTCCGACGTTGAGATGACCTTGCTGCCCTCCGACTTGATGTCGGCGGTGCGCAGACCCTTGTCGAGCGTGGCGGCGATCGCCTGGTCGATCATGTCGGCCTGCTTGCCGAGGTTGAATGAATAGCGCAGCGCCATGCCGAACGACGCGATCATCGCGATCGGGTTGGCGATGCCCTTGCCGGCGATGTCGGGCGCCGAGCCGTGCACCGGCTCATAGAGCGCCTTGCGCCTCTTGGTCTTGACATCGACCTCGCCGAGCGAGGCGGAGGCCAGCATGCCGAGCGAGCCGGTCAGCATTGAAGCGACGTCCGACAGCATGTCGCCGAACAGGTTGTCGGTGACGATGACGTCGAACTGCTTCGGGTTGCGCACCAGCTGCATGCCGCCGGCATCCGCCAACATGTGCTCGAGCTTCACGTCCTTGAACTCGCGCGCGTGCAGCGCCGTCATCACCTCGTTCCAGAGCACGCCCGACTTCATGACGTTGCGCTTTTCCATCGAGGTGACTTTGTTGCGCCGCTTGCGGGCAAGCTCGAAGGCCACGCGCCCGATGCGCTCGATCTCGTAGGTGTCGTAGACTTGAGTATCGATAGCGCGCTTCTGGCCGTTGCCGAGATCGGTGATGGTCTTCGGCTCGCCGAAGTACACGCCGCCGGTCAGCTCGCGCAGGATCATGATGTCGAGGCCTTCGACCAGCTCGCGCTTGAGCGAAGATGCGTCGGCGAGCGCGGGATAGGTCACCGCCGGACGCAGGTTTGCATACAGCGCCAGATCCTTGCGCAGCCGTAAGAGCCCGGCCTCGGGCCGCACGTCGTAGGGCACCGTGTCCCATTTCGGCCCGCCCACCGCGCCGAAGATCACCGCGTCGGCGGCCTTGGCCTTCGCCATGGTGGCGTCGGTGATGGCGACCCCGTGGGCGTCGTAGCAGCAGCCGCCGGCGAGGGCTTCCTCGGTCAAGAACTTGTCCGGGCCTTGTCTGTTGAAGAAGTCGATGACGCGCTTGGCCTCGGCCATCACTTCGGGGCCGATGCCGTCGCCGGGGAGCAGCAGGAGATTGTGGGTTGCCATTTTTTACGCCTCGCCATTGCGGAACTGCGCGGAGTGCTAAAGGTCCGCGCCGCGATTGGCAAGGCGAGAAGGCGCTACAGCCCTGAGAACCAATTGTAACCCTGGTTTTCCCAGTAGCCGCCGCGGTCGGTGTTGGTGACTTCCATCGCCACCACGTATTTCGGGTTCTTGAAGCCGAGCTTGGTGGGGATACGGATTTTCATCGGGAAACCGTAGGCGCGCGGCAATATCTTGTGGTCGAACTTGAACGACATCTGCGTCTGCGGATGCAGCGCGGTCGGCATGTCGATGGTGTTGGTGTAGCCCTCGGCGCATTTGAACCAGATGTATTTGGCGCTGGTGTCGGCGCCGATGCGCTTGAGGAAGTCGGACAACACGGCGCCCTGCCAGGAGCCGATGGCGCTCCAGCCTTCCACGCAGATATGGCGCGTGATCTGCGAGACCTCGGGCAGCGCGTGCAGCTCGGCAAGCGTCCACGGCTTCTTGTTGTCGACCAGGCCGGCGATTTCCAGTTTATAAGCGTTGCCGTCCACTGCCGGCGCCTCGTCCTCGTCGTAATAGGCATTGAACGGGAACGGCCGCGTGATGGCGCTCTCGGGGAAGGTCGGCGCCAGTTTGGTACGGCTGAACAGCGCGGCCTGCGCGCCGTCATTGAACGAAGAAATTTCGCGCAGCACGGCTTCCGCGCTGTCGCCGTCGATGATGTCGCAGCCGGTGAGGAAGGCGAGCGCGCCGAGGCTGGCCGCGCCGCGCAGGAAGCCGCGCCGCGCCGGATCGGGCATCAGCGAGGCTGCATCCTTGATCAGCAGCTTGGGATCGACGCCGGGAATAATTTTGCGTTGGCGCATATTATTTTCCTTTGAGCATGATCTTATCCGAAAACCGGTTCCCACTTTTCGGGATCATGCTCTGTTCTCCTAGTGACCGACGACCATGGCGCGCAGGTTCCTCGGCACGATCAGCGCCAGCGCCACATGCACGACCAGGAAGCCGACGATCGCGCTCATGGCGAAGAAATGCACATAGCGGGCGACATCGTAGCCGCCGAACAGCGCGGTCAATTCCTGGAACTGCACCGGCTTCCAGATCGACAACCCCGACAGCACGATCACGATGCCGGTGAGGATCACGCCGGCATAAAGCAGCTTCTGCACTGCGTTGTAGTGCGAGATATCCTCGTGCGCGAGCTTAAAGCTGAGCGCTGCCTTGGCGTCCGCCAACACCTGCGACGGATAGATCGGCAGCAGCTTGCGGCGGAAGCGGCCGGTGGCGAGCCCGAGCGTGACGTAGACGATGCCGTTGATCACCAGCACCCACATGGCGGCGAAATGCCAGAGCAGTGCGCCACCCAGCCATTGGCCGAGCGCGATGTGCTTGGAAAATTCGAATTTGAACAGCGGCGAGGCGTCGTAAATCTGCCAGCCGGAGCCGATCATCACCAGGATCGCCAGCGCGTTGATCCAATGGCACGCGCGCACCCAGACTGGATGGATGGCCGCATCGGCGGGCATGGTTGTCATGGTCTCAGCGGTCATCGCGAACCTGCCCTGTGATCCTAACCAATCCAAGCCCGAATGAGTATACGGCGCGGCCGGGCCCGCGGATGCACGAGCCCGACCGCGTGCCTGCGCTTATTTCTTCATGCCGTCGTTGGACATCTTGTCCTTGGCCATGCCGTCGTCCTTCTTCATCGAGTCCTTGGCCATGCTGTCCTTGGCCATGCCGTCGTTCTTCTTCATCGTGTCCTTGGACATACTGTCCTTCTTCATGCCGTCATCCTTCTTCATGTCGTCCGCGAAAGCCGGCGCCATGGCGAAACCGGCGGCGATAGCGGTCACCAGCACGGCCGAAAACAGAGTCTTTTTCATCACGTGTCCTCCTGAGGAATGAACTTGGCGATCCATCCGCTATCACGGGGGCTGAACACGTCCTCATCAGTTTCCCGTTGCCGCAACCTAGCGTTTGGCTCACGGTTTTGTGAGAATGGCCAAGCCGGGCCGGATCGGATGAAGGAGCCGCAGCGTTGAGCCAATCAAGCGTCGCCAAGACCAACCCCGGCAATTTTTTCGAGGACTTCCGCCTCGGCCTTGAGATTCGCCACGCCACCCCGCGCACGGTGACGCTCGGCGATGTGGCGCTTTATAACGGCTTGTTCGGGCCGCGCTTTGCCGTGCAGTCGTCCGACGCCTTCGCCGCCAAGATCGGCTATCCGCGCTCGCCGCTCGACGATCTGCTGGTTTTCCACGTGGTGTTCGGCAAGACCGTGCCCGATATCTCGCTCAACGCCGTGGCCAATCTCGGCTATGCCGATTGCCGCTTCCTCAAAGCCGTCTATCCCGGCGACACGTTGAATTCGGTGTCGCAGGTGATCGGGCTGAAGGAGAATTCCAACCGCAAGACCGGCATCGTCTATGTGCGCTCGCGCGGCTTCAATCAGAACGGCGACACGGTGCTCGACTATGCGCGCTGGGTGATGGTGCGCAAACGCGACGAGGCGGCAGCAGCGCAGGCTGAAAAAGTGCCCGAGCTGCCGAAGCACGTAGAGCCCGCCGCGCTTGGCGCCGCCTGCCCGCCGATCGATGCTTCGGCCTACGACAGCGTGCTCTCCGGCAGCCCACACCGTTTCGGCGACTACAAAGCGGGCGAGAAAATCGATCACGTCGACGGCATCACGGTCGAGGAATCTGAGCACATGACCGCGACGCGGCTTTACCAGAACACCGCGCGCATTCATTTCAATCAGTTCGCCGAGAGCAAGGGCCGCTTCGGCCGCCGGCTGATCTATGGCGGCCACGCCATCTCGCTGGCGCGCGCGCTCAGCTTCAACGGGCTCGGCAATGCCTTCCACGTGGCGGCGATCAATGGCGGGCGGCACGTGGCGCCGCTGTTCGCAGGGCTGACGGTATTTGCCTGGTCCGAGGTGCTGGCCACCGCCGAAGTGCCCGGCCGCAAGGACGTCGGCGCGCTGCGCCTGCGCACCATCGCCACCAAGGATAAGCCGTGCGCAGATTTTCCGCTCAAGCTTGCCCTCGGGCCCGCCGAAGGCGGGACCCGTGGGAGCGGCGACGACTACGACCCGTCGGTGATCCTCGATCTGGATTACTGGGTGCTCATGCCGAAGTGAGCGGGCGCGCTCAGCTCTTCGGATATCCGACCGTCTGGGCAAACGTCACGAATTGTTCGCCCTCGAGCTGCATGACTTTTTCCAGCTTCTTGTAATCGACTGCGCCGCGGAACACGCTCGCCAGCCCCTCGGACGCGCAGAAGAGATAGACATTCTGTCCGATAAAGCCGGTATCGACCGAGGCATAGAGACGGCGACCTTCAGGAGGGACATCGTGCATGCGCTCGCCGTGCGCGACATAGACTAGGTTAAGCGGCGCGCTCCCCACGAAGTCCTGCTGGCCGGTGGCGGCGCGAATATCGACGCTCAAGTGCTTCCGGAGCAGATGAGCTTTCGGATCGTAGAACCAAACGCCGTCCACCATGGCGGCATAGACGTCAATCACCATGATGTGACGCCAATATGGGGCAGTGCGGTCGCCGGAGGGACGGTTGACCCCGAATGCAGCCCATAGCAGATCGGACAATACCCGCAGAGGCAGCGGACGGTCGGCGTATTCGCGCGTCGAATGGCGCAGCTTGAGCGCCTGCATCAATGGCATACCGCCGCTCGTCTGCGGCGCCGGCAGCTGCATGATTATCGCTTCGCTTGCCGCCTGCGCGGAGGTGCCTGCGAAAACGGCTGCCGACAATAATCCAGCGCCCGCTTCCCGTCGGGTGATCATCGGGATGATCTCCTCTTGTCTCGCGGTGCGCCCTCCCAGTCGAAGTGCAAAATATTATCGATTTTGACTTATGCCGCATTGATGAGGATCAAGTCGGCGCAAGCTAGGCGCTCGCTCGCAAATGATCGACGAGCTGCCGCGCATAAGGCGGCAGCGTGTCAATGTCGCGCACGCAGATCGACAATTCGCGCAACGCCCAGGCATCGGTGAGGCGGACCGAACTGATCGCCATGTTGCGTTCGGTCCGCTTCACGGTGGTCTCCGGCACGATGCCGACGCCGACATTGCATTCGACCAGGCGGCAGATGGCGTCGAAGCTGCGCAGCTGAACGCGCAGCCGCAATGGCCGGCCGACGCGGTTCGCCTTGTCGGCAAGGAATCGTTGGATCGCGCTGGCGCGGTCGAGGCCGACCATGTCGTAATCGAGCACCTCGGCGAAACCGATGCGCGAGCGGCTGGCGAGCGGGTGACTGCGCGCGACCACCAGCACGAAGCGGTCGCTGCGGAACGGAAACGTATGCAGGCCGCCGTAATCGACGGTGCCGGCGACAATGCCGATATCGCCCGAGCCGTCCGCGATCAGGCCGACGATCTCGTCGCTCAGGCGCTCCTCGAGGTCGACGCTGATATCGGGATAGGCCATCAGGAACGAGCTTAACGTCTCTGGCAGAAATTCGGTGAGCGCATTGGTGTTGGAGAGCACCCGCACCTGGCCGGCGAGCCCGCGCGCATAGGGGCTCAAGTCCTCTTGCAAGCGCTCGCTTAGCGCCAAGATCGAGCGCGCGTGCTGCAGCAGCGTGCGGCCGGCCTGGGTCGGCGTCACGCCGGCCCGGCCGCGCACCAGCAATTCGGTGCCGAAGCTGATTTCCATCTTGCGGATGCGGGTTGAGGCGGCGGCCAGCGACAGGTTCGAGCGCACCGCGCCATGGGTGATGCTGCCCGCCTCGACGATGTGGCGGAACAGGTTGAGATCGGTGAAGTCGAAGCGCATGGGACCGCTACCTTCTTATTTCGCGAAGGCAGGCTACGTAAAACACATATTGCACCATAACAATTAGAGGTTCAAGCTTCGCAATTGATGAAGTAGCTGGTTTTGGCTGCCGGTCAAGCCTGAAGTCATCCTCACGGCAGTTCATGCCAAGCCAAGCCGCTCCGCAGTCTCACGCATCGAAACTGCGGTGGTGAGGCTTTGATATCTGTCAATGAGCGTGTTGCGGCTCTGGTGGACATTGGTTAGGAGCCGGCCACGCTTCCTCGATGCGAGCCAGCGGCAAGTTTTGAGCGTTCTGGAGAATGACAATGGCTGAGCTTAAGGCGGGTTCGACGACAGGATCGCGCCGCGCGCGTCCGCTCTCTCCGCACTTGCAAGTCTATAAGCTGATGCTGACGTTCGTGATGTCCGGCTTTCATCGCATCAGCGGCGCCGTATTGTATTTCGGCATGCTGCTGATCGCCTGGTGGCTGATCGCGGCGGCGTCCGGCCCCAACGCCTACGCCAATTTCGAATGGTTCATGGGCAGCCTGATCGGGCGGCTGGTGCTGTTCGGCTACACTTGGGCCTTGCTGCATCACCTGCTCGGCGGCATTCGCCATCTGATCTGGGACACCATTCATGGATTTGAACCGGCTGAGCGCGAGCTGCTGGCGCTCGCGACGCTGGTCGGCTCGATCTCGCTCACGCTCATCGTCTGGGTGGTCGGCTATCTCGCCATGGGAGGCCCGCGATGAAGGAGCCTCAGATGCGCACGCCGATGCGCCACGTGCGCGGGCTTGGCGCCGCCCACACCGGCACGCGAGATTTTTGGCATCAGCGCGTGACCTCGGTAGCCGGGATCCCGCTTTGCATCGCGCTGGTGATCATCGTCGTCGGGCTGCTCGGCCGCAGTCACGCCGCGGTCGTGCAAATTCTCGGGTCGCCGATCGTGGCCATCATCATGCTGCTGTTCATCATCAATACCGTTTATCACATGTGGATCGGCATGCAGGAGATCATCATCGACTACGTGCATGAAGATAAGCTCAAGCTCGCGACCTTGTTGGGAAATACTTTCTTCTGCTTTGCCATCGGCTTCGCCAGCGCCTTCGCAATCCTCAAACTCTCGTTCGGAGTCTAACCATGGCCACGAACGGAAAATCGAATGGAGCGCCCGCGGTCAACGGCAGCGCATACCCGATCGAGGATCACAGCTACGACGTGGTGGTGATCGGCGCCGGCGGCTCCGGCCTGCGCGCCGTGGTCGGCTGCAGCGAGGCCGGCCTGCGCACCGCCTGCATCAGCAAGGTGTTCCCGACCCGCTCGCACACCGTGTCAGCCCAGGGCGGCATCGCCGCCGCGCTCGGCAATATGGGCGAGGACGACTGGCGCTGGCACATGTACGACACCGTCAAGGGCGCCGACTGGCTCGGCGACCAAGACGCCATCGAATATCTCTGCCGTAACGCGCCCGACGCGGTCTACGAGCTCGAGCACTGGGGCCTGCCGTTCTCGCGCAGCGAGGACGGCAAGATCTACCAGCGTCCGTTCGGCGGCATGACCACCCATTACGGCAAGGGCACCGCGCAGCGCACCTGCGCCGCCGCCGACCGCACCGGCCACGCCATGCTGCACACCATGTACGGCCAGGCGCTGCGGCATTCGGCCGAGTTCTACATCGAATATTTCGCCATCGACCTGATCATGGACGACGACGGCCGCTGCCGCGGCGTGGTCGCGCTCAATCTAGACGACGGCACCATCCATCGCTTCAGGGCCAATATGGTCATCATCGCCACCGGAGGCTATGGCCGTATCTACTTCACCTGCACTGGCGCTCACGCGCAAACCGGCGACGGCAACGCCATGGTGCTGCGCGCCGGCCTGCCGCTGCAAGACATGGAATTCGTGCAATTCCATCCGACCGGCATCTACGGCGCCGGCTGCCTGATCACCGAGGGCGCGCGCGGCGAAGGCGGCTACCTGGTCAATTCCGAAGGCGAGCGTTTCATGGAGCGTTACGCGCCGTCGGCCAAGGACTTGGCCTCGCGCGACGTGGTCTCGCGCTCCATGACCATCGAGATCCGCGAAGGCCGCGGGGTCGGCAAGGACAAGGACCATATCTACCTGCACCTCGATCATCTCGACCCCAAGGTGCTGCATGAGCGGCTGCCGGGCATTGCGGACCTGGCGCGCATCTTTTCGGGGGTCGATATCTCCAAGGAGCCGATTCCGGTGTTGCCGACCGCCCACTACAACATGGGCGGAATCCCGACGAACTATCACGGCGAGGCGTTGACCAAGAAGAACGGCAATGCCGATACCGTGGTGCCCGGACTGATGGCGCTGGGCGAAGCGGCCTGCGTGTCGGTGCACGGCGCCAACCGGCTCGGCTCCAATTCGCTGATCGATCTCGTGGTGTTCGGCCGCGCCGCCGCTCTGCGCTGCGCTGAACTGCTCACGCCCGGCGACCGGCAGCCCGACCTACCGAAGGACTCCGCCGAGATGTCGCTGGCGCGGCTCGACAAGTTCCGTCAGGCCGCAGGTGGCACGCGGACGGCCGAGCTGCGGCTCAATATGCAGAAGGTGATGCAGACCAATTGCACGGTGTTCCGCACCGGGGAGGTGCTGGAGGAAGGCCACAAGCTGATCCACGACGTCCATGCCAAAATGGCCGATATCAAAATCACCGACCGCTCGCTGATCTGGAATTCCGACCTGATCGAGACGCTCGAACTCGACAACCTCATGGCGCAAGCGGTCGTCACCATGGATTCAGCGCGCAACCGCACGGAAAGCCGCGGCGCCCACGCGCGCGAGGACTTCCCCAAGCGCAACGACAAGGACTGGATGAAGCACACGCTGGCTTGGATGGACGAGAAGGGCAAAGTGAAGATCGACGACCGCCCGGTGCATGCCTTCACGCTCACCAATGACATCGCCTATATCGAACCGAAAGCCCGCGTCTACTGACGCGGTGGCCCCCTGACCCAAAACGCGGATAGCCGACATGGTCGAATTCACGCTGCCGAAAAATTCCAAGATCACCCAGGGGAAAACCTGGCCGCATGCGCCCAAGTCTGGGGGTTTGGCCGTGCACGAGACCGAGTTCCGCATCTATCGCTGGAACCCGGATGATGGGGCCAATCCGCGCGTCGATACCTATTACGTCGATCGCGACGACTGCGCGCCGATGGTTCTCGATGCGCTGATCTGGATCAAGAACAACATCGATCCGACGCTCACCTTCCGCCGCTCCTGCCGCGAGGGCGTGTGCGGCTCTTGCGCCATGAACATCGACGGCACCAATACGCTCGCCTGCACCAAGGAGATGGACGACGCCAAGGCGCCGGTGCGGATTTATCCGCTGCCACACCAGCCGGTGGTGAAGGACCTGGTGGCGGATATGAAGAATTTCTACGCGCAATACGCTTCCATCGAACCGTGGCTCAAGACGACGTCGCCGACGCCCGAGAAGGAATGGAAGCAGAGTTACGATGATCGCGCCAAGCTCGACGGCATGTACGAATGCATTCTGTGCGCGTGCTGCTCGACCTCTTGCCCGAGCTATTGGTGGAATTCGGATCGCTACCTCGGGCCGGCGGCGCTGCTGCAGGCCAATCGCTGGGTGCAGGACAGCCGCGACGAGGCAACCGGCGAACGGCTCGACAATCTCGAGGATCCGTTCCGGCTCTATCGCTGCCACACCATCATGAACTGCTCGAAGGCCTGCCCGAAGGGCCTCAACCCGGCGAAGGAGATCGCCGTGTTGAAGAAGGCGATGATCGATAGGCAGGTGTGAGGTTTCGTGTCCCGGGCGTAGCGCAGCACGAGGTCGTCAAGATGCGCAACCTGTTCGTGCTCGGCGATATTTACGGCCTGATCGCGCGGCTGAAGGGGTAGCGCCCGCCTATTCGCACTTGGTCGCCAGGCAGAGCTTTTCCAGCTCGGGGAACGGCTTGTAGGCCGCGTTGCCGCATTGCTCCTTGCTTGCCTTAATCAACTGGTTGAGGTGGCCGCCGTAGAAATAGGCGATGCGGTCCGTGCTGCCTTCGTAATGATTGTTGGCATCGCGCGCATTGTAACGGACGCAGGCCATGTAGCGCTGGTCCTTGCCGACCGGCCCCAGCGCGGGATCGGAAATATAGGCTTCGCGCACATTGGTCGGATAGCCGATCGTGCGCGACAGCGTGTCGAGAATCTCCTGCTTGTAGTTGGTGGGTAACAGGTTCGCTTCGACCGGCTTGTCCTCGCTGCTCGCACAGGCCGCGAGCATGCCGGCAACGACCGCCGTCAGAAACCAGTTTTCGGCTGGCTGGCTCATCGGACGCCTCCTCGTCATATCAACCGCGGCCACGCTCAATCGAGCTTGAGCTTTTTCCGCCGCTGCGCGAGCGTGCGCAGCCGCAGAGCGTTGAGCTTGATGAAGCCTTCGGCGTCGCGGTGATCGTAGGCGACCGCGCCCTCCTCGAACGTCACCAGCTCCTGATCGTAGAGCGAATATTTGCTCTCGCGCCCGACCACGGCGACATTGCCCTTGTAGAGTTTGAGCTTGACGCGGCCGCTGACAAATTTCTGCGACAGGTCGATCGCCGCCTGCAGCATCTCGCGCTCCGGCGCGAACCAGAAGCCGTAATAGACCAGCTCGGCATATTTCGGCATCAGCTCGTCTTTCAGATGCGCGGCGCCGCGATCGAGCGTGATCGATTCGATGCCGCGGTGGGCGGCGAGCAGAATGGTGCCGCCCGGCGTCTCGTACATGCCGCGCGACTTCATGCCGACGAAGCGATTTTCCACCAGGTCGAGCCGGCCGATGCCATTGGCGCGGCCGAGCTCGTTGAGCTTGGCGAGCAGCGTCGCTGGCGACAATTTCGTGCCGTCAATCGCCGTTGCGTCGCCGCGCTCGAAATCGATCGTGATGTAAGTGGCTTTATCCGGCGCCTTTTCCGGATCGATGGTGCGTGAGTAGACATAGTCGGGCACTTCCTGCGCCGGATCCTCCAGCACTTTGCCTTCCGAGGATGCGTGCAGCAGGTTGGCATCGACCGAGAACGGCGCTTCGCCGCGCTTGTCCTTGGCGATCGGAATCTGATGCTTTTCCGCGAACTCGATCAGCTTGCTGCGCGAGGTGAGGTCCCATTCCCGCCAGGGCGCGATCACGGTCACGTCCGGCTTCAGCGCATAGTAAGTCAACTCGAAGCGCACCTGGTCGTTGCCCTTGCCGGTGGCGCCATGGGCCACCGCGTCGGCGCCGACTTTCTCGGCGATTTCGATCTGCTTCTTGGCGATCAACGGCCGCGCGATCGAGGTACCGAGCAGGTACTGCCCCTCGTACAGCGCATTGGCCCGGAACATCGGAAACACGTAATCGCGCACGAATTCCTCGCGCAGGTCCTCGACGAAAATGTTCGCGGGCTTGATGCCGAGCAGCAGCGCCTTCTTGCGCGCCGGCTCGAGTTCCTCGCCCTGGCCGAGATCGGCGGTGAAGGTGACGACCTCGCAGCCATAGGTGGTTTGCAGCCACTTCAGGATGATCGAGGTGTCGAGCCCGCCCGAATAGGCGAGCACGACCTTCTTGATATTGGCTTTTGCCATGCGATGCCGGTCGTTGCGCCTGACCGTCCCTAAATCCTTAAAAGCGCGGGGACTATAGGGGGAATGCCTGTGCGCGCAAGGCGTGCCCTACCGCGTCACATCCTGATACACATCCATGTCCGCGCTGCCGGCCAGGATGGCGCGCCAGCCTTGCAGGAAGGTGCGCACCATCGGGTCGCTCGCCACCTTGTGGCGGTTGAGTTCGAGCGCGGCGTGCGCGGCGTATTCGATCTCGACCAGGAGCTGGGCCGGGTCGTCCACATTCTGCAGCACGCGAAAGCCGGTGCCGCCGAGCGTCCGGTAGAACGGCGCGGCGCCGCGGATGAGCGCGAGCACTTGCTGCGGGTCGCCCAGCGCCCGCATCTTGATTTGCAGCACCCGTTTGATGTCTTCCGCAGGTTCCGCCATAGGCCCTCCCGGCACGAATCGGAGCGATTCTAGCATCGCGCGCGCCGGCGCGGTCATCGAAGCGTAACCGCGCGGATTTAGGTTACCGCCATCGCCGCCTTACAATCATCGGCAGGCCGCCGCTCGGCCGCACGGTCACGCGATGCACTGGCCAGACCGCATGACCCGGCGCCAGCTCCAATGTGAAATGCCGCATGACGGTCGCGACAACGATCGAGGCCTCCTGCAAGGCAAAGGTGGCGCCGATGCAGATGCGCGGGCCGACGCCGAAGGGCAGATAGGCAAATCGATCGATGCGCTCGCGCGCACCGTCGAGGAAACGATTCGGATCAAACGCGTCGGGATCGGCCCATAATGCGCGATGCCGGTGCAGCACGTAGGGCGCAATGACGACCATGGTGCCGCGCCGAATGGGTTCGCCCGCGAGTTCGTCGGGCGCGAGCGCGGCCCGGCTGATCGCGGCGATGGGCGGATAGAGCCGGTTCGCCTCGTCGATCACGGCGCGCGTTTCAACCAGACGCTCGGCAAGTCCTTCGACGTCGCCGTCGAGTTCGCGGTCGGCCTCGGCCTGCACGCGCCTGCGCCATTCGGGCGATTGCGATAAGAGGAACAGCGACCAGGTGATGCTGTTGGCGGTCGTTTCGTGCCCGGCGGCGATGAACGTGAGGATATTCGCCCGCACCTCGACTTCGCTCAAGCCCTCGCCGGTTTCCGGATCGCGCGCTTCGAGCAAAAGCGTGAGGATATCGCGCGGCACGCTATCCGGATCTTCGGCGATGCGCCGGCGGCGGGTGGATACGATCGCATCGATTGCGGATTCGAAAAGGCGAAGCATGGGCCGCAGTTTCCAACGACTGAGCCGCGGCACCCAATTCGGCAAGCCCAGCACGTCGAACGGATCGAGACGCCCGATCGCCTCGAAATAGTGTTTCATGGCGAGGCGGATTTCCTCAGGGCTGCGACCGAGCCCGTCGGAGAACATGGTTCGTTCCAGCACATCCAAGGTCAGGCGCGTCGCCTCGACTGCGATGTCCTCGATCTGGCCGTCGCGCAATTTCAACCGTTCGACCAGGGCTGCCGCGGCATCGATCATGGCGACCGAAAAACTCAGGACGGTCCGGCGCGCGAACAGCGGCGCCAGCGCGCGGCGCTGCATCCGCCATTGCTGGCCCTCGGCGGTCAGCAGCCCGTTGCTCAGGCCGGCCGACAGCACGCGCCGTTGCAGCCAGTCCTTGTGATAGTTTTGGCTATTGTCCATCAGCACGCGGCGAATCGCGGCCGGGTCACTGACCAGCGCGACCCGTCCGATCGACAGCCCGCCCATGACGATCGGCTTTTCGAAATGCGCTTTGGTCCAGGCTTCGAGTGGGTTTCTCGCGAGCACGCGCAGCAGCGCCAGCGGACCCAATGACTTGAGCCGGGGCGTCGGGGCCGGCGGGTGCAGCTTTGCGGTCGAATCGAGCACGACGAACTCCGGGCGTTATAACGATGTGAATTTTTTCAAGTGCCCTGCCGGCCGCGCGACGAAAAAACGACTGTAGCGCACTGGCGACAGACCGGCCAAGCGGCTGCGCCGCGCTCCTCGTCGCGAAGGTTAACCGGTCACAGCTCGGTTTTCCGCTTCCGCAGCAATCCGACAATGAAATCATGGCCGGGCCGGGCGAAGCGCTCGATGGCGCGCTCGACCGCCTCGTCGGTGAGCCGCGTGCGCGGCCAACGATAGATCAAGCCGTGCACCAGCCAGATGATCAGGAACGTGAACACGCCGGCAAACACGGTGTCGGTGAAGAAGTGCCCGCCCATCATGATGCGTAGCGCCGCCATTCCGGCGCCCAGCGCCAATGCCGCGCCATAGGCGAGCGCCCGCCATGACGGCGGCACCAGCGCCGCCGGTGCGATTGTCCAGAACGCGCCGGCGACGTCGCCGGACACGAACGAACAGTTCTTGTCGCACTCGCCGCGCGGATCCCACCAGGCGACGAAATGCTCGGTGCCGCCGAATTGCGTCACTTCAATCGGCCGCGGCCGGCCCCAGTGCTCCTTGAGCACGGCATTGGCCAGGAGCCCCGGGCCGAGCGCGATGGTCGTCATCAGAAACAGAATGGCGCGGCCCGACAGCAAAAGCCGCCGCCGCGGCAGAAGCAATTTGAGCACCAGCGCCGCTACCACCGGGACGATTACCGCGGTTCCAACCCACAACCCGATGTCGCGGGCGAGCAGCAACGGGGGATAAATGCGCAGGCCGAAAGGATTGCCGCGCAACGATATGTCGTGGAACGGCGCGGCGATCATCAGATCGAGCTGTGGATAGAGCCCGAACACCACGCCGACGACGGCGGCGATGGCAAGCGCAATGATCAGTCCGGTACGGTTCATGGTTTTTTCCGCAGGGGCGGCCTGCGGTCTAGCCGAGCAAGGCCGCGAAGGGAAGTCAGCGGCCGCGCCAGCGGCCGGCATTGCGGCCGGCGATCAGCCAATAGGTAAAGCCGAACACCACGCCGACCGCGGCCGCGATCTCGGCCTCGCGCGAGATCGGTGGCGGCGGATGATCGATCGATTCCTCATAGCTCCTGGAAAAGCCGGCGCTGTAATAGCCGAGCAGCAGGATAGCCGCGCCGGCCGCCGCATGGATTAAGAGCGAGCGGATGGAATACGCTTCCGCCAGCACGACGGCGATCAGGATAGGCAGGAAGCCGACGAGGACGGTGACGCCGGAGGCGAAGGCCGCGGTGCCCCAGAAGAACGCATGCTCGAGCGGGTCGGGGCCGATCACGTGCACCTCGACGCCGAGCAACGCGATGGCGGCGGCGATGCCGCCGGCCAGCGCCGCCATGAACAGGGCGAAGAGAATGACGATGATGCGGCCGAGGAGTGCCAAGCGCTAATCCACCATCGCCATCGCCCGCAGCGCCATGCGCTCGCGCGCGGAGAGCTTCTCGGTCGCGCTCTTGAGCTGGCCGCAGGCGGCCAAAATGTCGCGCCCGCGCGGGGTGCGCACCGGCGAGGCATAGCCAGCGTCGAACACCACTTGCGAAAACTTCTCGATCTGTTCCCAGTCGGAACATTCGTACTTTGTGCCGGGCCAGGGATTGAACGGGATGAGATTGATCTTGGCCGGTATGCCCTTGAGCAGCCGCACCAGCGCCTTGGCATCGTCGATAGAATCGTTGACGCCCTTGAGCATGACGTATTCGAAGGTGATGCGCTTGGCGTTGGAAAGGCCGGGATAGTTGCGGCAGGCTTCCAGCAATTGCGCAATTGGATATTTGCGGTTGAGCGGCACCAGCTCGTTGCGCAATTCGTCGCGCACCGCGTGCAGCGACACCGCCAGCATGCAGCCAATCTCGGCGCCGGCGCGTTCGATATTCGGCACCACGCCGGAGGTCGAAAGCGTGATGCGGCGCTTGGAGATGGCGATGCCGTCGCCGTCCGCCACGATCAGCAGCGCGTCGCGCACCGCATCGAGATTATAGAGCGGCTCGCCCATGCCCATCATCACGATGTTAGTGATGCATCGTTGCTCACCGGTGGGAATTATCCCGTCGATCGGACGCGTTGCGCCCGGCCAATCGCCGAGACGATCCCGCGCCATCATCACCTGGCCGACGATCTCGTCGGGGTTAAGGTTACGCACCAGGCGCTGCGTGCCGGTGTGGCAGAACGAACAGGTGAGCGTACAGCCGACCTGGCTGGAGACGCACAGCGTGCCGCGGTCGGTGTCGGGGATATAGACGCATTCCACCTCGTGCGGACGTTCGCCTTGCGTCTCGCCCGGCAGCCGCAGCAGCCATTTGCGCGTGCCGTCGACCGAAACCTGCTCGGCCACCACCTCGGGGCGGGCCAGGGTGAACTTCTCCGCGAGCGCGGCGCGCAGTTCCTTGGATAGGCTGGTCATGGCGTCGAATTCGGTGAAGCCACGGAAATAGATCCAGTGCCAGAGCTGCTGCACGCGCATCTTGCGCTGCGCTTCCGGCACGCCGATCGCGCCCAGCAGCGCGCCAAGTTGCACACGCGTGAGGCCGACCAGCGACGGCTTGTCCGGCGCCACATAGTGCTCAAGCGGCGTCTTTTCGACGAAACCGGCGGTTTCTAGCTGCAGCGTCATTGGCAAAGGTTACTCATTGTCATGGCCGGGTCCGTTCCGACCATCCCGCTTGGGTAGGCACAGGCTATCTAAGCGGGATCACCGGGTCTCGCCACTGCGTGGCGGCCCGGTGATGACCCTTCGGGTCACTTGCACTCCTCCGCCACCTTATCGAGCGCCTGGCCTAACCCCTTCAGTGAATAGGTGTCGGTGGTCTTGGTGCCGTGCGTGGACACGCTCTTGACCACCAAATCGGCGCTCTTGCGCATGGTCTCGACCATCTGCGCTTCCTCGGCGGCGTTCTTCACCCAGGCGCCGTCGTTCTGGGTGTACATCGCGTAGCTCGCCGAGCCGATGGTGGCGGTGGCGTCGACGCCGGCCTTCTGCGGATAGCCGACGATCATCGACACCTCGTTTTTCACCTTCTCGGCCGGCCGGGTCGAGACGAAGGCATAGGATGGGTCTCGCTTGCGGCCAGCCGGCTCGATCACAGCCGAAGCCGGCTTGGCCAGCGCGAAGCAGACCTTCTTGCCGCCAGGCGTCGCCGTGTAGGCGCCCCAGCCGCCGAATTGGCCGAGCAGCACCGCCTGCTCGGTGGGCTCGGGCTTGGCCGGCTTCTTTGGGTCTTGCGCATAGGCGGCCGTGCAACAGATCACGGCGGCGGCGGTCAGCAGAGCAATCGCGGGGCTTTGCCAAAGCGTCTTCGTCATCAGGCCCTACCGGTTGAAGTAAATGACGGCATTCAAGCCGCCCCCTCTAAAGAACAGCTGGATATTAGCCCATTAGGGGCGAATATCGGCAAGCTGAAGGCGGCAATCCGTCGCCCCCCGCGAAACTATAGGCCGAAACCCGACGCCGCCAAACCGGCCGGGCAGCGTGCTAGATACCTTGCCACGCCAGCGTATCCGACCGAGCCGCCATGAAAGCCCTGCTCTGCACCCGTTACGGCACCCCCGACGACCTCGAACTTGCCGACATCGCCGACCCCGTGCCCGGGCCGGGCGAAGCGGTGGTGCGCGTCAAGGCGGCAGCGCTGAATTTCTTCGACAACCTGATCATCGCCGGCAAATACCAGCATAAGCCGGCCTTCCCATTCTCGCCCGCTGCCGAGTTCGCCGGCGAAGTCGAAAGCGTCGGTGCCGGCGTCGCCGGATTTTCGCCCGGCGACCGCGTCATCGGCAACATTGGCTGGGGCGCCGCGCGCGAGAAGGTCGCCGTTGCCGCCGGCCAGCTCATCGCCATGCCGGCCGGCCTGGATTTCGACCATGCCGCCGGCCTCACCGTCACCTACGGCACCACGATGCATGCGTTGAAAGACCGGGCCAAGCTCAAGCCCGGCGAGACGCTGGCGGTGCTGGGCGCCGCCGGCGGCACCGGCCTCGCCGCGGTCGAGCTCGGCAAGCTAATGGGCGCGCGCGTCATCGCCTGCGCGTCGTCCGACGAAAAAATTGCCTTCGCGCGCCAGCATGGCGCCAACGACGGGGTGAATTATGCCGCATCCGATCTCAAGGACGCGCTACGCCAGTTGACCGGCGGCAAGGGCGTCGATGTGGTTTACGATCCGATCGGCGGGGCGCAGGGCGAAGCCGCGCTGCGCGGCATGGATTGGGGCGGGCGATTCCTGGTCATCGGCTTTGCCGCCGGCGATATGCCGAAGCTGCCGCTCAACCTGGTGCTGCTGCGCAGCTATGACGTGCTCGGCGTCTACTGGGGCGCCTGGATCTTGCGCGACCCGCAAGGCCATCGCGCCAACATGACGCAAATCCTCGACTGGTGCGCGCACGGCAAATTGTCGTCGCATGTGCACGCGGTCTATCCGCTTGCGGAAGCGCCAGCCGCGCTCAAGGCGATCGCCGCGCGCCAGGTGATGGGCAAGGCGATCTTGCGGCCTTAAAGCTTTGCCAACGCGTTACGCGCCGCCTCGCGATGCGCCGGGCGGATGTGGTTGGCGACCAGCCTGATCGCGGTCGCCAGCACCGCGGCATCGTCGGTGAATCCGATGACCGGCAGCACGTCGGGAATGGCGTCGAGCGGCAGCACGAAATAGGCGAGCGCGCCGACCAGCGTCGCCTTCACCGGCAGCGGCGTGTCGCGATCGAAGGCGCAGTAATAGGCGGCGAGCAAATCTTCGGTGAAGGGAATGGAGGCGGCCACGCGCCGCAGCTTGCGCCAGAAGCTGCGGCTCATTGCGCTGCCGTCGTCATCCTCTGGGCGCCAGAATGCGGTGCGGGCGAATGGCATAGGGTTTAGATGGTTGGAGAAATTGGCCTCTGCAAGATGTTGTCGTCCCCGCCGACCCCCTACTTGATCGGGGGGAGGGCCGGGACCCATAACCCCGGTATTTAAGATACGGATGGACAGTGGTTATGGGTCCCCGGCGGAGCCTGTCATCGGGCCGCGCTTCGCGCGGACCCGTTGGCGGGGGACGACAGAAAATTACCCAGCCAACTTATCCATCGCCTCGGCGAGCTTGATGTCGAGTTCGGTTACCCCGCCGGCGTCGTGGGTCGAGAGCGTCACCTCCACGGTTTTGTAGACGTTAAACCATTCCGGATGGTGATCCATTTTCTCCGCCACCAGCGCCGCCCGCGTCATAAAGCCGAAGGCCTGGTTGAAATCCTTGAACACAAATTTTTTGGCGATGGCGTCCCGGCCAGCCACGTCCGACCAGCCGGCGAGCTTGGCCAGCGCGGCCTTGCGGGCATCGGAGCTAAGTTTCTGCGCCATGGTGCTCCCTCATCCATTCAAAGTCGCGGCCCTCGCAATGAGTCCGCCCCGATATTACATTTTACAAGACGACCCCGATCCTACGAGGCTTTCATGTCCTGGTCATTGAATATCGGCAAGGTAGCGGGCACGGTCGTGCGCGTCCACCTTACCTTCCTGCTGTTTCTCGCCTGGATCTTCGCCGCCAGCTACAGCCAGGGCGGCGCCGCCACCGCCTGGGACAGCCTCGTGTTCATGGTGCTGCTGTTCCTGTGCGTGCTGCTGCACGAGTTCGGCCACATCTTCACCGCGCGCGCCTTCGGCGTGCCGACGCCCTATGTGACGCTGCTGCCGATCGGCGGCGTCGCCCAGCTCGAGCGCATCCCGGAGGAGCCGGGCCAAGAATTCCTCATCGCCATCGCCGGCCCGCTGGTGAACGTGGTCATCACCATCCTGCTGGTGGCGGTCGGCGGCGCCACGTTGCAAACAAACGCCGCGGCCGGTCTCGACAACACGCAATTTTCTCTGATCGACCGGCTGGCGGCGGTGAACCTGTTCCTCGCTTTGTTCAACATGATCCCGGCGTTTCCGATGGACGGCGGCCGCGTGCTGCGCGCGCTGCTGGCAAGCCGCATGGGCTATGTGCGAGCGACCGAAGTCGCCGCCGCCATCGGCCAATTCGTCGCTTTCGCGCTCGGCTTTATTGGCTTGATGGTCAATCCGATTTTGATCTTCATCGCCATCTTCGTCTATCTCGCCGCCAGTTCGGAAGCGCACATGGTGGCGCTGCGCGCCGTCTCGCGCGGCGTGCCGGTGAGCCACGCCATGGTGACGCATTTCGAGACGCTGAAGCCTGAGGAGCATCTGGATGCGGCGGTGCAGACCTTGCTGCAAACCGGCCAGGGCGAATTCCCGGTGGTCGATGCCGCCGGCAAGCCGGTCGGCGTGCTCGGCCGCGGCGATCTGATCCGCGCCATCAAGCAGCGCGGCCCCGACGCCCGCGTCGCCGACGCCATGATTACGACGATGCCGACGGTCGGCCACCGCACGACGCTGGAGCAGGCGTTCAAGCTGCTGCAGCAGAAGCAAGCGCCGGCGGTCGGCGTCACCGATGCGACTGGCAAGCTGGTCGGTCTGGTCACCGGCGAGACCATCGCCGAGATGATGATGCTGCAGGACGCCATGCCCAGGGGCAGCCAGGCCGGGCCCTGGGGCCGGCCGGCGGGGGCGTAATAACGGCCTGCCAGACCAGCCGCCTCGCGGCCGACGGTGGTTTCGGCCCGATTCCTGCATGTTCAGCAATGCAATCTTGGCGATCCAAATGATCGCAAGGTATTCTTTTGCGGCCGGGGGGTCGCAAAATCGCGTCGAGGGAACCGTCAATGAACGACAGCTTACAGAGCTCGCGCGAGGCGATCGCCCGCGCGGCCCCGCTGCCGGCGCTGGGGCACTTCCTGAACCACTGCCTGACCACCTACGCGGCCGAAAACAGCGGCGCGGCGGCCAATTACATCCCGGAATTGAGCAAGGCCAATCCGGCGCATTTCGGCATCGGCCTCGCGACCATCGACGGCCACGTCTACGAGGCCGGCGACAGCGCGGTCGAATTCACCATCCAGTCCATCTCGAAGGCCTTCGTCTTCGCGCTGGCGCTGGACCTTGTCGGCCCGGAGCGGGTCGAAGCCAAGATCGGAGTCGAGCCAAGCGGCGAGGCGTTCAACTCCATCCGCCTGACCGCGGACAACCGGCCATTCAATGCGATGGTCAACGCCGGGGCGATCGCCTGCTCGGGCCTGATCCACAGCGTCGAGGGGTCCGGCGCTTTCGAGCGCGTGCGCGACGCGCTGAGCCGCTTCGCCGGCCGCGAGCTCGGCGTCGACGAGGCCGTCTTCGAGTCCGAGCGGGCGACCGGCGACCGCAACCGCGCCATCGCCTTTCTGCTGCATAACTATTCCGTCATCGAGGGCGACGTCACCGAGGTGCTCGACGTCTATTTCAAGCAGTGCTCCATCCTGGTGACGGCGCGTGATCTCGCGGTCATGGCGGCGACGCTCGCCAATCGCGGTATCAATCCGATCAGCAAGAAGCAGGTCGTCTCGCCTTATGCGGTCGCGCGCACGCTGTCGGTCATGACCTCGTCGGGCATGTACGACTACGCCGGCGAATGGGTCTACCGCGTCGGCATCCCTGCCAAGAGCGGCGTCGGCGGCGGCATCATCGCCGCGATTCCGGGGCAATTCGGGCTGGGCACGTTCTCGCCGCTGCTCGACAGCCACGGCAACAGCGTGCGCGGGATCAAAGTCTGCGAGGTCCTGTCGTCGCATTTCGAACTGCACGTGCTCAACCGTTCGCATGATGTGCGCGCGGCCGTGATTGCCGATTATGACATCAAGGGAATTTCATCGCGCCGCAGCCGGCAGCCGCACGAGCAGGTGATCCTCGACGACCATCACCAGGACATTCGCGTCATTGAGCTTGTCGGCGCGCTGACATTCGCCAACATGGATTACGTGACACGCCGGCTCGCCGAGCGAGCACGTCCGGCCTTGTTCATCATCGATCTGCGACGGGTGCCGGCGGTGATGCAAGGCGCGGCGCGCCTCATCGCCGACATGGTGCGCGATCTGGCGACGGTCAGGGTCACGGTGATCTTCTCCGGCATCGAGAAAAGCTCGCTGGTCTGGGACACGATCAGCGCCGCGACGAAAACCGTCGCCGAGGTGCGCCGTTTCGATCTGCTCGACGAGGCAATCGAATGGGCGGAAGATCAAGTGATTTACCGTTATGGCGGCTTCTCGCATCCCAAGGATTCGTCGCCGCTCACCAAGCAGGCCCTGCTCGCCGGATTGACGCCGGAGGAATTCGCCGATCTGACCTCGCTCGCCAAGCCCCGCACCTTTCACATCGGCGAACGCATCATTGCGGCCGGCGATCCGGCGTCATCAATCTTCTTCCTGCTGAGCGGCATGGTCAGCGTCAAGCTGCACAGCGGGGTGCGGCTTGCGAGTCTGTCGCACGGCATGGCGTTTGGCGAAATGGCGTTGATTGAGGATATGCGGTCCGCCGATGTATGGGCCGACACCCCGGTGACCTGTCTCGAACTGGGCATCGAGCAGTTCGAAACCTACTGCGAACGACATGCGCGCAGCGGCCAGCGAATTGTGCACAATCTCGCGGCGCTGGTCGCCAAACGGCTGATTCAGGCCAACACCAAGGTCGATCTGCTCAGCGCCTATTGATCAGTCCGCCGTTTTACCTCCGGCCGGCGGGATTTAACCCATTCCGGCCAATTGCCAGCCGGCAGTTGCTTCCGGCCGTTTCGTGACTATATTGCGCTGCAATAGCGTCGCGTCGCGGGTCCCCATGGGCCCGCGCTTTGGTTTTTGGAACTCGCATGAATCTTCGCAACGTCGCCATCATCGCCCACGTCGACCACGGCAAGACCACCCTGGTCGACCGGCTGCTGCAGCAATCGGGCGCCTACCGCGAGAACCAGCGCGTGGTCGAGCGCGCCATGGATTCCAACGACCTCGAGCGCGAGCGCGGTATTACTATCCTGGCCAAGGCGGCCTCGGTGCTGTGGAAAGACACCCGCATCAATATCGTCGACACGCCCGGCCATGCCGATTTCGGCGGCGAGGTCGAACGCATCCTCAACATGGTCGACGGCGCGCTGGTGCTGGTCGACGCCGCCGAAGGTCCGCTGCCGCAGACCAAGTTCGTGGTGTCGAAGGCGTTGAAGATGGGACTCAAGCCCATCGTCGTCATCAATAAGGTGGACCGCTCCGATGCCAGGCCGGTCGAAGTCATCAACGAGGTGTTCGACTTGTTCGCGGCGCTCGACGCCAGCGAAGAGCAGCTCGATTTCCCCATTCTCTACGGCTCGGCCAAGCAGGGCTGGATGGCGACCAGCCTTGAAGGATCGCACGACGACGGCATGCAGCCGCTGTTTGATCTCATCCTCAGCCACGTCAAGCCGCCGGTGGTGGAAGCCGGCCCGTTCCGCCTGCTCGGCACCATTCTCGAAGCCAACCCCTATCTTGGCCGCCTCGTCACCGGGCGCATCACCTCCGGTTCGGTGAAACCCAACCAGCCGGTGAAGGTGCTCGACCACGACGGCAAGCTGATCGAGACCGGCCGCATCACCAAGTTACTGGCGTTCCGCGGACTTGAGCGCGTGCCAGTGGACGAGGTGGAAGCCGGCGATATCGTCGCCATCGCCGGACTGCCAGAGGCGACCGTCGCGATGACGATCTGCGATCCGTCGGTGGAAACGCCGATCCCGGCGCAGCCGATCGATCCGCCGACGCTGGCGATGACGTTCCGCGTCAACGATTCACCGCTCGCCGGCACCGAAGGCAGCAAGGTCACCGGCCGCATGATCCGTGACCGCCTGTTGCGTGAGGCTGAAGGCAATGTGGCGCTGCGCGTGCGTGAATCCGACGACAAGGACGCGATGGAAGTCGCCGGCCGCGGCGAATTGCAGCTCGGCATTTTGATCGAGCAGATGCGGCGCGAGGGCTTCGAGCTATCGGTGTCGCGGCCGAAGGTGCTGATGCGCGAGGACCCCAAGACCGGCGAGATGCTGGAGCCGATCGAGGAGGTCGTCATCGACGTCGACGAAGTTCATTCCGGCATCGTCGTGCAGAAGATGTCGGAGCGCAAAGCCGAGATGCTGGAGATGAAGCCCTCCGGCGGCCACCGGCTGCGGCTGGTGTTCCACGCGCCGACGCGCGGCCTGATCGGTTACCAGGGCGAACTGCTCACCGACACGCGCGGCACCGCCATCATGAACCGGCTGTTCCACGCCTACGCGCCGCACAGGGGTCCGATCCAGGGCCGCCGCAACGGTGTGCTGATCTCCAACGACCAGGGCGAGGCGGTCGCCTATGCACTGTGGAATCTGGAAGACCGTGGCCCGATGATGATCGAGCCAGGCTGGAAGGTTTACCGGGGCATGATCGTCGGCGAGCATACCCGCGACAACGACCTCGTGATCAACGTGCTCAAGGGCAAGCAACTCACCAATATCCGCACCACCTCGAAGGACGAGGCGGTCCGCCTCACCCCGCCGATCCGCATGACGCTGGAAAAGGCACTTGCCTATATCCAGGACGACGAGCTGGTCGAAGTGACGCCGTCGTCGATCCGCCTGCGCAAGAAGCTGCTCGACGAGACCGACCGCAAACGGGAAGACCGCCAGCGCGCGGCCGCCGCCGAGGCGGTGTGAGGTCCGGCCGCCCAGGCCGGTCGCGGGCGTTGATGGTGTCCTATATTGGGACGATTCGAATCTGTGAAATCGAATCACCTGCCGCGGCGCCGCCGCCCCATGCGCAGCGCGAGCGCCGGGCGTGACCACGGTTCGCGCATTGCCTCGCGTCACCAGCGCGATTTACCAGCAGCCACAGCGTGTTTCTTGCCGCCCTGTGGCCAGTAATCCACACCGGTAACGTATCATTAATCATGGGGCTTGAAGGCCGCAGGGTTCGTTGCTTCTATTCCGTAATGAGTACGACCCTCATAGAGATTCGCCGTGCAAAGACCTCCGATGCGGTGGACGTCGCCGCGACCCATGACGAGGCATGGCGG
>Ga0097691_1000455_pt1 | contig 35835 bp, 32 predicted proteins | sample NGESurdeep072012_8_FD_72858 | JGI IMG/M metagenome (GOLD analysis project Ga0097691, IMG submission 72858) | Arctic peat soil microbial communities from Barrow, Alaska - NGEE Surface sample 210-1 deep-072012 | ecosystem: Environmental > Terrestrial > Soil > Wetlands > Peat ... | reverse complement strand
GTTTGAGAGCGTTTGCCAATTTGATGGCTCCGCCTTCAGGATGACAGAGGAAAAGGAATGTTCTAAGGGGCGCGCGAGCAGATGCGGCGCGCGTCCCGTTACGCAAAGAACAGTTTGTTGCGAGAACGAGGAATAAGGAAGAATCACCTGCGGCCGTTGGCACGGCTGGCCAGGGTTAAGGCCGCCCGCCGTTGGCGGGCGCGGCATGAAGGAAGAATCACCTGCGCGGTGGGCGCCCGTTGCGACGTGGGCGCAAGGTGAATCGCGAGATACGCGCAGCGCGTCTCTCGCTCTCGGCCGTGGGAGAAAACGAGGGTGGAGTTTACCCTGAGTACTCGAATGGCGCTGTCAGGGCGCGGCCCCTGCCGGCGACTTAATACTGCGCTGCCGTCGTCACGGCCAGGGGTGACCCCTTGTATCTTGCCGTTAGCGTCGCAAGATGGATTCAAACTTGGGCGCGGCAGACCGGATGGTGATGATGCGGAGGAGGGCGAACCAGCTTCAGTAGGGTTCGGCGAAGGAAGCGAGGACAACCGTGCCTGTCATCGAAATGCGATGGCACGGATTTCCATATCCTCACGCAATCAGAGCGCCATCAGGTGCGGACGCTGGCGGCCACGTGGATTCATCGCGTGGCCGCTGGCGATAACGCTATTTGGATTTTTTCTTCTCGGTTTCTCGGTTCAATTCGTCTGGATACTGAAACCAAACCCCGTCGGGAATCTTTTCACTCGGAGGATTGTAACACCACGAAAAAATTTTAGTGTGTATTCAACCGATTCGGCCATATCGGTATAGACAAGCGTGCCGAGCAGATTCAATCGCGTTCTCTCCGCAAAGAAATCCTGTCGGTCGGCATCGGTCAATACCAAGTTGGCACTCCCCTTTGGTGCGAACAGATTTTCAGTAGAGCTACCTGGTCCGACAATTGGCGGTCCATAGAGTATATTTTCCAAGTTGCTGAGCCGTGCCGCTTCATTCCGGTCCCAAATACGAAAATCGGCATGCAAGCTTTTAATCATTCCTATTCCCGAGCCTCTATTCTGAATCTCAAATTCAGCAAAGACCCTCCATATCGTACCTCCCAAGTTGACTTCCGGCTTATCGAGGTTAAACAATTTCGTCTTTTCGATATTCAGAAATGGTCTTTGAGCAGCAAGCGCGCGTTCGGCTACCTCCACACTCTTCTCAGCGGCGGTGGCGCTCTTGATGCTGGCGTTGGTCGCGGCCTCGGTTGCTATATGCAGGTCTTTCGTTACTTGGACAAGCCTGTAAGTGAATTTCGCGACATAGACAGTCGCAACCGTGGTGACGAACGTAAAGAGAATTTGAAGCGCTGTCTGAATCATTGACCAGCTCCAAACCAAAACGCTTTGAGACGGATTACTCTTTTTGTCATCGCCTTGCTTCTCAACTATTCCGGAGGATTCGTTGCGTACTGTGGCCTGAATGGCTGGTTTGGCTGGCTTGGCTACTGCAGGCGCGGAGCGCTTTACGGCTTGTGCCTGTGCGGGGTTGGATTGTTGCTGTCTGCTATCGGCCAGTTGAGCTTCGCGTTGAACGCTTGGCCTTGGACTTGGTGACTGCGCGTTTGCGTTCAGGGCCAACGGCGATGCGATCAGAATCAGCAGACAAAACATTCTCCACCAGCGCATCGAAGTCCACCTTTGCGCTCAATACTTCGGGCGCTTCATCCTGGAGCCGTGTGATCAACTCTCGGTCGCGTTCTTTGGTCGTGCCTTTTCTCATCGATCCGCAGTATAACCCCTTGTGGCGTGAACGTCATCTAACGCGGGGGGTGCTCCTGTGGTCACAGCACTGTGGATTCTTTATGGCGCAGCGATTGCGCTGAGGATGGCCGCGTTCACTCAGACGGCAATATCGTGGCAAGAGGGTTTGGTCTGGTTTGTGGCGGCACTGTTGCTCAGTGTTTTTGCTTATTTCAAAGAAAGTTTTGCCCGTAAAGGTAGCGACCTCGCAATAACAGGACTCAGAGAGCAGTTGATCAGACTTCAAGGCTTCAGCGAAGGGACCGCATCTGCTATGGGTCGTTCGCTAAATCGCATGGAAGCGCTGCCAGAGACGACGCCAAAGAGCGAGGAGATCGTCGGTGAGCTGAGGGAGGGACTGAAAGAACTCGGTAATAGTGCCAAAGCGTTGACAGAGACCGCTCGACCTCAACCCGCGCCAGTAGTTGCCACTCCTTCAGTCAAGTTTGTTCTGGGTCTGGGAGTTCTCGCTGTAAGTTTGATGATTGGTATCGCGATCAAGAACGTCTATGACGCATTTCCGAACCCATTGTCTCCGGCGCAAATGTCAGATTTAGCGGATCGGTTGCGTAACGAAGGTCCCCAAAGAGTAATGATAGTTCGTAAGACAAACCGGAAATCTATCGCTCTCGCAGAACAGTTCAGAAAGATTTTTGAATCAGCGCATTGGGTTCTCGTAACGCCGCCCCGATCACCGAGCAATCGAGTCACCTTAATCCGAGGTCTCGTAATCTGGCATGCCCCTACCGACTATCAAGCGTTCGCGTTGTCGAGAGAACTTCGTACTTCTGGCCTCCTGTACCAAACTTTCTCTGACATTGAATTGACGAATGCGGGATATTTTGAGCTAACCATTAGCGATGGACTACCATGAAAATACCAACTGTTCTGGCTTGCTGGCCTCTTGCTTGCGCTGAGGCCGCCGCCAGCGTGGCGAACTCAGCATCCTGCTATGATCGCATCGAAAATGTCTGGATTCTTTCGATTGTTGAACCGGAACGAAAACTCATTCAGATACAGCGGAAAATATTCGCGGCTGACGTGATGATAGTTCCCGACAATCCCGCGCTTGAGCAGCGACCAGAACAATTCCATGTTGTTCGTGTGAATGAGGCCGCGCTCGTACTCCCCGCCACGACGATAGTCAAGGAGTGCATACTCTCCTAAAGTAACGGGCGAGGTAGCGGCGAGGCGGGCTCCGCTCGGGATGACACAAAAAAGCGGGCCCGATGGCGTTGAGCGCGATGCGGGCGCCTGGCTCTACTGATGTGCGGGATTCGATGGCTTCGACAGCTCGTCGCCGAGTTGCTTCATCTCTGCGCCGAACGCAGTCCAGTCGCCGGCGCGAATCGCTTCCAGCGCGCGATTGTAATGCTGCGCCGCGCTCTGCATGTCGGCCTTGGGCGCGCCGGCGCCCTGCGCGATCGACTGCGGGACCGCCTCATTGGCGATCGCTTTGGCGATCGTCGGCCCCGGCAGGCCCTGGTTCGTGAACAACGCCGCCAACGTCAGGTCGAGCGTATCGCCCATCACCACCCGATCGCTGTACGACGCGACCACCCGCTGCAACTCCGGCAACTGGCCGTTCTCGGCGCGGATGAACAGCGGCTCGACGTAGAGCAGCGAATCCTGAATCGGTATCACGAGCAGGTTGCCGAGCAGGACCTTCGAACCCATCTGATTCCACAGCGAAAGTTGCCGCGAAATTTCGGGATTCTGATTGATGCGCGCCTGGATCTGATAGGGACCGTAAATGAGTTTGTCCTTCGAAAATGCATACTCGAACAGATGACCGTAATCCGCCCCGTCGCAGCGCGCGGCCATCCACGCAATCATGTTGTCGCGTCCCGACGGCACCATCGGCAGCATCAACATGTATTCCGCCTGCGCCTCGCCCGGCAGCCGCATGATCACGTAGTAGGGCTGCATCGGGACCGTCTGCCCGGCGTAGTTTTCGCGCGGGAATCCCCACAGGTCCTCGCGGTTATAGAAGACCTGCGGATCGGTCATGTGATAGGTGCGGAAAGTGTCGGCCTGAATCAGAAAAAAATCTTCGGGATAGCGGATGTGCGCGCGCAATTCCGCCGGCATCGCCGACATCGGCTTGAACATCGCGGGAAACACGCGCTGCCACGTCTTGATTATCGGGTCTTCGGGATCCGCCACGTAGAAATCGGTGTCGCCGGTGTACGCGTCGACCACCACCTTGACCGAATTGCGGATGTAGTTGATCCCGTCGGCGTTGCGCTGCGAGTAGGGATAGTGATCGCTGGTGGTATAGGAGTCAACGATCCACACCATGCGGCCGTTAAGAATGACGGCGTATGGGTCGCGGTCGAGGTTCAGGAACGGGGCGAGGTAGGCGATTCGGCTTGCGATATTGCGCCGGATCATGATCTTGCTGTTCTGTACGATATTTTCGGTGACCAGCAGATTGATGTCGCGACAGAAGATGCTGAACAGGAGGCGGCGAAAGAAACCCGCCACCGGCACGCCGCCCGATCCCGCGTAATACGAAAAGACGTTGTCGGCGCCCTTGGGATAGTCGAACTCGGGCGTCGCGGAATCGACGACGGCGTAATTGTCGCGCCCCTCGCCGAAGTAGATCGCCGGCTGGTCAACCTTCAGCCCCACATCCGATTTCGCCGGAATATCCTTCATATAGAACACCGGCAGCCCCTCGGTGTCCTTCCTGTTGACCGGGCTCATCGCCAGCCCGGCGCCGTGGGTGAATTTGAGATGCTGGTTGACCCAGGTCTGCGCGGTTTCGGGCAACTGGTCGAGATTCATCTCGCGCGCCGACAGCATCACCTCGGTGTACTTGCCCTCGATCCAGTAGCGATCGATGTCAACGTCGCGAAAATCGTAGTAGGTGCGAATTTCCTGCAACTGGCGGTAGGTGTCGATTAGCGGGCGCGGGTCCCACAGGCGGATGTTCTTGACCGTCGCCGAATCCTCTTCGAGCGCCGCGGGCGTGAGCGCGCCCTGCCCCGCAAACGGTTTCACGTCAACGGTGTCGAGCTTGTAAGCGTGGCGGGTCGCCTCGATATTACGTTGCAGGTACGGACGCTCGACCCGAAGCTCGTCGGGCTTGACCCACAAGCGCTCGATCACCGGCTGGATAAAATTCATGATGAGCGCGGGGCCGAACACGATAACGAAGGCGGCGACCGGAAGCCTCAGTCCGCCCTCGCGCGCGTTGAACATGCAGATCACGGCGGCGCCTAACGACAGCGCCACCAGAAGCCACAGCCCGGGCTGCCACAGGATGCGATCGACGTAGCGCAGTCCGAAAACGACGCCGTCGGTATGCAGCAGCAAGTCGAAGCGGCCGAGCCAGTAACCCATCGCGCGCTGCACGAAGAACAGCCCCAGCAGGACAGACAGATGCCCCGCCGCGCCCGGCGACACGCGCGGCGGCGATTCCTTGAAGTCGAGCGCGCCGCGCGCCCAATAGACCGCGATCGCAATCCCGGCCGCCAGCACGATGAGCATCAGGAACAGATCGCGGATTTCCTCGAGCAGCGGCATCGTGAAGACGTAAAAGCCGATATCGTTGCCGAACGCCTGCTCGGCGATTCCGAACGGCGCCCCGTAGAGACCCTTGAGGTAAGTATCCCAGCTGCCGGCCTCGCCTTGCGCCGCGAACACTGCCAGCAAGGCCGCACCGCAGGCGACGAGCACGCGCCACGGCACGCGTTCGCCGAGCGAGCGAATCAGCTCGGGCAGATTAACCTCGACCATCTCGTCGGGGCGGCGCACCACGCGCAGCCGCTCGCGATCGCGGCTCGAGCCGATTGCAATCAACCCGCTCACGAAGATCACGACGAACGCGACCAGCCACACGACGACGAAGATCGCGATTTCCGCGGCGACGGTTGTATTGAAAACTCCGCCGTAGCCGAGTCTGCCGAACCACAGGTAGTCGACCAGCAACTGGTCAGCCATGCTCAGCGCCACGAGCGCGACGATAACGACAACGGCGAGGCTAATCAGGATTACGCGGGGTCGCATCAGTGTGCCGCGCTATTCGCCACGGCCGATTTGGCTGACGTGTTCCCGCACGACGTCGGGCGGGCAGAGCCAGATGAAAACTTTGAGCGAGAGGTAGGCGATAAGAATCCAGTCGAGTTCGCCGACTATCGGAATCATGTCGAGCTCGAGCGCCGGAGGCGTCAACATAAGCAGCAAACCCATCGCCGGCACCATCTTCGCCAGCATCGGCACGCGTCCGTCGTTGATCAGCCGGTAAAACAGACGGACGAACTGCGGCAGGTACATCACCAACCGGCTCAGTTGCATCGGCCCGAGAAATTGCATGCGAAGCATCTTCGAAAACATCAGCTTGACCCGCCAGCATCATACTCTAGCACAGCGCGGCGCCGAAGATGTCCTGCGACGGGGGTGTTTTTGTTACAATTAGCGCCGACTCGAGGAGGACGAAGCGGAGTGAAGAGACACATGGCGCTGGGCGATTTCCTGGTCGCCTACCTGCGCAAGATCGGCGTGTCGCACGTCTTCGGCATCCCCGGTGACCTCGCGCTCAAGCTGTTTTTCGCGCTGGGCCGCAAGCACGGGCTGGAAATCATTACCCTGTCGCACGAGCCGGGGGTGGGATTCGCAGCCGACGGCTACGCGCGCGCGACCGGGAAAATCGGGGTAATCTGCGTGACTTACGGCGCCGGCGGCCACAACATGGTCAATCCGGTCGCGGGATCGTTCTCGGAACGCGTGCCGATTCTGATTTTCTCGGGCGGCCCGGGCGAGGAGGAACGCAAACTCGGCACCCTGATTCATCACCAGGCCCGCGAGATCGAATCGCAGCGCCGCATCTACGACGAAGTAACTTGCGCGTCGGCCGTGCTGACCGATCCGCGCAACGCTGCGCAGGAGCTGCATCGCGTCGTGCGCGCCATTTGGGCCGAGCAGCGGCCGGGCTACATCGAGATTCATCGCGACATGGTTGACCGGCGGATCGAAGTCCCCGACGAGCTGATCGAATGGGACGGGCGGCTGCATTTCCAGGAATCCGACACGCGCAAGGTCGAGGAAGCGGCGCATGAGACCGCCGCGATGTTCAACCAGAGCCGCAAGCCCGTGCTGATCGCCGGCATCGAGATTCATCGCTTCAAGGCGTCGCATGAGTTGGTGAAACTGGCCGAGCAGATGGGCGCGCCGGTGTTCACGACCGTGCTCGGCAAGGGTGCGTTCCCGATGGACCATCCGCTGTACATGGGCGTGCACGTCGGCCCGATCAGTCCGCCGTCGATCGTCGCACGGATGGATGCGGCCGACTTCGTGCTCAACCTCGGATGCCTGAAAACCGACATGAACTTCGGCAACCGTCCGCCGCACGTGATTCAGGGCAGGACGGTGTGGGCGGCAGATCGCAAGGTCGAGGTGAAGTATCACACCTACACCGACGCCGGGGTGCGCGATTTCGCGCGCGCGTTGCTGCGCGAGAAGCTGCGGCTTCATCATGAGAAGGTTCGTTACGCCGACAATCTTCGCGAGATTGCCGCGCGCGACGGCAAGCCGGTCAAGGTCAGCCAGATCCTGGCCGCGGTCAACGAATTCCTGGCCGACAAGCGCCAATACCTGGTGGTCGCAGAGTCGGGCGACATGCTGTTTGGCGGGCTCGATATTCGGGTGCCGCATAACGGCGGCTATCTGGCGCAGGGGTTTTACGCTTCGATGGGATTTGCGGTGCCGGCCTCGCTTGGCGCGCAAATCGGAAGCGGTCTGCGGCCGCTGGTGTTGTGCGGGGACGGCGGTTTTCAGATGACCGGGCCCGAGATTTCGCACGCGCCGGCCAAGGGCGTGAATCCGATCGTGGTGGTGATCAACAACGGCGGATGGGGCATCTTCCGGCCGATCGCCGAGCGGCGCGAACTGCTCGAGATTCCTCCGTGGCCGTACGCGAAGCTCGCGCGCGATTGGGGCGGCGCTGGATTCGAGGCGGCCACGGTCGAGCAGCTGAGAAATGCGTTGCGCGCGGCGCACGAATGCAAATCGTTTGCGATAATCGACGTGCGCGTCGATCGCGACGATCTGTCGCCGGTGACGGTGAAGTATATCAAGGCGGCGGCGAAGCGCTCGCAAGTGCCAGTGGAGCACGCGGCGCGCGGGAATTTGCGCCCATGACTGATTCAATAAAGACTGATTCAATAGAGACTGACGCGATCAAGGCCGACACGCTCGAGAAGTATCGGCGCGCGTACCGCGACTTCAGGTGGGAGACGCCGGAGCATTTCAACTTCGCCGCGGCCATCGACAAGTTCGCCGAAGATCCAAGCCGGGTTGCAATCCTGTGGGAAGACAGCGAGGGCCGGCGCGCGCGGCTGACGTTCGCGGATATCGCGCAGCAATCCAAGCGCATCGCGAACGTTCTCGCCGGACATGGAATCAGGCGCGGCGATGCGGTCCTGCTGGTGCTGCCGCGAATCACCCTGTGGCAGGCGGCGTATATCGGCGCGCTCAGGCTCGGCGCGATCGTCATCCCGTGCACCTCGATGCTGCGCGAGAAGGACCTGGTGTACCGCGCGAATCATTCCGGGGCGCGCGCGATAATCGCCGGCGTCGAGAATGCCACTATGATCGCGGAACTGCGCAAGCAATGCCCCAGCGTCGAGCATTACCTGATAGCCGGCGCCGCCCGCACCGGCTGGATAAGCCTGCAGGAATATATGGGTCACTCGTCGCCTGCGTTCAAGACCGCGAATACGAAATCGTCGGAGCCGGCGATTTGCTATTACACTTCCGGCACGACTATGGAACCGAAAGCGGTTCTGCATAGTCACGCCTATACCTACAGTCATCGGTTCACGGGGCTTAACTGGCTGGACGTGAGGCCGGGCGACCTCCATTGGACAACGTCGGACACCGGCTGGGCCAAGGCGGCATACGGCGTGCTGTTTGGGCCATGGATGAACGGCGTGACGACGTTCATGTACAACGGCCGCTTCGATGCGGCGAAAGAACTCGAGTTGATCGCGCGCTACGGAGTTACTACCTTCTGCGCGCCCCCGACTGAGTATCGAATACTCATTAAGGAACACCTCGCGGACTACTCATTCCCGAAACTGAGGCATTGCACGGGTGCCGGCGAGCCGCTCAATCCGGAAGTGATCGAGGTGTGGCGCGAGAGGCTGGGACTCACGATTCACGACGGTTATGGACAAACGGAAACGACCATCCTGGCCGCCAACATGCCCGCGATGCAGGTGAAGCCGGGCTCGATGGGGCTGCCATTTCCGGGTCACGATGTCCGCGTAATCGACAACGAAATGGCCGAAACGAAGATCGATGAAATCGGCGAGATCGCGGTGCGGGTGAGTCCCGAGCGGCCGCCGTCGCTGTTTCTCGAGTATTGGAAAAATGCGGAAGAGACCGCCCGCGTGTTTCGCGGCGATTGGTACCTGACGGGCGACCAGGCGACCCGCGATGCCGACGGCTATCTATGGTTCGTCGGACGCGCCGACGACGTGATCATTTCGGCGGGCTACCGAATCGGGCCGTTCGAAGTCGAGAGCGCCCTGCTCGAGCATCCCGCAGTGATGGAATCCGCAGTGGTCGCGAGTCCCGACGCGGATCGCGGCTCAATCGTCAAGGCCTTCGTGAAGCTGAGGCCCGGCGCCGAACCCAGCCAGCAGCTGGTGACCGAACTGCAGGAGCATTGCAAGCGCGTGACGGCGCCCTACAAATATCCGCGCGAGATAGAATTCATCGACGAGCTGCCCAAGACGGTCAGCGGGAAGATCCGGCGCGTCGAGCTGCGCCGCCGGGAAGCAACGAAAGCGAAACCTCGGTAAGGTTTCGCTTTCGTTGAAGGCTAAAATCAGCGGGGAGTCGCCTCGACGGATCGTATCGGCAGTGCATCGCGAAATCCCGGCTGTAGCATCAACCGGCCGACGGCGCGCGAGAGTGCAACCGACAGAGACTCGGCGGGTTCGGTCTCGAGCGGCAGGAAGACCTCGGCGCCGACGGGATTTGGCGGTTCATTTTCGATGCCGCTGATCTCGCCCGAGTAAAGCACGGCGCCATCGCGATTCTTGAGCTCGAACTTTACGCGCACCACGGCTCTCATCGAGAAGTACTGGCCGTGGATGGTCTGGATCGTTCCGAACCGCTTGTTCACTTCAAGTTGTTCGAGGTCGGAGGTGAGGATGAAATCCGAGCCCTCAGGCGGCTTGCCGTCGCCCGGATTCGAGTCGAGCGCCACCGGCGCCAGGCCGGCGTCTGCCAGTCCCTTGATCAACGCGTTGTTGAACGCGCGGGCCGCATCGGCAACCACGAGGGGAGTCTGGCGAGCGCCGTCGGCGGCGTAGATCATGCCGACGTCGGAATTGCCGGAGCCGAAATTTCCGGTGGTGGGAGGCGCCACAACTTTGACGGGACGAAAAATATTCTGCGACCCCGGCACGAAGCCTGGAAGATAGTGAAGATCGATGCGCGCGCGCGGCTTGCATCCAGCCAGCGCGAGCGCGAGCGCCACCATCGCGACGCAGTCGCGAACGCGGCTACGATTGGGGCCGCGACACCGCAGGATGCCGATCCCTCCGCCACAAGACGAAGACCACGATCGCCACGACAACCCCGGCCAGCCCAATCCATCGCGACACCTGATGAGCCGTCGTGATGGCGCGATACAACTCGTCGCCCACCAGGTAGCCGACCGTGACGACGAGCGAGCACCATACGATCGCGCCGAGCACGTTCCATCCGAGGAACTGGAAGAACGGCATCCCGCACGCACCCGCCATCGGACCCGCCATGAATCGCGCGCCGGTGATAAATCGCGCCATGAACACCGCCTTGCTGCCGTGGGTCTGAAAGAAAAGTTGCAGGCGGTCGTAACGCGTGCGCATGAAGGGAAAGGCGGACGCGAGCCGAACGAGCACGCGCTGTCCGCCGGTGCGGCCGATGAGGTAGCCGCAACAGTCGCCGATGACCGCGCTGACGACTACGGTGATATAGACGATTCGCAGATCGAGCAGCGCGCGGCCGGCCAGGAATCCGGCGGCAAGCATCACGGTTTCCTCGGGCACCGGGATGCCCAGGTTGCCGACGAACACGGCAATGAAGATGCCGAGATAGCCCCACGCCGTGAGCAAATCCGCGATATGCGCGGGGTCGGTTATCCCATGCATTGGAAATCCATCTGTCGCGAAGTCGGCGCCACTCTCTACCCCCGGCCTCGGCCATCTCCAGCTTGCCGGATTGAGTGTGCCAGCGTAAGAGATTTTTGGCTAGTCAGGCATCAAAATTATGCGTCAAGCGAAGCGGCCGCCGTCCGAGCCGCTAAACTCCCGTGGTGCCATCTGTCGTGATTTCGGATACGGAATAAATATCATATTCGTGGCAAGCTAAAGACCTCCGCGCGACCTGCTTGCCTTACGCTCGTTGTCGAACAGTCGGCGCGAGCAGGAGTGTCAGGTGCGTCGCGTTTCGAGCCACCAGATCACGATCAATGCCACCGAAGCGAGGAGTGTGAGCGCAAGGGCAAAGAGGACGTGGGGTGGCGCGTACGCTATCTCAATTTGATAGCGACCGGGCGGGATATGCACGGCGATAAGAGTGCCAGCGGCGTAAATCGAACCGCGTCCCGCGGTCAGTCTCCATCCGGGATAAAAGTTCTGATTGATCACAAGCGAGGTCGCAGCAGGAACGTTTACCTCGTAAGCGAGGCGATTAGGCGTCCAGAGGGTGTTCTTCACGTCGCCCGCACTGAGCAAGTAGGCTTCGCCGCGATATCCGGCCTGGTCGTATCCGCGCACATCGCCGCTCGGGACGTTATAACCAATGCCCGCGCAATTCAGGTAACCCATGTTCGCCTCGGCAGTGCCAGCCATAGCGAGCCCTATTGGCGTCCAGGCCTGGCGGAACGAGTAGGAATGCGGTAGCGGCCCCTCAAAATTGTGATGGAAGAGATATCGGTAATTAGGCGAACCTACCAGGAACGCATCGACCAGGCCGACGGCCAGGAGAACCGCGGCGACCCGCGGACCCCATACTTGGAGGCGGTCTCACACGAGTTGCGCGCCTAGAGCGGCCAGCACGCTGACGCAGAACACCAGCGGCATGACCCATCGGCCGCAAAAGCCCAGGTTTTTCCCGAGCGGAAAGAGGTGCAGATAGGTGATGAGCGCGTGGGGACCGGTGTCGCCGCGAAACAGCAACAAGAATGCGATTGTCCCAATTATCCATGTAACTGCATTGCGGCCTGCCCCGATTATTCCGATCAGAGCGAGGGCGACGAAGGGCGCGCTCAGGTAGCCGCCGAACTCAACGAAGGTGAACGGTTGCGAACTCGGGCGGTAAGAATCCTGGTTGTGCGAGAAGAGCGACTCTAGCACGCCGGGCCAGGTGATCCATGACGCGCCGTAGAACCGCGGATGAAGTGTGAGCATCTCCGAGACCGGAATAAGTTTCAAAGCACCGAAGGCGAGCGCGAAGACGCCGATTAAAGCCGCGGCTGCCAGCGGTCTTATGCTCAAGTGGAGGATGGAAAGCACCAATGCAAGCATCGCGACCAGCAGCGCGGCGTATACAAAGGGGTAGTTGCCCTCGGTGAGCGTCAGTGCACAGACCAGACCACCAAGAGCGGCCGGGTACCATCTGCGCGTCCGGCACGCAGCGAGCAGGAGCGCGAGAATCCACGGCAAATAGGCGGCCGACAGGAAGTTGAACTGGCCCGCCCCTACGTGGAGCGGCAGCCACGAGCTCGATGGAAACATCGCTGCCAACACGACGCAGGCAAGCGGGCGCAGGCCGAGCTCGCGGCCGAGCACGTAACCGCCGGCAAAGGCCAGCGCGAGATGCAGGTAAACCTCGAAGAGCATGCCCGGTGTCAGTCCCAACGGGAGATAGAAGAGTAGAAACGGCGTCACAATGGCCGATTCCGGATTCCCCAGCATTGGCATTCCGCCACACTTGTAGGGATTCCAGAACGGCAACTGGTGAAAGTGGGACAGCGTGTAGTAAGGCACCCACCGCAGAGCCGCGAACAGATCGGGATCGCCCCAGCACGGAAGCAGGGTGAAGTGACGGAAATCCGGCAGCGCTTTGCGCCATCCGCTCATCCCTGGAGGAAATGGTTCGAGGGCGCAGAGAACGGGGTAGAAGTAGATCAACGCGAAGAAGAGTGAGCCGGCGATTAGCCAAAGCGTCTCGCGCCTTGAGAGCAGGAAGAGGGGTGGGCGCGGAGGCCGCGATGCGACCTCCCCCGCGTCCGAGTCGGACGTTCCAAAAAGCTGGAATTTCCCCACGTGACGGCGAGTCTTATCCGTAGTTTTTCAGCGGGCGTGGCAGACGGTCGATTCTGAAGGCGCGTGCTACCACTTTGAGCCCGGATTTCCGTTTTCTCTGCAAAAACACTAATTTGATAGAGCGGACGAAAAACAAAAGTGGCCCTTTTCAGCTCCCATTCAATAGCTCATTTAGGGTAGATTTCCAAGGCGCACGGATGACCTGCGACGGTAGCTCGACTTTTGGGCAGCATGCTGCGGAGGGCTCGGACTTCGCTTTTGCAAAGCGCCTGATGTCGGCCCGAGTCTGTCTCAGGATTCAAAATGGAGATCCCGGGTAAGTGACAACGCTCGAAAAACGCTTGCACAGCATCGCGAGCGAACCGCTCTTAATCATCGCCGCTGCTGCAGTCATATTCTCCGCGATTTCGCTCTACGAACTCAGAGATTTTCCGTGGCCCCATGATCTGAACGCGGCTTGTACCGCGATTTTAAAACTAGCGCCTGACACTGGTGCAACTGCCATAAAGGTCTGGGCGTTTTGGGCCTGGTCGGCACTGCTGATTGCCGGCTTTGTCCGAAAGCTTGATCCGGATGTCGAGTGGTTCGATGCCAGCCTGATCGGCATGACGGGAGTCTGGGTCTTGGCCTATTTCGCGGGGACTTTGCTGGGTCCGGTTGGACTGTTTCGCGGGCCAACACTCTGGCTCTTGACGCTCGGCGCGACAGTCTATCTCTGGCCCAATATATCAGGTGTGGCTTTCGGTCGTCCAAGTTTTGGAATCGGACTTGCGTTAATCGCGGCGGCCTTGGCCGCCGTCTCGCTATTACCGCTTCAGCTCGGTTCTCCGGTGGCTCCTTACATGGACGTGCTCGCATGGCCAGCGTCTGCGCAGCGCGTGCTCACGTTTGGCACCTACCTTCCTTTCAACAACGATCCGTACGGCATCTTTGGCCCGAACGTACAACAGCCGGCTCTGGAACTGTTTTATGCCTACCTAGCGCTCGGGTCTCACACCCGGCTGGCAGTGCTGGCCGAGAGCAGCCTGATTTTCCCAATCGCCGCGCTCATGATCCTGGCAACCTATCGGCTTGGAGCCACGCTGTTCGACGACGTGACCGCTGCACTCGCAACTCCGATCGCCAATGCACCGTCAATTTCATGTGAGGGAAGCGTTACACCGAGCATCAGCGCGCCGCACGCCATCAGGGTACGACTACGGCGCGAGTCAAGGAACAGCGCGAGTCCTAGCGCGACAAGCACAAAATCGACTGCCGTGCCGCGCATTCCTTCGAGCCAGCGAAAGATGGTGGTGAGAAACAGCATTAGCGCGGCGGCCCCGCCGGCGGATTCTGGCTGCTGACAGGGGACCTACCGCGATTTAGAGCTGGAGCCTTATCGGTCGCAGGGGCATTGCTCGTCGGCGCCCCGGAGATTGCAATAGCCCGCGCGATCGTGGTGCCCGTTGCGGCGCTCGGGCTGGCGGAGATAGCTGGAGCGGCGTTGATAATTTACGGCGCTTCGCGACTCCGTCCGCGCGCAGGTGGCGCCGAGCCGCGAGTCGCTGTTTTTTTTGCCCGCCTGCTATTAGTCATCGTGACGGCAGCGATCTTACGCGACGCTGTGATGCGAACCGGATCTCTCTATGCCGAGGTACCGACAAATTTCCTGTTGCTGGGAATATTAGCGTTGGCCGGAGTGGTAGTCATAATCGTTCTGCCGCCGCCCACAGAGACGGCAGGACGCCTCTGCACGATCGCTGTTATGTTGCTGCCAGCGCTAGCGATCTTACGCATCTTGACGAATCTGCCTGCGGATACCGGTACCGCCGCGGAGTTCGAGAAATTCGAGCTCAGCCGTAAAATCGCTGATTATTGGATGCCCTTCGCGATGGTGTTTCCCGCCGCACGGCTCATAGCACTCGGATGCGAACTGCTGCCGAAGGCGCTCGTGATGACAATGTTGCTAGCATTACTCATTTTTCCGCTGCGACGAATAGGTGGCTTCGACCCCTACCTTCACGAACACTCGATCGGCGAAAACTGGATGATCGACTTCGGCATTCTGAGCAGTGGCTACTGGGGTATTTCCGCCGATCCTCGATGGACGGCAGATCCCACCCAATTTCGACTGTTCGAAGTCTTGCGCAACGAGATCCGAGCCGGCCGACTGACGACGAGCACAAATATTCTTCACCTAGTGCATGATGTTAACCCCTATGGCAAGTGGGTGCGGTTCTCTGTCTTTACGGGTGTAAACGATGACCCACTTGTGATCGCGCCGAAGGAGTCCCAGTGGGATATGTTCATGGCCGGCAGTCGTGCGCGATCAATCACACATTTCAAGGAGGAACTGGCCAAGCGTCCCAGGTACATACTCAGCGAAATCCCGCCGTCGGAACCGCTCGCAATTCCTGATGAGTACGAGCGAATCTTCGATTCGGGAGAAATAACTCTTTACCGACGGAACGATCCGACTAGAGCGCACTAGCATAATCATCCGCGGGCTGACCGCGTGCGGCTGACGAACGCTCCCACCACCACAAGAGTACGAACGCAACCAAGCCTCCTAAAGTCATAAGCAAAGCCAGTACGATATGCTGAGGCCGGTAGAATAGAGTTAGTCGTTGATGACCCGCCGGAACCTCGACTGCCAACCGCCCGTGGTCGGAGGCCATCGTGCCGTTTCCGGATTCCAAGTGCCAATCGATATCGAAATTCTGGTTGATCACTAACGTCGTCGGGGCAGTCGCCGAAACATCAAAGGACAAACGGTTCGGTGTCCATTTCGTCTGAGAAACAGTGCCGGGATCCGTCAGCCAATATTCGCCGCGATATCCTTTTTGGTTGTACGCCAAAATACCGTCGTTCGGTACGTAATAGCCGAAGGCCTTGCAATTTACTGAACCCATATTTGCCTCGGCTATATAGGTCATAAAAATCGGCGTTTCCACCCAGAACTGGCGGAACGATCCGGACCATGGCGGGCGATCGAAGTGATAGTGAAAGAGATAGCGGTAGTTCGGCGACCCGACTACCCACGCATCGACCAGCCCGATGGTCAACAGCACAACCGCAGTTCGCGGGCCCCAGCGTCCCCAATGATCGCACAGAAATTGTGCACCAAGCGCCGCCAGTATGCCGACACAGAACACCAGCGGAATCACCCAGCGGCCGCATATCCCAATGTTGCTTCCCAACGGCAATTCGCGAAGGTAGGTGACTAGCGCATGCGGCCCGGTGTCACCCATAAACAGCAGAAAGAAAACCACGGCTCCGAGAACGAATGGAAAAGCGCGCCGCGGTCCCGAGACCGTCCCTGCTAGCGCAAACGCGATGAAGGGCGCACCGAGGTAGCCTCCATACTCAACCATATACCAAACGCTGGGACTCGGAGCGTAAGCGTCCTGGTCTCTTGAAAAGAGCGAGATCATTGCGCCCTTCCAGCTAAGCCATGAGGCGCCAAAATCCCTCGGATGAAGCCTCAGCATTTCTTCGACAGGTATGAATTTGAGGGCGGAAAAGGCGACCGCGAATACACCGATTATCGCCGCCATTATCAGCGGCCGCACACTCAGCGTGGTTACTGCAAGCGTGGTCGCGACGATCGCAACCAGGATCACTGCAAAAGGGAATGCGTAATTGCCTTCGGTCAGGGTCAGCGCGCAGAACAACCCGCCGATCGCGGCCGGAAATGCTTGTCCCAACCGGCATGCCGCCAGCAGCATCGCGATAATCCACGGCAAATACGCGGCCGAAAGAAAGTTCAGATGACCAAACGCGATATGAAGCGGCAGCCACGAACTCGAGGGGAACATACCCGCCAGCACGATGCAGGCCACAGGGCGCAGCCCAAGCTCGCGCCCCAGCACATAGCCACCGACGAACGCAATCGCGATATGCAGATAAATTTCAAGGAAGATTCCGGTCAGCAACCCACCCATCAGGTAAATCAGCAGAAACGGAGTGACGACGCCCGATTCCGGATTGCCCAGCATCGACATCCCGCCGCATTTGTAGGGATTCCAGAACGGCCACTGATGGTAATGTGTCAGCGTATAGTAGGGCACCCAACGAAGTTGGTCGAACAGGTCGGAGTCGTTGTTAATAGGAAGTTGGGTCAGGTTGCTGAAATGCGGCGCCGCAACCAGCCAATCATGCAAGCCCGGCCCGAGGTATTTGATGTCGCATAGGATCGGGTAAAAGAACACCGCCGCGAACACCAGCGACCCAACTGCGACCCACGCGAATTCACGCGCGTCGAGACGGAAAATGCGTCGAGCTTCATCGCTCGCCCTGCTATTCACGGAGGCGGCTCGCGCTTGAGTCGGTTCGCTTCATCTGTGTGGTCGAGCGCATGGCTTCAAGCTCTGCGGTGGGGTTGGATCCCTTTCGGGCGACATGAGTTACGGTGTCGGAGACGTCGCCACGCCCCGTTTTATCGCCACTTGCGCAGCGACCCAGTTGAAAAACTGTGGAACGGCGCTGGCTTGAGGCTCGGTGTCTCCCATCTGATTCTGATAGTTCGCCAGAATCCAATATTCGAGCGCGGTGGACTCGTGATTCAAGACCACCATCACGTCGGGTGGCAGCGTTGGATTCAGTCCGTCACATTTTGTGCAGGCGGTATGACGGTAGGCGCCAAAATCAGTCGCATTGAAAGCAAGGATAAGGTCCCCGTCGCTGGTCGTCGCAATCGACTTGGCCGTCACCGTGCCGCCAGTGCCGGTGTTGCCGCTGGTCATATCCACCGGCGCGGCTGACGCGACATTGTCCAGCAACACGATCGCGCCTTGCGCATCGACCGGCCCGCTGAATGCCCACGCCGCCGTGCCGGCGTCGTTCGCCTGGATCGCATGCCAATACAGCGACTGCCGCGTGGTTAAAGTGGAATCGTCGCGAATCATTTGCCAGCCGGCCGGCGCGGTGATCGTCGGTTTCGAGCCGCTGTAGCTCAATACGTCAGCGATCGCGACCTGGCCGGCTTGCCCTTTCTTACCCCAGTCCAGCGAAAGACTTGTCGTCGCCTTCGCCATCGGCGCTTGCGCGGAAGAAGCTACGTTGGCGCCGCCGACCGTATTTTCGGGGGTTTGTGACGGCGAAGAATTGCACGCGACTACAAAAACGGCGGCAACCGCGACCAGTGCGTATCTGATCATTCTCTCCTCCTTGCAGCCATCAACAATGGCGCGATATTACCATTTTCCAATCCACCGACAATCTTGTGCCGGCGATACGCGTCAGGCTTTGTTGGCGAATAGGCGGGCGGGTAAGGTTCAAGCGGCGGCGCTCTCACCTGGGGCTTCTGCAAGGATCGACCCGAGGATTCGGTAAACCTCGCGATTGACTATCAAGCTCGCGTGCAGTCCCGGGACTTCAAAATTGGATCCCGCATCGTCGATGCACGATTGCCATTGCACGATCTCGTCGCGGCGCGTGTAGATGGCGCTGAAGCGGCTCTTCCCCGGGGTCGGGGCGAACACCGCGGCGGCGAATGCGCATGAGCATTCGGACGTGCCGCAGCTCTCGGGCTCGTCGGAAACCGTCTGCCAGAACGACTGGATCGCCTGCAACGCCGGACGGATTCGATCGTGTACTCCCGCCCATCCGTCGCTAATCGGCGAGCCAAGCGCCACCACCTGGCGCACGTTTGCGGGGTTTGCCGCGGCGATTGCGCGGCCCAGTACGCCGCCCAGGCTATGCCCGATGATTGTCACGCGCTGGCCGGATTCACGCGCAATCTTTTCCACCCGCCATCCCACCAGTTCCATCTTGCGCCGCGGGCATCCGACGTTGAGATCGATTCCCGACAGATAGGGACGGTATCCGACGCGCCCGAGCCATCGCGCCATCGTGCCGAGCGACCAATCGCCCGCGGTGAATCCGGGAATCAGCAGGACCGGACGGCCGTCGCCGCGCGGCACTCCGACGCCGTAGCCGACCGGGTCGCGAACCAGCGAAGCGAACTGCTGCAGGAAGTCGAAGTAGGCATAGGCGGTTAGTTGCAGCAGCATCCTGGTTGCTAATCAGTGTTCCGACGTTTTTGTGCGCGCGTTCGCGCGACACTGCCACGAAATGCCGTAACAGTAAAGTCATTCGGGCGAAACAGATGTGGACAGTGAACAGTGAAAAAAAACGTGCGTGATGCGGGCATCACGCACGCGAAGACGCTCTTCGATTTTCGTGTGCGCTAGGCCTTGGGCAGACCCAGTACGCGCTCGCCGATAATGTTGTGCTGGATCTGATTGGTCCCGGCGTAAATCGTGGGACCGCGCGCCGCGAGCATTCTGAACGACCACTTGCCCTTGTCAACCGCGAACGGCGCGTTGAATTCCAGCTGGCTGTATGGCCCCAGCAGTTCCATCGCGTAAAGAGCAATCTTGAGCGCGAGCTCCGTGCCGCACAGTTTCATCATCGAACCTTCCGGCCCCGGCGGCAGTCCCTTCAACTGGCGCGTCAGCTGCCGATAGCCGGTGTATCGGAGCGCCTGCGCCTCGGCGGCGAACTCCGCAACTTTCTGGCGCACGCTCGAATCGTCCCACGCCGTCGAACCGTCACCGCTGCGCGGGATGCGCTTGGCGAGCCTGGCCAGCTCATAGACCTCGCCCATCGCGCCTTCGCCGCCGCCGCCACCGCGCTCGAACAGCAGCGTGGTCATCGCGACCTGCCAGCCGTTGTTGCGCTCGCCGAGGATATTTTTTTTCGGCACGCGGACATCCTCGAAGAACACTTCGTTGAAGCCCTTGCCGCCCGTCATCTGCACCAGCGGACGCACCGTTACGCCGGGGCTGTGCATATCGATCAGCAGGTAGCTGATTCCCTTGTGCTTGGGCGCGGCGGGATCGGTGCGCACCAGCGCGAAGATCATGTCTGCATGCTGCGCAATCGAGGTCCACGTCTTCTGCCCGTTGACGACGAAGTCGTCGCCATCGTCAACTGCACGCGTCTGCACCGAGGCGAGGTCGGAGCCCGCGCCCGGCTCGGAGTATCCCTGGCACCAGACTTCCTCGGCTTTGAGAATTTTCGGAATATGATTTTTCTTCTGTTCCTCGGTCCCCCAATGTATCAGCGTAGGACCGATCAGGTTGATTCCCATCCCGATCATCGGCTCGTTGAGCCCGAGCCGGCTCAGTTCTTCCCGATAGATCAGCCGCTGCATGACGGTTGCGCCGCGCCCGCCGTATTCCTTGGGCCAGTTGACTGCCACCCAACCGCCCTGGTTGAGCCTCCTGTGCCAGTTGACGCGGGCCTCCCAGTCGCCCTCGGCCTCGTCGGCCATGATATTGCTCGGCGGCGGAGCGAATTTCTTGTTTGCTTCGAGCCAAGCGCGCACTTCGGTGCGAAATGCCTGGTCTTCCGGCGTATAGTTGAAGTCCATCGATTGAATGCCTTCTCCGTTGATTCCCGGCTCGCGCGCGCCTCAGCCCTTGGGCAGTCCGAGCACACGCTCACCGATAATATTATGTTGTATCTGATTGCTGCCCGCCGCAATCGTGCCGCCGCGCGCCGCCAGCATCCTGAACGACCACTTGCCCTTGTCAACTGCGAACGGCGCGTTGAATTCGAGCTGGCTGTACGGCCCGAGCAGCTCCATCGCGAACAATTGAATGCGCAAGTTCAGCTCCGTGCCGCACAGCTTCATCATCGATCCTTCGGGCCCCGGCGGTATCCCCTTCAGCCGGCGCGTCAGCTGCCGATAACCGGTGTAACGCAGCGCCATAGCCTCGCTGTAGAACTCGGCGATTTTCTGGCGCACGCTCGCGTCATCCCACGCCGATGCGCCGTTGCGCGGGAGCGATTTCGCAAGCTCCACCAGCTCGCGGCATTGCATAAGCACGCCGCGATCGCCGCCGCCGCCCGATCGCTCGAACATCAGCGTCGTGATTGCCACCTGCCAGGCCTGGTTCTTCTCGCCGACCAGATTTTTCTTCGGCACCCGCACGTCTTCGAAAAAAACCTCGTTGAAACCCCTGTTGCCCGTGATTTGCACCAGCGGCCGGGCGGTCACCCCGGGACTGTGCATATCGACCATCAGGTAGCTGATTCCCTTATGCTTGGGCGCGTCGGGATCCGTGCGCACCAGCAGGAAGATCCAGTCGGCATACTGCGCGATCGTCGTCCACACTTTCTGCCCGTTGACGACGAAGTAGTCGCCGTCCTCGACCGCGCGTGTCTGCAGCGAGGCCAGGTCGGAGCCCGAACCCGGCTCGGAATATCCCTGGCACCAGACTTCTTCGGCCTTCATTATCGGCGGGATAAAGCGCTGCTTCTGCTCCTCGGTCCCCCAATGCAACAGCGTCGGCCCGAACATGGTGGTGCCCATCCCGATCATCGGCGCGGCGACGCCGGCCCGCGCGAGTTCCTCGTTATTGACGATCGTCTGCAGGATACCGGCGCCGCGCCCTCCATACTGAACCGGCCAGTTCGGCGCGAGCCATCTGCCTTCGGCCATCTTCTTCGCCCAGCGCTTCTGCTCCTCGAACGCGTTCTTGCCCTCGGCCATCAACATCTCGCGCGAGCGCGGCGCAAACTGCTTGTTGGCGTCCGGCCACGCGCGAAACTCCATCCGGAACGCTTCGTCTTCGGGATTGAAATTGAAATCCATCGCGCATTTCTCCTGCCACGGCTCGATGGCCTGCACCGGCTATGACGATCTCCCCACTGACCGCAGGGCGCACTTCGCGCTTGAACTTAAAACATTCGATCCGCGCTCTGCAAAGGCACGGGGCCGTTTGACAATACTTTCGCGATTGCGGAAAATCGGACTCCGGGAACGATTGGATAACCGCATGCGCCTTCTGCACACGATGCTCCGGGTCAACAACCTCGACGAGTCGCTCAAGTTCTACTGCGACAAGCTCGGGATGAAACTCATCCGCAAGCACGACTTCCCCGGCGGCGAGTTCACCCTCGCCTTCGTCGGCTACGGCGCCGAGAACGAAACCGCGGTGCTCGAGTTGACCTGGAATTGGGGAACCTCGAAGTACGAGATCGGCACCGCCTACGGACACATCGCGCTCGGCGTCGACGACATCTACAAAACCTGCGCCGACTTGAAGGACAAGGGCGTCAACGTCGTGCGCGAGCCCGGCCCGATGAAGCACGGCACCACTCCCATCGCGTTCATCGAGGATCCCAACGGCTACAAGATCGAACTGATACAGCAAAAGTAGGCGCCGGTCCCCTCCCGCATTAGCAAAGAGCCACCTGAGCCATCGTACAGCCTCCCCCCTTGTAACAACGCCCTTCGAGTACTCAGGTGAAACTCCGCCCGCATCCCGCGGCGGGGCCGATTTGTTTTAACATTGGGTGCAGGGGTCACCCCTGCCCGTGGCGACGGCAGCGCAGTATTAAGCCGTTGGCAAGGGCCGCGCCCGCCGTTGGCGGGCGGCCTTAATATTGGGTGCAGGGGTCACCCCTGCAGCCCGAAAAATTCCTTGATCGCCCTGATCGCCTCGACCTCCGTCAGCGACGGCGCATGCCCTACTCCCGGCACTTCGACGGCTTTCGCCCGCTTGTGCACCGTGCACATCCGGCTCGCCGTCGCACGCTCCAGGATATCGCTGTCCGCTCCGCGTACGATTAGAATCGGGCACGAGATCCGCGCGTACGGCACCCACAAATCGAGGCGATTCTGCGCGGTTCCGCCGCGAAGCGGCCGCCGCACGTTGGCATCCATCTTCCAGACCAGGCCGCCTTCGGCCCCCGGCTTGACCGACCATTTCACTTGTTCGGCGACAACCCTGTCTGCCAGCTTCGCCATCGGCGGATAATTCTCCTTGTAGTACTTCACCACTTCACCGAGATCTTTGAAGCGCTCCGGCGCCCCGCCGACGTAGCTCGCGATTCGCACCGCTCCCGCCGGATCGATTTCGGGGCCGATGTCGTTCAGTACCAGCCGCTCGACTCGCTCCGGCCATCCTCCCCCGTACATCATCGAGATTATCCCGCCCATCGAGGTGCCAATCAGGCTCGCGCGCGCGCAGCCTAACTGCTCGAGCATCCGCGCCAGGTCGGTCACGTAATTTTGCGGAATATATTCGGTCGACGGCCCCCAATCGCTGTCGCCGCGGCCGCGCACGTCAACCGAAATCACGTGATACCTCGGCGTCAGATGAGGCGCGAGCGCGTCGAAGTTGTGCGCGTTGCCGGTCAGCCCATGCACGCATACGATCCACGGCGCGCCGTCGTTGCCGTAGTCGATGTAGTGAAGCCGAAGACTGTTCGCGCTGACGAATTTGTCCGATGCCATCTTTGCACGATTCGCGCAGTCCGAGCTTTTCCGCGAGCCTCAACCTGCGCCCCTGCCTTCTCGTACCACAAACGCTCTAATTGTCGCGAATCTGGCAACCAGCCCGATTTTTTCCGATTTGCGGCTTTCCTCACCCCCTGCGATAAACTTAACTCTATCTAATCCTTGACGTACCTGCTTTATTAGTATAGCTTACAGAAGTAAGAATGACGTACCGTCACCGAACCAAGGGGATGTGCGATGGCTCATCGCAACGGCAGCACAGGGATCGACCTGAATTCCAACGACTCTTCTTTTTCCGACGAGATACTCACGCTCGCCCAATGCCTGATGCCTGAGCCGCCAACCGCCAAGGTCAAGCGCGTCATTGCGGAAAGCTGGATCGATCGCCAAGTTCATGAAATCGCATGGACGGCGTACGACACCGTCGTCGGCGCCACCAACGACGTAACCAGTCGGCTCTATACCAGTCCCGCCGTCGGCAATGTGCTCGGCGACGCAATCGACGTCGTGCTTCGATGGCAGCGGTTCAACGCGGTCGTCGCGGGCGCCTTCTTCGCCGCCCTGTGGCCCGCAGCCGGCCTGCCGGCCGCGACCGAACAAGCGTAAAACCGCCCGTTTCGTCCCGGAGGCGACAAAAAACACGGGCAAAATCAGATTCGATGGTGTTAACCTTGGTAAACCAACCGGCGGGCTAGCGTCGCGCCGAAAATCAGGAGAAAAAGAAATGTCAGATCACAAAAAAGAAATGTCAAATCACAAAGGGACACACCCAGCACACAAACAGCCAGCACACAAACAGCATGATGCGGCAGCGTTCGAGAGTATCAGCAATTTGCGCAGCGACCTGTTGAGCGTCAAGGGCGCCAAGAAGTTCGCCGCCTGGTACATCGACACCAGCGAGAAAGTCGCCAACCAGGCGATCGATTTCGAGGCCTCCGCCACGAAGTGGGCCAAGCAAACTCCGCTCGCTCCTATCTTCGAGGCGCAGATGAAGTATGGCAAGAAGTTCGTCGAGCGCTCCGCCAACGCCGCGCGTTCGCTCTGGCGCCTCGAATAACCGGTCTTTGCTCCCCTTCCTTGCGAAGGAAGGACAGGTTCACAGTTCGGGATACCGCGCAGTTGATTCCGCAGAGCAGACAGTTTGTTGTCAGTGAGTTGACGGACTGTTAGGTTGCGGTGCCGGCTAGTCCCGCGCAATCTGCAATTCGCTGGCCGGTTCGTATCGGGTCAGCGGGATCAGCAGCACGAAAGAGGCAATCGCGGCTGCGAATGCGGCGGCGATCGCGACGCGGTAGCTGCCGGTGCGATCGATGATCAATCCCGCCAGCGGAGGACCGGCCATCGCGCCAAATCCTCCACTGGTGTAAAGCGCGCCGAGCATCGTTCCCATCCGATCCGTGCCGAACAGATGAGCAATCACGGCGGGTGAGAGCGCGACATATCCGCCGTATCCCGCGCCCATCACCAGCGCAAACACTACCATTACTGGATAAGAAGGCGCGGCCAGCCAGATGCCGTAGCTGAGCGCGAGAACCAGAAAGCTTGCCTGGTAGAGCCGCACCACGCCGGCGCGGTCGGCGAGACTGCCCAGGCCCATCCGGCCCGCAACGCTCGCGCCGCCGATGATGCCGACCAGTGCGGCGCTGGCGAAATCGCTTGCGCCATGCTCGTGAGCGAACGACGGCAGATAGACGAACGGCACGAACAGCGCCATCGCGACCATCACCGATGACGCGTACAGGAGGCGGAAGGCTGGACTGCGAATCGCGTCGCCAAGCTGGATTCGCGACGGCGTCACGTGGACGGGAGGCCGCTCGACGATCCAGGCGCATCCGAGCAAAATCGCGGTGCTGGCAATGGCAAACGCGACGTACGTCGCGCGCCATCCGAGATGAGAGATCGATGCCGCGGCGACCGGCGCGCCGCATACTGTTCCAAATCCGATCCCCGCCACTGCTATTCCAAGCGCGGTGTTGCGCCGCCGGATGAACCATCCGCCGACGACCGCGACCATCGGAACATAAGCGCATGCGACTCCGGCGCCGACCCCGAGTCCGTAAGTCAGGTAGCCGAGCCAGAGACGATCGATCATCGACGTGAGCGCGAGACCCGCGCCCATGACCAGCGCGCCGGTCGCGACCACGACTCGTGGGCCGAAGCGGTCCGAGAGATGGCCCGTGACGGGGCCGAGACTCGCCCAGACCAATACTGTGATCGAGAACATCGCCGAGGTCGCGCCGCGGCGCGCGCCGAACTCCGCCAGCATCGGTTTGAAGAACGCGCCGAAGCTGTAGGCAACGCCGTACGCCGCGCACATCGCAACGAATGCCGCCGCGACCATCCACCACGCGCGCGCAGAATCGAACAGCTCGAGAGGCGGGATCGGCTCGCGCGATTCTCCCGCGCCGGGTGCGCAAGGGTCAGCGATGGCCTTCGTGCTCGAGGGCGACGCGCGCGGCTTGCAGTTCCTTGTGTTTGGCGGCGCTGACGACCGGATAGTGGAGATTGAGGTCTTCCAGAGTGCTGATGATCGCGTCGGCCACCACCAGGCGCGAATACCATTTCTTATCCGCGGGAACGACGTACCAGGGCGCGTGCGGAGTGGCGGTACGCTGGATCAGTTCCTCGTAGGCCGCCATGTACTCGTGCCATCGTTCTCTTTCCGTGACGTCGGAGGCCGAAAACTTCCAGTTCTTGACGGGCTCCTCGAGACGGCTCAGGAAACGCTTCCTCTGTTCCTCCTTCGATAGATTGAGAAAGAACTTCCGGGTGACGACGCCATTGCGCCACAGGTAATGCTCGTGCGCGTTGATATCGGCGAAGCGCTCGTTCCAGATGTTTTTGGTGACGAGCGCCGGCGGCATTCGTTCGCCCTCGAGCAACTCCTTGTGCACGCGGACGACGAGAACCTCTTCGTAGTAGGAGCGGTTGAAGATCCCGATTCGGCCACGCTCGGGAACGCACTTGGAGGTCCGCCATAGGAAGTCGTGATTGAGTTCCTCGGCGGAAGGCTGCTTGAACGAATAAACCTGGCATCCCTGCGGATTGACGCCGGACAACACGTGCTTGATGACGCCATCCTTGCCGGCGGCGTCCATCGCCTGAAAGATCAGCAGAATTGCCCATCGATCCTGCGCGTATAGTTTGTCCTGCAAATCGCTTAGCCGCCCGATCCCGCGCGGCAATTCCTTTTCGGCATGCTTTTTCGATTTCAGACCGCTGCTGTCCCCAGGGTCGAAGTCCTTCAAGCGAAACTTGCTGCCGTCATTGACGCGGTATGGTTTTGAGAACTCGCGCACAGCTGACATAAGGATGTGCTCCTCCCGTTCGGTCTCGAATTGACTATCCCTGTTTGGCGGACCCGCACGATTGTTACACCACGCGCCGCTCAACAGTCGAGCGCAACCCAGCCGGCGCAATCTTCGCTTTGAGGGAGAAGATGGTGCGCCATGAGGGACTTGAACCCCTCCACGCGGGATTCAAATCAGCTTGTCATAGCCGGCGTGCGAGCCGATCCAGAACCAGACTATTTCACCGGCATGCGGCTTGATGCCCACTGCCCGATAGTGAATCCCAATGCGGACCGACCAAATCGGTCGCGTCGGATGTATTTGTTTGAAGTGCAAACTCGGGTGAAGGGGGTCTTGAACGAACTGTTTGTACGCTTCATTCGCGAGCGACCGGATCTGCCCTGGAAGGCTCTGATAGCAGGTCCAGAACGCTTTTGTCGTTCGAGAAGTCAGAGTTTCGATACGTCGAGAATTTCAGTGCGCCCTTCCAAATACTCTGCAAGGGCTTGATCGGCGAGCTTTTCAAGCTTCGCTCCGGAACCTGCAAACTGGACTTCCCACTCACGCTCATCGGACTCAATCAGTTTCAAAAGCCATTGCGCAAAGGCGTCCTGCTCGCACTCGGGCAATTCCGAGGCCACCTTTTCGAAAGCTTGCTTGAGAAGTTCGCTCATCACAACTCGAACTATACATCAACCCCCGGTCGAGGAAAATGAATCAATCGCGATTTTCGACGATCGCGCGTGCGCCAAGCGCCTCGCGCGTATCGGCGATGAAATTACTGGGAGAAGATGGTGCGCCATGAGGGACTTGAACCCCCGACCTGATGATCCGTAGTCATCCGCTCTAATCCACTGAGCTAATGGCGCATTGGAACCTTAGAAATTTTCATATCGCAGCCCCGCGAGCAAGGCAGGGGTGACCCCCTGCACCCAGTATTAAGGCCGCCCGCCGTTGGCGGGCGCGGCCCCCTGCCGCGGGCACGCCGTGTTTTCCTTTCTTAATACTGGCCTCCCGTGCCAACGGGTCTTAATACTGGCCAGCCGTGCCAACGGCCTGCGGTCACCCCTGCTGGGCGGCGGGAATCCAGACCGATACCGTCGTGCCTTCATGCACCTTGCTCTCGATCCGCAGCACGCCATGATGCAACTGGACGATGTGCTTGACGATCGCCAAGCCCAGCCCCGTGCCGCCGAGCTCGCGCGAGCGGGCGCGATCGACGCGATAGAATCGTTCCGTCAGGCGCGGGATATCTGCCGCTGGAATTCCCTCGCCCGTATCCGCGACGACCAGCGCGACGCCTGGCTTTGCGTTTGCTCCGTTGGCGCCGGCGGCTTCGCGAGCCTCGACCGTGACGCGGCCCTCGCGCGGAGTGTACTTGATCGCGTTGTCGATCAGATTGAGCATCACCTGATGCAAGCGGTCGCGATCGCCGGCCAGCTTCGGCAATCCCGGCGGGCATTTCACTTCCAGGCGCAGGCCGCGCCGTCCCGCCTGCTCCTGCATCAACTCCGCCGCCTCGGACAGCACGCGCATCGGCTCGAGTTGTTCGATCTTGAGCGGAGTCAGCCCGCGCTCCAAATCCGACAGCGAGACCAGGTCGTCAAGCAGCCGCGCCAGCCGGTGCGCCTGCCGCTCGATGATGCCGAGAAAGCGCATCGAGGTTTCATGATCGTCCACGCCTCGAATGAGGGTTTCGGCGTAGCCGTACAGCGCGCTTAGTGGAGTGCGCAGCTCGTGGGTGAGATTCGAGATTAAGTCGGCGCGCAAAGTCTCGTACGACTTGAGCTGCGTGATGTCGTGGAAGACGAACACCCACGCCGCGCCGCGCGAGGTGCGAATCTGCGCGGCACTGGCGCTCACGTAAAGCGGCGCGGGATTCTGGATCATGATCTCCGCGCTCATGACCTGATGGTCCGTGGAGCGCATCGAGCGACCGGCAAACTCCTGCAATCGCGGGTCGCGGCATAGCTCGACGAACGGCCGATCGCGATAGTCGGTGTCGGCTCCCAGAGCGAAGATGCGCCGGGCCGAGCCGTTGAGCAGAACCACCTCCCCGCGCGCGCCGGTCACCACCACCGCCTCGGTCATGCTGCGCAGGATCGCCTCGAACTCGTCGCGCTGCTCGGCCAGCGAGTCCACCTCGGCGACGATCGCGTCGGCAGCGTCGAGCAAATGGCGCTCCGCGCGACCCATCGCGTCGCTCCCGTTGGGCAGCAGATGCGGTGGCGGACGTCTGTCCTGCAGCGCGGCGGCAACGGCCTCCAGTCTTTCTGCGCGGCGCGACAGCGTGCGTCCGATCGCGGTGGCGGAAATCGCGCCGAACGCAAGCCCGAGCACGATTACGACGGCGACCCACGCACCCGGCGCCGCTCCGGTGGCGGCAAGCACCACCAGGAATATAGCTGCCGGCGCGAGGCCGATTCCTATCGCTGCGATCAGGCTGGCGGTCGGTGATCTATCCAAGCGCTTCGGGGTTGAAGCGATAACCGACGCTTCGCACCGTGAGGATCAATTCCGGGTTGGCGTCGTCGCGCTCGATATGCTGGCGCAGGCGGCGCACGTGCACGTCAACGGTTCGCGGTTCGACGAACGTGTCGCGGCCCCACACCATGTCGAGCAGTTGTTCGCGCGTGTACACCCGCATCGGATGCTGCACGAAGAATTTCAGCAGTTCGAACTCGCGCAGAGCAAGCTCCCTGCGCTTGCCGTCCACGAACACCTGGTAGGTGCCGAAGTCCATTCGCAGGCGCCCCTTCTCATACGCGCCGCCGCCGGAGTCCGGCTCTGAGAGCGGATTGGCGCGCCGCAGCAGCGCCTTCACGCGCGCCACCAGCTCGCGCGGGCTGAACGGCTTGACCACGTAATCATCGGCGCCCATCTCCAGTCCGAGCACCTTGTCAACTTCTGTACCCTTCGCCGTGACGATCAGTATCGGAAGATGCGCGGTCTCGCGCTCGGCGCGCATCTGGCGGCAGACCTGCAGCCCCGGCATCCCCGGCAGCATCAGATCGAGCACCATCAGGTCGGGCACCCGGCGCTTGACGCGCTCGAGCGCCTGCGCACCGTCGGCCGCCTCCTCGACGATGAAACCCTCTTGGGCGAGGTTGTAGCGGATCAGTTCGCGAATGTCGGCATCGTCTTCAACGATCAGCACCCGGTAGCGAATTCCGCGCTGCGCCTCGGAGACCGCGTTCGCAGCCTGGCTGGTTTGATTCATCGCTTCATCCCCTCCACCTTGCCAATCAAGTTGCCCGCTTCTTGGTTTCGTCGTGACGGATCATTTTGCCCTTGACCATGAACGTCACCATTTCGGCGATGTTGGTCGCGTGATCGGCGATACGCTCGAGATACTTGGAAATGAAAAGCAACCGCGTCGCGGACCCGATGGTATGCGGATCCTCGGCCATGTAGCTGAGCAGCTCGCGATAGACCTGGTAGTTGAGCAGATCGACTTCGTCGTCGCGCGCGATCACCTGGTCGGCGAGGTCGGTGTCGTCGCGCATGAACGCATCGATACTGTCCCTGACCATCGACTGCGCGATCTCCGCCATCCGCGGCAAGTCTATGTAGGGCTTGAGCTGCGGAACTTCGTTCAGTTCGAGCGTGCGCTCGCAGATGTTGACCGCGTTGTCGCCGATTCGTTCGAGGTCGGTCGTGATCTTCAGTCCCGTGGTGATAAAGCGCAGATCGCTGGCGGTCGGCTGATGCAGCGCGAGCAGCCGGATACACTGCTCGTCGTTGCCGTTGTCCATCCGATTTACTTCTTCGTCGCGCGCGATGACCTCGCGGGCATGCTCGCTGTCGCGATTAACCAGCGCATCGACCGCCTCGGCGATTTGACGCTCGATCAATCCGCCCATCTTGAGCAGACCGGCGCGTAAGCCGCGCAGATCCTCTTCGTACTGCTTATTGGTATGCTGCGGCTGGGTGCTATCCATTTTACTCTTTACCGATATCAGCCGAACCGCCCGGTGATATAGTCTTCAGTCTCGCGCCGGGTCGGGTTCGTGAATATCTGCTTGGTCTCGCCGTATTCGACCAAATCGCCGGTGTACATGAAGGCGGTCATATCGGAGCAGCGTGCGGCCTGCTGCATGTTATGGGTCACGATAACGATAGTGTACGCCGACTTAAGTTCCAGCAATAGTTCTTCGATGCGCGCGGTCGAGATCGGATCGAGTGCGGAGCATGGCTCGTCCATCAACAGCACCTCGGGCTGAACCGCGAGCGCGCGCGCCACGCACAGCCGCTGCTGCTGTCCGCCCGACAAGCTGCCGCCGGGCCGCCGCAGGCGATCTTTAACCTCTTCCCAAAGCGCCGCCTGGCGCAGGCTTCGCTCGACTACCTGATTGCGCTCGGCGCGGCTTATCTGCACCCCGTTGAGGGTCAGCCCCGCCGCGACGTTGTCCTCGATCGACATGGTTGGAAAGGGCGTCGGCTTCTGGAAGACCATCCCTATTCGCCGCCGCACCTGCACCGGATCGACGCCGTCGTCGTAGATGTTGTTCCCGTCGAGCAGCACCTCGCCGCTCGCGGTCGCGCCGGGCACCACCTCGTGCATCCGGTTGAGGCATCGCACCAGCGTCGATTTGCCGCATCCCGACGGTCCGATGATCGCGGCGATGCGGTCTTGCTCGAAGGAAAGGCTGACATCGTGCAGCGCGCGATTCTTGTGGAAGTACGCGTTGAGATTTTTGACGACCAGCTTTTCAGCCATGGCTACCTTGGCGCTTTCGCCGCCCCGCCCGTCACCCATCGCACGCCCAACTCGAGCGCGAGAATTATCCCCGTCAGCACCAGCGCGCCCGCCCACGCCTGCCGCTGCCAATCGGCGAAGGGCGAAATGGCATAGGTGTAAACCTGAACCGTCAGCGTGTTGATCGGATGAAACAGCGAGGTTGACCAGAACCGGTTGCCGAACGCCGTAAACAGCAGTGGCGCCGTCTCGCCCGAGACTCGCGCCACCGCCAGGATGACGCCGGTCGCTATTCCCGACAGCGCCGTGCGCGCGACCACCGACAGCGTCGTGCGCCAATGCGGCACGCCCAGCGCCAGCGACGCCTCGCGCAGTTCCGGCGGCACCAGCAGCACCATCTCTTCGGTGGTGCGCGTGATCAGCGGAATCATGATCGCCGCCAGCGCGACGGAACCGGCAATCGTCGAGAACCCGCCGAACGGTCGCACGATCACTGCATAGGCAAAGATTCCGACCACGATCGACGGCACACCCATCAGCACGTCCGCCGAGAAACGCACCCAGTTGGTGAACTGGCTCGCGCGATTGGCCGCCAGATAAAGACCCGCGCCGACTCCGATCGGCACTCCAATCAGGCACGCGATCCCCACCACTTCGAGCGTGCCGACGATCGCGTTGGCCATCCCGCCGCCCGGTTCGCCGACCGGCGCGGGCATGTGCGTGAAGAACGCCCAGTTCAGACTCGCGACGCCCTTGGTGAGCAGATAGCCAAGCACCAGGAACAAAGGGATCAGCGTCACGATGGTCGCGGCGACCGTGATCGCCATCATCGAATCGCTCTTGAACTTGCGATAGCGATAGCTGGTCTCGCCGTGAAGAGTGCTGACGCCGGCAGCCATTACTTGCCCGTCTCCCGATAGCGGCGCTGCTGCACTGCCAGCACCAGCGTGCGCGCCACCACGTTGAGCACGATTCCGAGAATCAGCAGCACCAGCCCAAGTTCGATTAGCGCCGCGACATAGAGGTCGGAGGTGGCTTCGGCAAATTCGTTGGCGATTACGCTGGCAAGCGTCGCCGCCGGCTTGAACAGCGACGCGGAAATCTGCGCCGAGTTGCCGATTACCATCGCCACCGCGATCGTCTCGCCGAGCGCGCGGCCCAGCCCCAGGATGATCGCGCCGATCACGCCGGTCATGCCGTACGGGATAACCGCCGTCTTGACCATCTCCCACTTGGTCGCGCCAAGCGCGAGCGCGGCCTCGCGCTGCGTATGAGGAACGACGCGAAAGACGTCGGTGCAAACCGACGAAATGTACGGGATGATCATGATGGCGAGAATTACTCCCGCCGAAAGCATCCCGACCGCCACCTTGGGCCCCTGGAAGAACGGCATCCAGCCGAACCAATGCGCCAGCGGCGGCTCGACATAGTCGCGAATCCACGGACCCATCACGAACACGGCCCACAGGCCGTACACGACGCTGGGAATTGCGGCCAGAAGATCGACCAGGAAGCCCAGCCGATGGCTCAGCCAGTCGGGCGCCATCTCGCTCAGGCACAGCGCGACGCCCAGGCTTAGCGGCACCGCGATCGCCAACGCGATGAACGATGAAACGAAGGTCCCGTAGATAAACGGCAGCGCGCCGTATTGTTCATTAACGGGATCCCATTCTGTGCTGATGAAAAAATGCAGGCCGAACGCGCGAATCGCTGGAAAGCTGTCGGCAATCAGTGCAACCGCAAGTCCGAACAGCAATGCGAGAATCGACAGCGCAAGAATAAATGTGCCGGTATTGAAAATTCGATCGCCGAACAAACGCGCTTGCACGGGCGCTCTCGCGCGCTTGTGCCGGACCATCGGAATGCTGTCGGCCATCGAACCTTCTAATTCGGACAAGCGAACTCTTCCTTGAGAATTTGCTGACCCGTTCACCTCGAAGCCGATCACTGCGTCGCGATCGGACTGTCCGTCGTCACAATCATACTCATCAAATGTTGCGGCAATGTTACGGAGGCTGAAAATCGCAGTGAACCCGCGAATCTTCGGCGAAACCCGCAGGGGTCACCCCTGGCAGGGACTGACCCCTGCACCCAGTGTTAAGGGAGCGGACCGCTACGCGCGGGGCGGTCGCGGCGGCGACGGCGCAGTGAGAATCGCGAGATACGCGGCAACCGCGTCTCTCGCTCTCGCGCGAGAAACCGAGAGAAAAGGGCGCTTCGGCGCACTTTTCGATTGATACTGCGGGTGCAGGGGCCGCAGCCCCTGGCCGTTGGCACGGCTGGCCAGTATTAAGACCCGTTGGCACGGGAGGCCAGTATTAAGAAACCGTTCGCCCGCCGGCTCTTCTATCGCGTAGTCGTGAAAAGATGCGCTGCGCAGATTTTCACGTCTTCTTACTGCGGGTGCAGGGGCCGCAGCCCCTGCCCAAGGAAGGGTGAAACCCAGGTGGGTTTCACATTTAATTCCTCGTGATCCTCTCCACCCCTCCCATGTAAGGGCGCAAGACCTCGGGGATCGTCACGCTGCCATCCTCGTTCTGGTAGTTTTCCAGCACCGCGATCAGTGTCCGCGGCAGCGCCAGCCCTGAACCATTGAGGGTGTGAACCAACTCGGGCTTGCCGCCTTTGGTTTTGAAACGAATCTTCGCGCGGCGTGCCTGAAAATCCGTGCAGTTGGAAATGGAACTGACTTCGAGCCATTCGGCGCATCCCGGCGCCCACAGTTCCAGATCGTAAGTGACAGCGCTGGCGAAACTCAGATCCGCCGTGCACAGCTCGACAACGCGAAACGGAATTTTCAGCCGCCGGCATATTTCCGAGGCATCGTTCACCATCTTGTGAAATTCATCGTCCGACGTTTCCGGGCGCACCAGCTTGACCATCTCGACCTTGTCGAACTGATGGCCGCGCTTGATGCCGCGGACGTCGCGCCCGGCCGACATCTTCTCGCGCCGAAAGCACGGCGTATATGCGGTCATGTAAATCGGCAGGACGCTTTCGTCGAGAGTTTCATCGCGATGGAGGCTGGTCAGGGGAACCTCGGCGGTCGGGATGAACCAGAAGTCATCCTCTATATCGCGGTACATCGTGTCCGCGTTTTTCGGGTAATGCCCCGTGCTCGTGACAGTCTCAGTATTCACCATCAACGGCGGGATTATTTCGAGATAGCCCTGCTCCCGCTTGACGTCGAGCATCCACGCGATCAGCGCGCGTTGAAGCCTCGCGCCCGCGCCGCTCAAGACGTAGAAACGCGTCCCTGAAAGTTTTACCCCGCGATCGAAATCTATTATTCCGAGATTCTCGCCGAGTTCCCAATGCGGGAGCGGCTTGAACGCGGTGAACTCAATCGGCGTCCCCTCGGTTTTGATTACGCGGTTGTCGGCCTCGCTCGTGCCGACCAGCACATCTGCCCGAGGCAAGTTCGGCAGCGTCAGCATCAGCGAATGGACCGCACGTTCTGCAAGTCCTAGCTGCGTGCCAAGGAGCAGCAACTGGTTGGTAGTATTTACCGTTAGTCCGGCTGAGGCGGCAGCAGTGAGAAGCTCCGTCAGCTTCTCTTCATGCGCTTCCTCAGCTCGAATCCTGGCGATCTCTAGAGCGCGTGCCTCGGGCGAGAGCTTGCCGACTTCTCTTGCGCGCCGCTTGCGGTCGGCTCGCAGCAGGTCGATTTCGCCCTGAAGCCTTCGACGTCTCCGGTCAACCTCAAGTAGCCGATCGACTTCGGCGGTTTCGATCCCCCGCTTGGCGAGTTCGCCCTTTACGAAATCGGGCCGTTCACGAATCAGCTTGATATCCAGCATTCAGAATGCGTTCCTCAACAGTTCAATTTCCAGCCGCTTGCCCGACGCGTCAACCGCGATAATGTCGAAGCGCATCTCGATTTCGTCCGCGCGATAGCGCCTCGCAAACACTTCCGCCGCGCGCCGCATCCTCGTCTGCTTGCGCTCATCGACCGCCTCTTCGGGCGCACCCGCCGCACGGCTCCGCCGCGTCTTCACCTCGACGAACACCAGAATCTCGCCGTCCATCGCGACCAGATCGATTTCCGCTCCGGCGGCGCGAAAATTTCGCGCGACGATCCGGTAGCCGTTGCGCCGCAGATGCCGTTCGGCGGCGCGCTCGCCCCGCCGCCCCAGCGCAATCCGTCCCCCCAGAGCGGCCAACCACGTCACCGTTCTGGCATGATATCGAAAAATCGCGTCAATTGTCGGTTTCGATTTCAAGCGCGTCAATACCCTGCGTGAGAACTGTCTTCTCTGACCGACCGGCGACATGGGTAACACATTATCGCAGTTTGGCGGAAAGGAGAGTGACGGGGAACGGACCGCTACGCGCGGGGTTTTTCACTGGTCGCGGCGGCGACGGCGCAGTATTAAGCCGTTGGCAGGGGGGCCGCGCGCGACAACGGCAAGATACAAGGATCGGGAAACAGTAAATGCGGAACCCGCCTGGGTTCCGCACCTCCCTGGGCAGGGGCTGCGGCCCCTGCACCCGCAGTGAGAAGACGTGAAAATCTGCGCAGCGCATCTTTTCACGACTACCCGTTGGCACGGGAGGCCAGTATTAAGAAAGGAAA
>Ga0097691_1000454_pt1 | contig 35969 bp, 29 predicted proteins | sample NGESurdeep072012_8_FD_72858 | JGI IMG/M metagenome (GOLD analysis project Ga0097691, IMG submission 72858) | Arctic peat soil microbial communities from Barrow, Alaska - NGEE Surface sample 210-1 deep-072012 | ecosystem: Environmental > Terrestrial > Soil > Wetlands > Peat ... | reverse complement strand
CAGGCGAATGGATCTCTTCGGATTGGCCGGTGTGTCCGGTGAGCGAGACCGCGGCGCCGCATCGCCTGGGCGCCGCCCTCACCTATGCGCGCCGTTATGCGCTGTTCACGCTGGTCGGGATCGCCGGAGAAGATGACGCCGATGCGCCGGACTTGGTGGCACCAGCACCGGCGAACACGCTGGGTGCTTCGGGGCGCAGTACGAACGGCAATGAGAGCACGCCCGTGGGGCCACCGCCTGGTCGGCGGAACGGCAAATTGGCTGCCGGGCAGCGCAAACCCGTTCTCACGGAGCCCGAATCCGGCGCCTCGCGGGACCAGCTGCTGAGGGAGTTGGCAGGCCTGAACTCTCCAGATGAATTGGCTTCTTGGGCCCACCGGATTTTGCCTGCAAAGAACACCCTCACCGCCGTCGATGCTCGGCTGCTCGAAGAAGCCTTCGCACCCAAGATGACGGCGCTTGCCGATGCCGGCGAAGAGGAGGCTCAGAAAGCCCCGACGGCAGACACCGGTAGCATGCGGCTACCCACAGAGCGCAAGCGAGCGCGGCAAAACACATCACGACGGCACTCATCAACGCCGAGCGGTATCGATAAAAGCGTCCTAGCGTTTCCTGAGCCGCGGCGCCTTCGCGACAAGGAGCACCTGAGGTTCGTCGCGAAGCAGCCCTGCCTCATCTGTGAACGACAACCCGCAGATGCTCATCACATTCGCTTTGCCCAACACCGTGCGCTGGGGCGCAAGGTTAGCGACGAATTCACCGTCCCGCTCTGCCGTACTCATCATCGCGAGATTCACCGCTACGGTGACGAGGCTGCATGGTGGAGTAAGCACCACTTGGATCCACTGATCGCGGCCTCGACTTTATGGCGGCAAACGCACCCTCTTCCCGCAAATCCTCAGTGCTCGAGCTCTGATGGATCAGCGACCGCCGTGCAAAGTATTGCAAACGGCAACAACGCCGGAGCGCACACTGCAATCCTGGGCCGTCCTCATGACGAAACGAACCCAATTATACCGACTGGTTCTCAATGAGCTCTCTCAAGCAGATCGAAGCCAACCGCCGCAACGCGCTGAAAAGCACCGGGCCAACAACACCAGAAGGCAAACGGCGTTCGCGCTGCAATGCGGTACGCCACGGCCTCACGGCCGAGACCGTCATTGCGGCGCTTGAGGATTCAGAAGATTACCAAGCCTTCGAAGCCGCGGTGATTTCGGACTACGATGCTGAGTCGGCCGTGGAACGCGAGCTGGTGCTTCGATTGGCCAGCGTGCTGTGGCGGCTTCGCCGCGCGACCGGCATCGAGACTGCTCTTTTCGAATCGGTGACTGACGACTCTCGCAAGCACGAACACCGGCTTTCACGCGAGAACCTCGGTGGCGCCGCAGATCTCGCGCAGCGCAATCGACTATTGCTGGGAGTGGTACAAGAATCCGACGCCGCGGAGGCAAACGCGCTCAGCTCCGATTCGAAAAAGCATATCGCCGACTGCTTCTTGCGCCTGGCAGATCTGCCGAACAGCCCCCTCGATCGCCTCAACCGCTACGAGTACATGCTGTGGCGGCAAGCGCGACAGATTGTGTTTACGCTGGAGTCGTTGCGGCGCCGCAAGCGAGCGCCGATCCGTTCAACCTTTCCATTCTCGTTCCGGCGGCGCGAGCCCGGCGCCTTGTCCGATGAGTTCAGGTGACCATTCGCGAGGTCAACCCGACCATAAATTGGGTTTGTTTTGCAAAATTTCACAATGCACGGTTGGTCCAACGAAAATGAAGAAAATGGCCATGCAGATAACGAACAGAAGACGGTTGACACTGCACGGCCAAGCCTCTGAAACGTTTTTATTGTATACCCAGACTCATTGAAGAACCGAGATAAATTTCTTGCATTTTCCGATCGGGCGGATTCTGTTGCGCGCATGATTCAGTCTGGCTTCCTCAGCGAAGAAGATCGCAAGGCGCTTACGGCGCTGGCGCGCGACGGGTCTTCGCCTTGCCGGGTATCGCGGCGTGCTAATGCCTTGGTGCTTTTGGACAAAGGGTGGAGCTGTCAGCAAGTCGCCGATGCGCTGCTCCTTGATGACGACACGATCCGGGGCTGGCGTAAGCTCTTCGAGCAACGCGGGATCGAAGGCATCACCAGCTTCGATGTGGGCGGGAGCGCAAGCTATCTGAGTGTGAAGCAGGAGGACGATTTGAAGGCGTGGGTAGGCGCGGCGCTGCCGCGTTCGACGCGTCAGATCGGCGCCTGGATCGAGAAGGAATTCGGGCTCGTTTATGAAAGCCGTTCGGGACTGATCGCACTGTTGCATCGCCTGGGTCTTGAATATCACAAGCCGAACGTCATCCCGCGCAAGCTCAACGAAGAAAAGCAGAAGGCTTTCATCGCGAGCTATGAAAAGTTGCTGAATTCCTTGGGCGACGACGAGGCCGTGCTGTTTGCGGACGCCGTGCATCCGACCCATGCCGCGCGACCCGTCGGCTGCTGGGCGCCGAGCCAAGAGAAGCTCGCGATCGAGCAGACGAGCGGGCGTCAACGCATCAACATTCACGGCGCGATCGATCTGGAGACCGGCCAAACCCGAATGATCGAGGCCCTGACCATCGACGCCGCCTCGACGATCAGGCTGCTGCAATCGATCGAGACGCTCTATCCGATGCTGGCGCTCATCCATGTTTTCCTGGACAACGCGCGTTATCATCACGCCAGGCTCGTGCAGGAATGGCTAGCTCTGCCAGGACGACGGATCAAGTTGCACTTCATCCCAACCTATTGCCCGCACTTGAACCCGATCGAACGGTTATGGGGGGTGATGCACAGAAACGTCACGCACAACAAGTGCTACGCAACTTGCGCCCAATTCGCCGATGCGACGCTCGGTTTCCTGCGTGAAAAGGTTCCTCGGAATTGGGCGGAGCTCTGTGATTCGGTCACCGACAATTTCCGCATCATCAACCCCAAGGATTTTCGGGTTATGACGTGAACGGGGTAGAGATCCCTAACATTTTCTGGACCGCTTCGGATTAGGCGAATCGTCGATGGCCAGCCCGCTTCGGCTTCCTTTGAAAAGAACTTTTCAATATTGTGATTCCAGAGTTTGTTTTTATGATCAGGTTGAGCGTAGTAGAAGTGTTCCTTCAACACGCTTTTTGGGCGGCTTGGAAATGATCTCCCGTCCCATTTGTCGTATACCCAAAGGCTGCCATCGGTATCGCAGAAGTGCTCCAGATAGGTTTCTGGAATGTAGTGATGCTGTTTGGGATCAGCCATTTTCGAAAACTCGAAGCCATAAACCTCTTATACGAAGGGCGGCCTTTCGGCCGCCCAATTAATTCGTGGATGGCCGGGTCAAGCCCGGCCATGACGTGGGGAGGCTACGAACTATCCCCTTCTACTTCTTCTCAATCGTAATCCCGCTCGGCCCGATGTTGATCTGTGTGCCCTTGGGTTCCTTGCGGTCCTGATAGAGCTGATAGGCGAGCACGGCGACCACGACGATGAGCGCGCCGACGATGAGGAAGAGCATGTTGCGGTTGAGCGGCCCTAGCTGCATCCGGTGGTGCCTCCGCAGGTATCGCACTTGAGGCACGTGCCGTTGCGCACCAGGGTCCAGTGGCCGCACTCGCCGCAAGGATCACCTTCGTAGCCCTTGGCCTTGGCTTCCGCGCGCTTCTCGGCTGCGGCAGCCTTGGCGGACGGCTGCGCGCGCGTCTCCAGCGCCTGCGCCGGCGACAGCTTGGCCTCCGGCTCCGACTTGAGCGCGGTGGCGGCGCCGGAATGCAGCGCAGTCACGTTCGAAGACAACCCCTCACCCCGGCTCTCGCCCACAAGGGGAGAGGGGGAAGAAGAACTCACCACCGACAGCCGGTCGGTGCGCGCGCGCGTCAGCCCCTTGGACACGTATTTGGTCGAGGGCGCGGGCTTGCCTTCCGCTTCGCCCTTGCCGAGCGCGTCAAAGCCGCCGACCTCGCTCGGGTCGACATGGGCGAGGTCGAAGCGCTCGAGATAGCTCACCGCCAGCTCGCGGAACACGTAGTCGAGGATCGAGGTGGCGTATTTGATCGAGTCGTTGCCCTGCACCGGGCCCTGCGGCTCGAAACGGGTAAACGTAAAGGCGTCGACATATTCCTCCAGCGGCACGCCGTATTGCAGGCCGAGCGAAATCGCGATCGCGAAGTTGTTGAGCAGCGAGCGCAGCGCCGCGCCTTCCTTGTGCATGTCGACGAAGATCTCGCCCAGCCTTCCGTCGTCATATTCGCCGGTATGCAGATAGACCTTGTGGCCGCCGACCACGGCTTTTTGCGTGTAGCCCTTGCGCCGCGTCGGCAGCCGCTCGCGTTCGCGCAGCACGGTGATGCGCTCGACGATCTTCTCCACCACGCGCTCGGCCAAGCCGGTGGCGCGCGCCGCCGCCGGACGCTCGATGAAGGCCTCGATGGTGTCGTCCTCGTCGTCCTCGTCGGCGATGAGCTGCGAATTGAGCGGCTGCGAGAGCTTAGAGCCGTCGCGGTAGAGCGCGTTGGCTTTGAGCGCCAGCCGCCAGGACAGGATATAGGCCGACTTGCAGTCGTCGACCGTGGCGTCGTTCGGCATGTTGATGGTCTTGGAGATGGCGCCGGAGATGAACGGCTGCGCCGCCGCCATCATCTTGATGTGGCTCTCGACCGAGAGGAAGCGCTTGCCGGTGCGGCCGCACGGATTGGCGCAGTCGAACACCGGATAGTGCGCGGGTTTGAGATGCGGCGCGCCTTCCACCGTCATGGCGCCGCAGACGTGGATATTGGCGGCCTCGATCTCGCGCTTGGAGAAGCCGATGCCGGCCAGCAGATCAAACGTCGGCGAGACCAGGTCGTCGGCGCTGATGCCGAGCTGGTCGCGGCAGAATTCTTCGCCAATCGTCCACTTGTTGAAGGCGAATTTGATGTCGAACGCGGTCGGCAGCGCCTTGTCGACCTTGGCGATCGCCTCGTCGGTGAAGCCTTTGGCCTTCAAGGTCGTGTGGTTGATGGCGGGCGCCTGGGCGAGCGAGCCGTGGCCGACCGCATAAACCTCGATCTCGGCGATCTCGGCTTCGCTGTAGCCGAGCGTGCGCAGGGCCTCAGGCACCGCGCGGTTGATGATCTTCCAGTAGCCGCCGCCGGCCAGCTTCTTGAACTTCACCAGCGCGAAATCGGGCTCGATGCCGGTGGTGTCGCAGTCCATCACCAGGCCGATGGTGCCGGTGGGCGCGATCACGGTGGCTTGTGCGTTGCGGTAGCCGTTGCGTTCGCCGAGTTGCAGCGCCTTGTCCCAGGCGGCCTTGGCGTGCTCGATCAGCGCCTTGTCGGTGCAGGCGGCGTGGTCGAGCGGCACCGGGGGCGTCGCCACCTTGTCGTAGCCGGTGCGCTCGTTATAGGCGGCGCGGCGGTGATTGCGGATCACCCGCAGCATGGCCTCGCGGTTTTTCTTGTAGCCGGGGAAGGGGCCTAGTTTCTCCGCCATTTCGGCGGAGGTGGCGTAGGCGGTGCCCGTCATGATGGCGGTGAGCGCCCCGCCGATGGCGCGGCCTTCATCGGAATCGTACGGGATGCCGGAGGTCATCAAGAGGCCGCCGATGTTGGCGTAACCAAGTCCGAGCGTGCGGAATTCGTAGGAGAGCTGCGCGATCTGCTTGGACGGGAACTGCGCCATCAGCACCGAGATTTCCAAGACCACAGTCCACAGCCGCACCGCGTGCTCGTAGCTCTCGATGTCGAACTTGCCGGTCTTGACGTCGCGGAAGGTCAACAGATTGAGCGAGGCCAGATTGCAGGCGGTGTCGTCCAGGAACATGTATTCCGAGCACGGATTGGACGCGCGGATCGCCCCGGAAGCCGGGCAGGTGTGCCAGTCGTTCACCGTGGTGTGGAATTGCAGGCCGGGATCGGCGCAGGCCCAGGCGGCGTAGCCGATTTTTTCCCACAGCTCCTGCGCCTTCACGGTCTTGGCGATTTTGCCGCCGCGGGTGCGCCAGAACAGGTCCCAGTTGGCGTCGGCATGCACCGCTTTCATGAACTCGTCGGTGACGCGCACCGAATTGTTCGAGTTCTGCCCGGAGACGGTGAGATAGGCTTCCGAGTCCCAATCGGTGTCGTAGATCGGGAAATCGATGTCGGTGTAGCCCTGCTTGGCGAACTGGATCACGCGCTTGATGAAATTGTCCGGCACGTAGGCTTTACGCGCCAGCTTGATCTCGCGCTTGAGCGCGGGATTCTTCTCAGGGCTGAAGCAGTCGTCGCCGCTTCCCTCGCAGTTCACGCAGGCCTTGAGCACGGCCTTGAGGTGCTTCTGGTTGATCTTGGAGCCGGTGACCAGCGCCGCCACCTTCTGCTCTTCCTTCACCTTCCAGTCGATATATTGCTCGATGTCCGGGTGATCGACGTCGACCACCACCATCTTGGCGGCGCGCCGCGTGGTGCCGCCCGACTTGATGGCGCCCGCCGCGCGGTCGCCGATCTTGAGGAAGGACATTAAGCCGGACGACTTGCCGCCGCCCGACAGTTTCTCGCCTTCGCCGCGTAATGAAGAGAAATTCGAGCCGGTGCCGGAGCCGTATTTGAACAGCCGCGCCTCGCGCACCCACAGGTCCATGATGCCGCCTTCGTTGACCAGGTCGTCACTGATGCCCTGGATGAAACAGGCGTGCGGCTGCGGATGCTCGTAAGACGATTTCGATTTGGTCAGCTTGCCGGTTTCGAAATCGACGTAGTAGTGGCCCTGGCTCGGGCCGTCGATGCCGTAGGCCCAATGCAGTCCGGTGTTGAACCATTGCGGCGAATTGGGCGCGCACATCTGCGTCGCCAGCATGTAGCGCAGCTCGTCGAGGAACGCCTGCGCGTCCTCTTCGCTGTCGAAATAGCCGCCCTTCCAGCCCCAATAAGTCCAAGTGCCGGCCAGCCGGTCGAACACTTGCTTGGACGATTGTTCGCCAACCATGCGCTCCTTCTCCGGCAGGAGGCTAAGCGCGTCCTCGTCGGCGACCGAGCGCCACAGGAAGGAGGGGACCGAATTCTCTTCGACTTTCTTCAGGCGGGCCGGCACGCCGGCCTTGCGGAAATATTTCTGCGCCAGCACGTCGGAGGCGACCTGCGACCAGAATTCAGGGACTTCGACATTGTCGAGCTTGAACACCACCGAGCCGTCCGGGTTGCGGATCTCGCTGGTGGTGAGCCGGAACGCGATGCCGGCATAAGCGGCGTCCCGGGTGCAATCGGTGCTTTGAGTGCCCTGGGTGTCCTTGGTGTAGCGCCGTTCGATCCGCATGTGTCTCAAGCCCCTAATATGCCGGGCGGCTGGCGACCGCCCAATTATCCCTGACGAACCCTGTCATGTCCGCCTGTTTTTCCGCCTGTTTTGCTCGGCACGCTGTTCGACAATCCGTTACTCACCTTAGTTAGGCCCGGACCCTGGTTCCGGCACCGGCTACTCCCGGCTTTTTGAACCCGGCGCGCAGCAGTCCCCTGTCCCAAAAACACCGTTTCCGGCGTGGGCGCGGCTTGCGACTCGGCGTCGTTTGGAAGCTCGGAGGGAACCGAAAACTCAACTGCACCGAACGCACCAAAGCTAGGAGGACTCGTTACCGTCGTCAACAACAGATAGTGATCAAATCTGAATCAAACACTAAGTCTTGTGGTTAAGCGGCTAACTTCGGGGATAACCCGCCGTAAAACCAGCGTCAGTATTGAGCGATCCGGGGGTCGCGGAAAGCGTTTTTATCGCCCCGGCAGGGTAGGTTTTTATGCCTCCCCGGATGACGGAAAAATGACGCAAAATCACGGCTTGGCGATTATCCGCAGCAAAAAACGGGGTCTGGCGCGGCCGGGGATAAGGCCGGGAAAAACCGTCCGATCGGTTCTCGGGAGTCGGTGATTCTCAGAACCAAGTCAGAGCGTTAGCGCCCACGCGCGGGCACTGAAGGAGGGTGGAGAGGTAACCCACGCCTGTGAATTCAATTTTCGGGCGCCAAACGCCCCGGTTCATTGCCGAGCGATGGTATTTTTCCAACGAAAAAGGCGGACCTCAGAGAGGCCCGCCCTTTTACCGGCACTGTCATCGCTAATTTCAGCTTCGGGCGTCAAACCAAGGCGACTCAAACCGAGGCTGATGAATTCCTAGGCAGCATAGCCGCGCCTCCTGGAAAAACGCAACATGCACTGCAACATAGGCGTGCTCGGAAATCGGCCTTGCAAGGTAAGCGCTGCTCGCGCACGAAGCGGCGGGCGCGCTGGACTTGCGGGCGGCGAGGTGGCAGAACGCCCGCGTCCTCACCCCAAGTAAACGTGCAGCGGCGATGAAAATTTTCCTGGTAAAGCTGTTCACCTGGTGGAATTTGCAAACCGTCGGGACCCAGTTCTGGACCTGGATGTACGGCGAAGCGGTCGGCGAGGATGAATTCGGCAACCGCTACTACCGCACCCGCGAGGGTAAAATCGATCGCGGCCTCGGCTTCGAGCGGCGTTGGGTGATCTATAACGGCTATATGGAAGCCTCGACCATACCGCCATCCTGGCACGGCTGGATGCACCACACGGTCGATACCCCGCCCACGCAAGAGACCTACAAGCCGCAGGCCTGGCAGAAGCCGCACCGGCCCAATATGACCGGCACGGCGGGCGCCTATCGGCCGCCCGGATCGACGCTCGCCGCCAACCGCCGTCCGAAGGCGACCGGCGACTACAAGGCCTGGGTGCCTGGGAGCGAATAGCGAGTGGGGAATAGCCAATAGAGCCAGTCGCGCCCGCCACCTTTCTAACTTTCTATTCGCCACTCACTATTCGCAATTCGCGCCTTTTCACGGCCGTATTCGCCGTGTTAACCGGGCGCTGGCGTGGGCGACGGCTTAACCGCGCCGTTCCCCAAGCGGAAAATCGGCTGATGGCGCGATCCCGTTTCACGATCTGCCTGCTAACGATTGCCGCGCTGTTCATGGCGGCGACGCCGGCTTTCGCGCAATTGGGCTCGATCTTCCGGGACGAGCCGCCGCGGCCGCCGGCCGACGTGCCGAGCGCGCCGCCGTCCAATGCCCCGCAGCCGCCGCCTTACTACCCAAACCAGCGCCCGCCGGGCGCCACCCGCTCCGATCAGCCGCCGGCGCAGCCGCTGCCGGCGCCGATGAGCCTGCCGCCATCGAGCCGCCCCGGCGGCGGTAGCATCCAGTCGCAGCCGCTGGCGCCGCCGCCCGGCGTGCCGGTGGCGCCGCAGCCGTCAGGCGCCGCCGGTCCGGTGCAGGCGCTGCCCGGCCTGCCGCCCGGTGTGCGGCTGCCGCATGGCGCGCCGCCGCAGCCGGTTAATACCGCGCCGCAGCCCGGCGACGAGATCGTGGTCGAGCCGCCGCCGCAGCGCATCACCAATCCGACCGCGGTGTTCGCCGGTCTCGATAAAATAACTGGCCGCATCATCTCGTTCGACGTCGCCATCAACGAGACCGTGCAATTCGGCGCGCTGCAGGTGACGCCGCGCGTGTGCTATTCGCGTCCGCCGACCGAGACGCCGAACACCGACGCCTTCGTGGAAGTCGACGAGGTGACGCTGCAGGGCGAGATCAAGCGCATCTTCACCGGCTGGATGTTCGCGGCCAGTCCCGGCCTGCATGCGGTCGAGCATCCGATCTACGACGTGTGGATCACCGACTGCAAAGGCGGGCAGAATCCGAACGTGGCGGAAGCCCCGCCAGCGCCGCAACCCACTCAGCCGGCGCGCCTGCCGCCGACGCGGCGCGCGCCGCCGCCACCGCAACGCCCGCAGCAGCCGGGATCTTTACCGCCGTTGCGCTAGCGCAAACACGCCAGCGCTTCCGCGCCGCTGAGCGGGCGATCGAGGGCGAGCGCGCCGAAATCGGCCTCGCCGATAAGCGCGTCCTCCAGCAGCCGGTGATAGCGCCGCTTGCCGACCTCGACGGCGCCGAAGGTCTTCAGGTGATCGGTGACGTATTGGGTGTCGAGCAGCCGGTAGCCGCCGGCGCGCAGGCGCGCGATCAGATGCACCAGCGCGATCTTGGAGGCGTCGCGCGCGCGGTGGAACATACTCTCGCCGAAGAAGGCGCGGCCGAGCGAGACGCCGTAAAGCCCGCCCACCAGCGTAGCCCCATCATAGACCCCGACGGTGTGGCAATGACCGTGCTCGAACAGGCTGCGATAGATTTTTCGGATGCGGCCGTTGATCCAGGTGCGGGCGCGGTCGGGCTTGGCCTCGGCGCAGCCGTCGATCACCGCGTCGAAATCGCGATCCACCCAGACCGTAAACGGGCTCGCGCGCACGGTGCGCGCCAACCGCGCCGGCAGGTGGAAACCTTCGAGCGGGATGATGCCGCGCATGTCCGGCTCGATCCAATAGAGCGCCGGGTCGTCCGCGCTTTCCGCCATCGGGAAGATGCCGCAGGCATAGGCCTTGAGCAGCACCTCCGGCGTGATCTCGATCGTTGAGTTTTCGCGGTTAGCCATGCGGACCGATAGTCAGTGGTGGGTCTTTTATTCTAGACGCCGGCGGGCCGGCTGGGGAGTGCAGATTTTAACCAGTCAATGACCATGACCTGCCTAAATTGGCGAAAGATTGAACACAACTCGCCGCCATGCGTTGGGCCTTGCAGTCTCCGGGCCGATGGGGGAACCGGAATTTGAGGGGATATGGCGACATGCAGGCGCGGTCTACCAGCGTCCTAGTGGTCGAAGACGAGGTTCTGATCAGCCAGCTGATCGCCGAGGTCTTGTGCGAAAACGGCTTTGCCGTGCACACGGTGGAGGCCGGCGAGGAGGCCCTACGCTATCTCGAGTCGGGGGCGAAGGTGGACGTGCTGTTCACCGACATCAATCTCGCCGGGCGCATGGATGGCTCGATGCTGGCGAGAGAGGTGCGCGCGCAGCGCCCCGAATTGCCGATCGTCTATTGTTCCGGGCGCTATTCGCCCGCCGCGCTGGCGCCGCCGGTGTCGCGCTCGATCTTCCTAAAGAAGCCCTATAACCCGGCCGATTTGTGCCGGCTGTTGGAGCGGCTGACGGCGACCTCGCATTGAGGCTTGCGAATGTCCCTGCAAGTAAATTTATAAAATCGCAATTTGCTTCAAGCGCCAAAGCGCTGCGAACAAAGAAGCGCTGACGACGCTACCGGGTCTGCGCCTTAATAGAGCGATCAAAAGCCATAGAACCACGCACCCACGAACGCCAGGCCAACCACTATGATCAACAATGTCAGTATTCCCGCTACGCTGCCGGTTATGTAGTCGTGCTGTTCGCTAGGCATTGTCATCGGTCATCTCCTTGGGCATTTTTTTACCCGCGAAGACCGACACCACAGATCAGGGGCTGGATCGCCCCGAAAAGGGTCCCAGCATCCGCAGATTCGTTGATATCCGTTTAGTCTAAAGGCGGATAAGCGCATTGCGTTAGATCAATGCGCCAAACAATCGCCCGTTCGCAGCGCAGAACATAACCCCAATGATATGATGATAAGCTGCCGCTATCAGGAACCGGTCGGCACTGCGGGAATGTCCGTGAATGCGGCCCACGGCGCCACAGCCCTGCCTCGTGTCAGCTCTCCATCCCGCCGCGGGCGAGGAATTGCTCGAGCCAGTGGATGTGGTAGTTGCCGTCGATGATGTCCTTCTCGCGCACCAGCGCGCGGAACAGCGGCAGAGTAGTCTCGATGCCGTCCAGCACCACCTCGTCGAGCGCGCGCTTGAGCCGCATCAGCGCCTCGGTGCGGGTCTTGCCATGCACGATCAGCTTGCCGACCAGGGAATCGTAGTAGGGCGGAATCGTGTAGCCCTGGTAGACCGCTGAATCGATGCGCACGCCGAGGCCGCCGGGCGCATGGTAGTGCAAAATCTTGCCGGGCGAGGGGCGGAACGACACCGGGTTCTCGGCATTGATGCGGCACTCGATGGCGTGGCCGTCGAACTTGATGTCGCTCTGCTTGAGCGTGAAGTCGTTGCCGGCGGCGGCGCGGATCTGCTCGAAGATCAGGTCGATGTCGGTGATCATCTCGGTCACCGGATGCTCGACCTGGATGCGCGTATTCATCTCGATGAAATAGAACTTGCCGTCCTCGTACAGGAACTCGACGGTGCCGACGCCGAGATAGCCGATCTCGCGCATGGCCTTGGCCACCGTTTCGCCGATCAAGTCGCGCGCCTGCGTATTGAGCGCGGGCGAGGGGCTTTCCTCCAGCACCTTCTGGTGGCGGCGTTGCAGCGAACAGTCGCGCTCACCGAGATGGATGGCTTTGCCTTTGCCGTCGCCCAGTACTTGGATTTCGATATGGCGCGGCTTCTCCAGATATTTTTCCAGATAGACCGCGTTGTCGCCGAAGGCGGCCTTCGCCTCGGCGCGCGCGGTCGCGAGCGCGACGGAAAGCTCTGCGGCCGAGTGCACGACCTTCATGCCGCGCCCGCCGCCGCCGGCCGCCGCCTTGATCAGCACCGGATAGCCGATGCTGTCCGCGACCTTGCCGGCTTCGACATCGGAAGTAACGCCGCCGTCCGAGCCCGGCACCACCGGAATGCCGAGCTTCTGGGCGGTGCGCTTGGCCTCGATCTTGTCGCCCATCAGGCGGATGTGCTCGGCCTTGGGGCCGATGAATTGCACGTCATGCTCGGCCAGGATTTCGGCAAAGCGGGCGTTCTCCGACAGGAAGCCATAGCCGGGATGCACCGCGTCGGCACCGGTGATCTCGCAAGCGGACAGGATCGCCGGGACGTTGAGATAGCTGTCCTTGGCCGCCGGTGGGCCTATGCACACGCTTTCATCGGCGAAACGCACATGCATGGCGTCGGCGTCGGCGGTGGAATGCACCGCCACGGTCAGAATGCCGAGTTCCTTGCAGGCGCGGATCACCCGCATGGCGATCTCGCCGCGATTGGCGATCAGGATTTTATCGAACATGTCTACCGATCAGAAGAGAGTGGCGAATAGCGAATAGGGATTAGCGAGTAAAAATTGTCGACTATTCGCCATTCGCCATTCACTATTCGCGTCACTCAATAATCACCAGCGGCTCGCCGAACTCGACCGGCTGGCCGTCCTCGAACAGAATCTGGATCACGGTGCCGGCGCGCGGGGCCGGAATCTGGTTCATGGTCTTCATCGCTTCCACCACCAGCAGCGTGTCGCCGGCTTTTACCTGGACGCCGATCTCGATGAACGGCTTGGCGCCGGGCTCGGGCGCGGCATAGGCGGTGCCGACCATGGGCGAGATCACCACGCCCGGATGTTTCGACGGATCAAGCGGCGCCGCGACCGGCTGTGGAGCGGGCGCCGCCGCCGCGCGCGGCGGGGCGGGAGCGGGCGCCGCGGCATTGCGCGCGACGCGCACGCGCTGGCCGTCCTGCTCGATCTCGATTTCGGTTAAGCCCGTTTCGTCCAGGAGCTTGGTCAGCTCGCGGATCAAATCGCGGTCGACGATTGGGGCTTTCGGCGATTTTGCCATCGAGCTTTCCGCTTCACTTTTTTGCTTTTGTGCCGACCATGCCGGCCAATCCGGTGATGGCCAGCGCATAGCCGTCGACGCCGAAACCGCAGATCACTGCCTTGGCCGCCTTGGAGACGTAGGAATTCTGCCGGAATTTTTCGCGCGCGTGGATATTGGTGACGTGGATTTCTACGATCGGCATTTTCAGCGCCAGCAGCGCGTCGAGAATGGCGATCGAGGTGGTGGTGTAGCCGGCCGGATTGATCACCAGGCCGGCGGCTTTCTTGGCTTGCGCTTCCTGGATCCAGTTTACCAGTTCGCCCTCTACATTCGACTGCCGGAACACGATGTCGAGGCCGAAACGCTTGCCGGTTAAGCGGCACAGCTTCTCGGCGTCGGCCAGCGTGGCGCGGCCGTATTTTTCCGGCTCGCGGGTGCCGAGCAGGTTCATGTTCGGTCCGTTGAGGACGTAAAGGGTCTTGGGCATGGGTTCCCGGCGGCTGACGCTACGTTTTCGCGGTCGATGGGCGTGAAACTTTGCCACTTTATAGGTGGCCCGGGCGGGAAGGGGAAGCCCGGACGGCTTGCGCCTTTACGGGTTTTTGCCGCCGAACGCCTGGGTTTCGCGCGCCGCCCAGTCGATCACGTCCTTGATCGCCGTTAACCGTCTGCGGCCGGCGGCTTTGGCTTTCGTAAACAGGTCGATCTGGCGGTCGGCGCTGGTGCCGTCGACGGTGATCCGGTGCAGGCGCCTGATAGCCGCCGCGCAGCCGAGCGCGTCGATGTCCTCGGCGATGAAATCGAACACCTGATCGAGCCATTGCTTGAGCGTGAGCGGCGAGCGCGAAAACGGATCGACGAAGGTGGCGGCAATGCCGTAGCGCTGGGCGTGCCATTTGTTCTCTTGCGTGATGGCGCGCCCGACGCGGTCGAAGCCGGCATTGAACGCGCGGTCGCGGTCGAGCGCGCGCACCAGGCAGCGGAACAGCGCGGCAATTGCGACGGCATCGTCGAGCCGCGTGCAACTGTCGGCGATGCGCAATTCGACGGTCGGGTTTCCCAGCGACGGCCGCAACGCCCACCAGATGTAACTGGCGTCCGGGATGATCTTCGCCCAGGTGAGCGCGGCGACGAATTGATCGTAGTCTTCTTTGGTCCTGAACAGTTCGGGCAGGCCGGTGCGCGGCAGCTCATCGTAAGCGGCCAGGCGATAGCCGCACAGGCCGGTGAGGTGGCCCTGCCAGAACGGCGAGGAGGTCGAAAGCGCGAGCAGCAGCGGCAGATAGGGCGTCAGCCGCATGATCAGATTGATGCGGGTGTCGAGGTCCGGCACCTCCACGTGCACATGCATGCCGCACAACATGTTGCGGTAGCCGATCATCTGCAGGTCGTCCATGATCGCGCCGTAGCGCGCCTTCGGCGTGACGATCTGCTCGGGCCAGAATGCGAGCGGGAAGGTGCCCATGGCGGCGAGGCCGAGCTTGTGCTCGGCCGCGGCTTGCCCGAGCGTGCGGCGATAGTGCACGAGATGGTCGCGCGCCTCCTTCATAGTGGCGCAGGGCGGCGTCGCCACCTCGATCTGCGATTGCAGCATCTCGGTCATCACGCGGTCGCCGAGTTTTTTGCGGGCGAGGCTGAGGAATTTCTTGTCGAGGCGGCGCACCGCCCGGCGCGTCTTGGCGTCGAACACGAAATATTCTTCTTCCATGCCGACGGTATACATGCGCGCTATAACCCGCCCGGGTGGAACCGAGTTCCAAAATTTCGCAGTGCAAAACGGCTGTCGAAGAATAAAACCGCCGGCGGCCGACTGTTAGCTAGAGATGATGAGCGGCACCGCAGCGCCGCAGCGCCGTCAGCAGGTCGGCTTGCCGCAGCGTGCGGTGTTGATCTTTTCTTGCAACCCGGGAAGGCCGATGGCGCCCACCACCACGTCGGAGCCTATCACGTAGCTCGGCGTGCCGTTGAGGCCGAGCGCTTCGGCGAGCTTGAAATCCTCCTGCAACGCGGCCTTCACCTCGGGGCTGGCCATGTCCTTTTCCAACCGGCCCATGTCCATGCCGACTTCCTTGGCCACCGCGAGCGCGCGCGCGCGGTCGGCTTGACCGCGGCCGCCGAGCAACTTGGTGTGGAACTCCAGATATTTCTTGCCGGTCTTGTCCTGCATGCGCACGGCGCTGGCGACTTGTGCTGCTTCCACCGAGCCCGGCCCGAGCACCGGGAATTCCTTGAGCACGACCTTAAGCTTGGGATCGTCCTTCAAGAGCGTGAGCATGTCGTCCATGGCGCGCTTGCAGTAGCCGCAATTGTAATCGAAGAACTCCACGAAGGTGACGTTGCCGTTCGGATTGCCAAGCGTGACCTGGTTGGGCGAGGAAAACAACTTCTGAGCATGTTCCTTGACCGCGACCTTATGCTTCTCGGATTCCGCCGCGGTCTGGCGCTTCTCCAGCTCGGACATCGCCTCCTGCAGCACTTCTGGATGCGCGAGCAGATAATCGTGCACGACGCGCTCGATCTCGCCACGCTGGACGGCTGAGAAATCCTGCGCCCGCACGGCTTGCGGTGCGGCGGTGGCCAGCAACGCAGCACAAACGGCGGCGATAGTGCGCGGGCTCGATTTCATCGGTTTTGTCCTTGCTGTGGTCATTTGTTTGCGGCGTTGGCCGGCTTGACGTTGACGATATCGTCGGCGCGCACCCAGGCGGGCGAGCCTATGGGCAGGCGGGTCTTGGCGCGGGTCGCGAGCTGACGCGCCGTCTTGACGTCGCCGCGCATGAACGCAGCCTGCGCGGCGGCGAGGTCGGCCTGAGCGAGATCGCCCTTGCGGCCATAGGCCATGGCGAGCTGGGCATAGGCGTCGGTCGATTCAGGTTCGCGGCTGAGCGCCGCGTTCAGAAGCGGGACGGCTTCCGCGGCGTTCTTGGGATTGCCGGTGGCGATCAGCGCCTGGCCGAGCATGATATCCATCAGCGGGGCGCCATGCGCGAGCGCCACCGCTTGACGCAGCGGCGCAATCGCCTCGGCCGGATGGCCGCCTTCCAGCAGCGCCTGGCCCTTGAGCTCATAAAAATATGGATTGTTCGGCTGCGCCTGGATCAAGCCGTCGATCTGCGCGACCGCGTCGCGTCCATCGCCGTGACGATAGGTCGAGATCGCGCGGGCATAGCGCGCGGGCAGGCTGTGATCGCCGAGCGGATAGCGGCGCGCGACTGAATCGGGCCGATCCAGGAAGCCGGCCAATTTGGCGCGCATCATGTCGTGGCGTAGCTGCAATTCCGGCGGATCCTTGCGGTCGAAATAGGGGCTCGCCTTGGCCAGCACTTCGAGCGCGGCGACGCGTTCGGGCGGCAGCGGGTGGGACTGCAGATAGGGATCGATATAGCGCGAATTGAACAGCGCCTCGTTACCCAGGCGCTTGAACAGTTCGAGCATGCCGCGGGCCGACTGGCCGGTGGCGTTGAGGAATTTCACGCCGGCATGGTCGGCCTGATCTTCCTGGGTGCGCACATACGCAAGCAGCGAGCGCTGGATCGCCGACTGCGGCGCCATGATCGCCGCGGCGCCGACGTTGCCGCTGCCCGAGCGCGCGGTGGCGACCATGGCGCCGACGCCGGCCAGCAGGGCGATGATCGACGCGGTCTGCGCCGTGGCGAGCTGCTCGCGCAGGCGCTGCAAGTGGCCGCCGGCAAGGTGGCCGGTCTCGTGCGCGAACACGCCGATGATCTCGTTCGGCGTCTTGGCGTCGAACAGCGCGCCGGCATTGATGAAGATGTGGCGGCCGTCCATGACGAAAGCGTTGAAGGCGCGGTCGTTGAGCACCACCACCTTGACGCCCTGCTGGGAAAGGCCGGCCGTGCGTAGGATCGGCGCCGCGTAGTCGCGCAACAACTGCTCGATCTCGGTGTCGCGGATGATCGGCATGCCGCGCGGCAAATCCTGCGCGCGCGCCTGCTCGAGCGCCGGTCCGCCGCCGGCGGCCGCAACCGCAATGGCCGTGGCAAACGCGAGTGCGCGCCCCGCTGGCGCCATGCGCCATGCCCTGATAGGTGTCCCGTTCTCGATCATGCCGATCTTTACTACCGAATGGGCGTGAACCTAGTGACGCGCCCTAGGGCGGTCAACGCAACTTGCGATCACGTCTGAGTCATGAAAAACGCAAGGCGCCATAGCAAGCCGGGGAATACGGCAACAGCGGGGCGGGGGTAGTGCCCAACAGGTCGATTAGTGATGCTTGAGGCGGCAAAATACCTGCTAACGCCCTCCAAACGCAGCAATGTGCCGCCGTTCATGGTCATGGACGTGATGGCGGCGGCCGCGCTTCTGGAGGCCAAGGGCGCCCGCGTCGTGCACATGGAGGTGGGCCAGCCGGCGGCGCCCGCGCCGGCAACAGCGATTGCCGCGGCGCAGGCCGCGCTCGCGCACGGCCGCATCGGCTATACCGAGACGCTCGGGATCCCTAGCTTGCGGGCGCGAATTGCCCGCCATTACGCCGACACCTACGACCTCGCGCTCGACCCGGCGCGCGTGGTGGTCACCACCGGCTCCTCGGGCGGATTCATCCTGGCGTTTCTGGCGCTGTTTGAGGCGGGCGACCGGGTGGCGCTGGGCAATCCCGGCTATCCGCCCTACCGGCACATCCTCTCCGCGCTCGGCTGCGAGCCGGTGCTGATCGAGACTTCCGCCGAGACGCGCTGGGCGCTGTCGGCCAAGGCGCTGATTGCCGCCCACCGCCAGGCGCCGCTCGCCGGCGTGGTGGTGGCAAGCCCGGCCAATCCGACCGGCACCATGATGGATGCCGATACCTTGTCGCGGCTGATCGCGGTCGCCGAAGCGGAAGGCATCCGCGTGATCTCCGACGAAATCTATCACGGCCTCGACTATGCATTCGCCGCCGAGACCGCGGCGAATTTCTCGGAGCGCGCGCTGGTGATCAATTCGTTCTCAAAATATTTCTGCATGACCGGCTGGCGCGTCGGCTGGATGGTGGTGCCGGACACGCTCGTGCGCGCTGTGGAGCGGTTGCAAGGCAATCTGGCGATCTCGGTGCCGGCATTGTCGCAAGTGGCGGCCGAGGCCGCGTTCGACGGCCGCGCCGAAATGGAGGCGGTCAAGCACGGCTACGAGGAGAACCGGCGCATTCTCACGCAAGGCCTGCCGAAAGCCGGGCTCGACAAGTTTTTGCCGGTGGACGGCGCGTTCTATCTTTATGCGGATATCTCGCGCTTCTCCGACGACAGCCTGGATTTCGCCAAGCGCATGCTGAACGAGGCCCATGTGGCGGCGACGCCCGGCATCGATTTCGATCCGCTGAACGGCAAGCACTTCTTGCGCTTTTGTTATGCGGGCTCGGCCGCCGAGATGTACGAGGCGGTGGAGCGGATCGGGGGCTGGCTCAGCAAAGCGCCGCGCTAGGCCCGTGCACTCACAACGAATGCGATCACGCCACGATCGCTTGGGAACGCCGCCATGACGAAAGCCGAGACCAATCGCAAGAAGCTGCGCGCTTTGCTCGCGTCCGGAAAGACGCTTGTCGTTCCCGGCGCCTATGATCCGATGAGTGCAAAGCTGGTCGAACGCGCGAGTTTTCCGGCCGTCTATATCGGCAGCTATGCGACCGCGGCGGCCGGCTTCGGCATGCCGGATGTCGGCTTGGTCACGATGGACGAAATGGCGGCCCACGCCAAGCGGATTGCCGACGCCGTCGATCTCCCGGTCATCGCCGACGGCGAGAACGGCTGGAACAACGCCGCGAATATTTGGCGCACGGTCCGCTCATTCGAGCAGGCCGGCGTTTGCGGCATTCATATCGAGGATCACGAGTTCGGAAAACATGCGGACGTGCCGCAGGTTCTCCTGTCATGCGACCAGATGGTGCAGAAGATTCGCGCCGCGCTCGATGCGCGCGCGCATTCGGATTTCCTGATCATCGCACGGACCGACGCAGCCTGGGCGTTCGACGACGTCGAGGACGCGATCAAGCGCATGAATGCCTGCACCGATGCCGGCGCCGACCTGGTCATGCCGGTGGGCATCGGGCCCAAGAAGCTGGCCGGCTTGCGCTCGCGCATCAAGGGCAAGATCATGATCACCGATACGCCGGGCCGATCGGTGGCCGACGAAGAAGCCGCCGGCGCCGATGTCGTTCTTTATTACGGCTTTTCGCTGTACGCGGCCTATCACGGCGTGAAAACCGCGCTCGACGCATTCACGCGCACGCGCAATGCCGATGACATACCGCAAGTGCGGGGCGGCATCGCGGAATTCGAGAACTTTATCGGCTATCCCGACTTCAACGCGCGGGCGAAAAAATACGGCCTCGCCTGATCGTTTAGAACTCCACGTCCAATTCGACCACCTCGTCCGGCTCGGCTCCCGAGATGCACGAGGCGGTGGAGCGGATCGGGAAGTGGCTGGCGCGCCGCTGAAGGCGTACGATCGCTTTCGGGGGGAAGTGAAATGGCTTCACAGCAAACGCCAGGGCCGCATTCGAGTTTGGGCGAGGTACTCCGCGTTTTTCTCCGCCTTGGTCTGACTTCGTTCGGCGGGCCGATCGCGCATCTCGGCTATTTTCGCACCGAATTCGTCGAGCGCCGCAAATGGCTCGACGAGAAGACCTACGCCGACCTCATCGCGCTGTCGCAATTCCTGCCCGGTCCAGCCAGCACCAAGGTCGGCATCGCGGTTGGATTTTTTCGCGCCGGCTACGCGGGCGCGTTGACCGCCTGGGCGGGCTTCACCTTGCCCTCGGCGCTCGCGCTGGTGCTGTTCGCCTATGGAGTGGGGCGGTTCGGCGATGCGCTCGGCAGCGGCTGGCTGCACGGCCTGAAGGTCGTGGCGGTCGCGGTGGTGGCGCAAGCCGTGCTCGGTATGATGCGCTCGCTGGCGCCCGACCGCGATCGCGCGACGGTTGCCGTCGCTGCCGCGGTGATTGTTTTGGCGTTCCCAACCGCCTGGGGCCAGATCGGGGCGATCATTCTCGGCTTCGCCGCCGGGGTCACCATGCTTCATGTCAACGTTCCGGCCGATCACGTGTCGCTGCCGTTGAAGGTCGGCCGGACGGCCGGCGCCGTCCTACTTACGGTGTTCTTTGCGATCTTGCTCGGACTGCCGCTGCTGATCGCCGTCGTTCCGAACCATAGTCTCGAATTGTTCGAGGCGTTTTATCGCGCCGGTTCGCTCGTGTTCGGCGGCGGCCATGTGGTGCTGCCGCTGCTACAGGCGTCCGTCGTACCCCCCGGCTGGGTGAGCAACGATGCCTTTCTCGCCGGCTATGGCGCTGCGCAGGCGGTGCCCGGACCGCTGTTCACCTTCGCCGCCTATCTCGGCGCCGTCATGGGGCCGCAACCGAACGGCTGGCTCGGCGCGACGCTGAGTCTTGTCGCGATGTTCCTGCCCTCGTTCTTCCTCACCATCGGCGCGCTGCCGTTCTGGGACGAGCTCCGCCGCCGGCCCGCAGCGCAATCGGCGCTGCGCGGCGTCAATGCGGCGGTGGTCGGTCTGCTGCTTGCCGCGCTCTACAATCCGGTGTGGACGTCGGGCATTAGCAGCGGCGCCGATTTTGCGCTTGCCGTTGCCGGCTTCCTGCTGCTGTTCATGTGGAAAGTCCCGCCCTGGCTGGTGGTCGTGCTGAGCGCAATCGGCGGGGCGGCGATCGCCAAGCTCTGACGCCGCGCTAAAATTCGACGTCCAATTCCACCACCTCGTCCGGCTCCGTCTTGGCGCCGTCGACCCATTCCTGCATCTGCGGCAGCGCCATCACCGCCTTGCAATAGGCGGCGCAGTCGGAATCAAGCTTCACGTCATAAGTGAGGAAGCGCGTCACCACCGGGGCGAACATGGCGTCGGCCATGCACGGCTTCTCGCCGAACAGGAACGGCCCCTTGCTGGCGGCCAGGCACTCGCGCCAGATGCTGACGATGCGATCGATGTCGGCCTGCGCGCCGGCCCAGACCTTGAAGCCGGGATGATGCGCTTTCAGGTTCATCGGCAGCGCCGAGCGCAGGTTGGAAAAGCCGGAATGCATCTCGCCGCAGATCGAGCGGCAATGGGCGCGGTCGGCGCGCGCCTTCGGCAGCAGGCCGGCTTCGGGCAAAATCTCGTGCAGGTATTCGCCGATCGCCAGCGTGTCCCAGATCTTGATGCCGTCATGGGTCAGGCACGGCACCAGGAACGAGGGCGACAGCAGGAGCAGTTCGGCGCGCGTCGAGGGGTCGTCGCTAGCGACCGCCTGCTCGGCGAAGTCGAGCCCGGCCATCTTGCACAACAGCCAGCCGCGCAGCGACCAGGAGCCGTAATTCTTGCTGGCGATGGTGAGAGTAGGCTTGGTGTGGTCAGCCTTGGCCATGGGGCACAATCATCCCTGTTTGACACGGCCCGGCGTTGCGTAGCTTAGACGAAAGTTATGGCGGATCAATGCCTTCCCGTACTGCAAAATGGCCTAGCGGGTGGCTTGTCCCCAGGTCGCGGCGAGTTTTATCTCGCACCGCAACATAAAATGCACTAGCTTTGCCCTGCAGTCCGCCGGGACCGCCAGGGATTCGATGCTCTATCAGGCCTATCAGGCGCATTCCGACATCATGGTGCCGGTGCGCGCCCTTGCCGGCATGGCGGCGAAAACCGTGGGCGAACGGCTCAACGGCTCGGCGCGGCCGTCGCCGCTCAACAATCTCACCGCCGCCTATGAGTTGATCGCGCGCGCGGGGCTCACCCATGCCCGCCCGCCTTACGGCATCGACAGCGTCATGGTCGGCAACCGCGAGGTGGCGGTGACCGAGGAAGCCGCCGATGTGACGCCGTTCGGCACGCTGCTGCATTTCAAGAAGGACATCGAGCAGGCGCAGCCGCGCGTGCTGCTGATCGCACCGCTGTCCGGCCATTTCGCCACGCTGTTGCGCGCCACCGTGCGCACTATGCTGGCCGAGCACGACGTCTACATCACCGACTGGCACAATGCGCGCGATGTTCCGGTCGCGGACGGACGCTTCGGCTTCGATGAATATACCGCCCACCTGATCCGCTTTCTGGAAGCGATCGGGCCGGGCGCGCATCTGGTGGCGGTGTGCCAGCCCTGTGTGAGCGCGCTGGTGGCGGCGGCCGTGATGGCGCAGGGCGACAATCCGGCCGCACCGCGCTCGATGACGCTGATGGCCGGCCCGATCGACACCCGCGTCAACCCGACCAAGGTCAACGAACTCGCCAAAGGCAAGCCGATCGAGTGGTTCGAGAAGAACCTGATTGCCAGCGTGCCCTACCGCTACGGCGGCGGCGGGCGCAAGGTCTACCCGGGCTTCGTGCAGCTCGCCGCCTTCATGAGCATGAATATCGAGCGCCACCTGAAGGCGCATCGCGAGCTGTACGAGAATCTGGCGAAAGGCGAGCACGTCAAGGCGGCGCAGACCAAGGCGTTCTACGACGAATATTTCGCCGTGCTCGATCTCAGCGCAGAGTTTTACCTGGAGACAGTGCGGCTGGTGTTCCAGGAACACACGCTGCCGCTCGGCGCGCTCACGTATCAGAATCAAAAAGTAGAGCCGGCGGCGATCAAGCGCACCATGCTGTTCACGGTGGAAGGCGAGAAGGACGACATCTGCGCGGTCGGGCAGACGCTGGCCGCGCACGATCTGTGCACGTCGTTGCGGCCCTCCCGCAAGCGCCACCACATGCAGGCCGGCGTCGGGCACTACGGTGTGTTCAGCGGCCGCACCTGGCAGAACCAGATCTACCCGATGGTGAAGAACGTCATCTTGCAGAGCGATTGAGGGCGGACGTTATCGTCCGCCGCTCGCTCGCAGAGTCGTCACCGCGCCCGCAGCAGGCGTTGGAAGATTGTCCCGCCCAGGTACCGCGTGAATAGAATAAAATAAAGAATGATGATGGCAAACACAATGAAGGCCGGCCCGCCCTTGAGATCGAAACCGCTCTCGGTCGTGTTGCCGGTTATGGAGGCGACGACGTAGCCGCTGATCGCAAATATGAAAATGAAATCGAGGATGGCGGCAAACACCTTGCGCCAAGTGGACACCGGCTTGGGGGCGGCGGGCTGAGCAGGGCTGGACATGACTCACCTCTATTGTGTTGCGTTGGCTTGAACGTGACAGGTTTTTATTTCTCATTCGGCGGCTTCACGCGAACGTTCAGCATGATGGGTTTCCACAGGCCTTCGGAAGGGAGGAAATCGAGTTCATAGGTGACGCGGCTCGGCGCGGTATCGAAGTAGCCGCGCAGGAGCAGCGCGCCGCGGTTGTCGATCTTCGCCTCGACGGAGGCGATCGGCGGCTTTGCGGAAATGAGTCCAAAATCGACTTTCTGATCGGCGAAGGGCTTGAAGCCCTTCTTCAAGCCGTCCGGAGTGATTTGGTCGCGAAACACTTTCGCCAGCTTGGCGTGCAGCACCGCGTAATTGCCGGTCAGGTTTGCATCATTGAGCGTGAGCAGCGAGGTCTTGATCAGGATTTCTTGAAACTCCGCGCTCGGTACCGTGTTTTCCGCTCGTGCCGGCCCGGCCAGCAGCAGGGCACCCATGATGGCCCAGCAAAGATATGATCGCATTGTCTTCTCCGTCGCTAATATTAAAAAAACATAGCACGACTTAAAAAGATTGGGGTTGCGCTAGATCAAGTTGGCTGCACTCAATTCGGCGTCCGCGCCACGGCCATGCGACGGGCGCCGTTCCTTCGAGGCCCGGGCCGTCAGGCTTTAACAATATAGATCGACGCGGCGAGCAATCCCAGCAGCGCAAGCGCCAGCAGCATCACGGCCGGGCGGCGCCCGGCCATGCCGCCAAAGCCGATGGCGTAGGCGGCTTTGGCGACATTGTTCGACGAGGCCGCAATCAGGACTGCGGCGCACAGGCTAGCGACCGACATGCCGCTGATTCCGCCTTGCGCGATATTGAGCACAAAGGGATCGATGTCGGTCGCGCCCACCACCGCCGACAGCACGAGAATGCCGCTTTCGCCGAACGCGCCGCGCACCCAGGCCGAGATGACGGAGATCACGACGATGAGCGCGGCGAAAATCAGCGCGGCCGGGATCTGCAGCGGATTCTTCGGCAGGACGACCAGATTTGTCTTGGCACTTCGCGCCCGCGGCCGGCGCCATTCGTAGATCGCCAGCGCGGCGCCGATCGCGGCCAAGGCGACAAGCGCCGGCGCCAGCGTCAGCGCAATATGCATATCGAACAAGGCGACCACCACGCCGATCCGGACATACATGATCGCGGTGGCCGCGACGATGCCGGCCGAGATATCCGCCGGCGCCTGCTTGGCCTCACGCAGGCGCTTGGCGAGGACCACGGTGGTGGCGGTGGAGGAATAGGCGCCGCCGAGCACTGCCGGCAGCAGCGCGGCGTTTTTGATCGGCGCGTAGCGCTGCAGCAGATAGCTCAGATAGGACAACGTGCAGACGGTCACCACCGCCAGCCAAATCCCATAGGGCGTGAGCGGCGTCAGGCTGCTGACCCGCTCGTGCGGGACCAGCGGCAGGATGATCCCGACCAGGATCAGGAATTCGCCGACAGTCAACAGCTCGTCGCGCGGCACCACGTGAATGAGCCGGTGCAGCCGTTCGCGCGTGCCGAGCAACAGCACGGCTGCGACCGCGAGCGCGACCGCCACCCACGGCGGCTGCATCAAGGCAATCGCCCCGATCACATAGGCGAGCAGGTTCGACGCCGGGACCATGAAGGTGGGCGCTTCGGGCTTTGCCGGCGCGCTGCGCAGATAGGCGTGCAGCCAGGCGGCCAAGCCCAGCAGCCCCGCGATAAAGGCAAATGCGTGCGCCGGCTCGATCAAATAAAGCGTGGCGCCGCACATGGCGAGCATCGGGAAGGTGCGGATGCCGCCCGGGCGCGACCGCTCCTCGGTCTTGTAAGTCTCCTCGAAGGCCAGCCCCATGAACACGGCCAAGGCGACGGCCATGGCGAGCCGTCCGGCCAGTTCCAAGGGGGGCAGTGTCAGCATGGTGCGCCATTTCCCAGCGCCGATAGTTTCGCCTAAATCGGCTTGTTGAGCCAGCGCTCCAGCCGGCCGATCAGCGCCTCCAATTTTTTCTCTTCCGAGTGCAAGGCCTGCGCTACTGAATGCGGAGCATCTTTTTCCTCGGGTGCAGGGACGCAAAGCCGGTAGAAATAGGCCAGGAAGCTCATGTCGTCGGGTTGCGTGACGGTGAACGAGCGGTCTTTCACGAAAACCGTGTATTCAAGCGGATTGCCGTCCGGGCGAAAGGCGATCGGCAAATGCGGAATTTGCGCCAGATTCTTGGCGATGACGAAAGCCGATGGGTTCAAGCCCTCATCGATCATCGCCTTCTCCAGGGCCGGCAATTCCTTGACGAAAGCCGGGTCGAAGTCGCCGTAGGAACTTTGCAGTTTGATATGCGCGGTCATCGGCTGAGCTATTGATCCTCGAAACGCGAAATCGTCGCAAGGTCGCCGCCGCGGCATGCGATGCCGCAGACGGCATCCATTCTCATCGCCGTAGGAACTTTGCAGTTTGATATGCGCGGTCATCGGCTGAGCTATTGATCCTCGAAACGCGAAATCGTCGCAAGGTCGCCGCCGCGGCATGCGATGCCGCAGACGGCATCCATTCTCATTTCCCCAGTCGCTTCAATTCCACCCCGGCTGCGAGGTAGTGCACGGTGTGGATGTTGCACACCGCGCGTGCGCGCACGAACAGCCGCGCCGCCTCGGCGCCGTCATTTTTGACGAGCGCCTGCTCGCCGGAAAAAAACGACAGATTGCACTCGCGCCCGCGCCCCATGGCGCCGTGGCTCGAGGGCGGCGATAGTTGATCGGCCTTGGCCTGGCCGAGAAAGAACGCGATCAGCGTGCCGGGCCATTGCTTGAGGTCGATTTTACCGGCGTTGCGCGCGAGTTCCTCGGCGTCGTTTTCGCCGGCTCTGGCGCGGGCGATGTGCAACCATGCCGCCTGGTAGGGAAGCCACAGCACGTCGCCGCTGCGCGCGGCCGACCCAAGCGTCAGCGCCTTATCGAAATCGGCGGCGGCGGCGGCATAGCGTGCGGCGATAAATTGCACGTAGCCGCGTTGGCTATAGATATCCGAGGTATTGAGGTCGCCATCCTTGGGATCCTTGGCATCTTTGGTGATGATGGCGAGCGCGGCGGTGTAGTCGGCGACCGCGCGATCGTAGTCGCCCTTGGCGCTCTGGCTGCCGGCGCGCTGAACCAGCGTAACCGGCGAGTTGTTTAGCTTGAGCGCCGCATCGAAATCGGTAATCGCGGAATCGTATTGACCGTTCAAGTCGTAGACTTGTGCGCGCGCGATGTAGACGCTGGCGTCGTCGGTCTTGCTGTCGAGCGCGGCGGTGAAATCGGCGATGGCGTCGGCACGCAGGCCGCGCGCCTGGTCGAGCCGCTCGAAGGCGTCGGCGATCAGGCTTTTGCCGGTGTATTCGTTGCCGCGGCCCTTGCGGGCGGCGAACTGATCGGCGGGCGAAAGATCGCTGGCCGCGAGCGCCTGGGTGAACAGGCGGATGGCGTCGTCGGCTTTGCCCTGTTCCGCCGCTGCATTCGCCGCCTTGAGATCGTCGAGGCCGCCGGCCTGCAGGGTTGCGGCAAAGAGCACCAGGCACACCGCCGCCAATAAAACTCTGATCATGACTACCCCAGTACTCCGTTTTCGCCGGTATGATTGCCACACGCCGCGGCGGGGGTGTCACAAGCGGCCGGAGCGGAGTCAAGTCCGCAACGCCGCTCAGCCCTTGGCCTTGAGCGACTTGTAAATCTCCAGCGCCTCTTTCGGCTTGGTGTTGTTGTGCACCACCGCGCCGACCGCCGCGATCATCGCCTTCGGCGCTTCGGATTGGAAAATATTGCGGCCCATGTCGACGCCGGCGGCGCCCTGGCTCACCGCATTGTAGGCCATTGTGAGCGCGTCGAGCTCGGGCAGCTTCTTGCCGCCGGCCATCACGATCGGCACCGGGCAGGAGGCGGTGACGGTCTCGAAGCCGTCGTCGACGTAATAAGTCTTGACGTATTGCGCGCCGAGCTCGGCGATGATGCGGCAGGCGAGGCGAAAATATTGCGCGTCGCGCGTCATGGCCTTGCCGACCGCGGTGACGCCCATCACCGGCATGCCGCAGCGTAAGCCGGCGTCCACCAGCCGGGTCATGTTGTGCACCGAGCGCGTCTCGTGCTCGCCGCCGATGAACACCTGGATGCCGACGCCGGCGGCGTTGAGGCGCACCGCGTCGTCCATGTCCATGGCGATCTGCTCATCTGATAATTCTTCGCGCAGGATGCTGGGTCCGCCGCTGGCGCGCAGTACCATCGGCTTCTGCGTGTCAGCTGGGATGAGCGAGCGCAAAATGCCGCGGGTGCAGAACAGCGCGTCGCATTGCGGCAGCAGCGGTACGATCGAGAGGTCGATGCGCTCCAAGCCCGACGTAGGCCCCTGGAAGTAGCCGTGGTCGACGGCGAGCATCACCGTGCGCCCGGATGCCGGATTGAACACGCGGGCGAGCCGGTTCTTCATGCCCCAGTCGAGCTGGTGCGAGCCTTTCAGGAAAAATCCCGGCGCGGCTTGTGGGCGGTCGGCCTGATAGCGTTCGCCTGCTTTATCGGCTTCCGGCATGGGTTAAGCCCGTCGCGCTCGATGGGAAAAGCGGCCTGCGCTCACTGCTTCGGGGCCGCAGGCGCCGTGTCCGCGGGCGGGCTGGTGATCAGCTTCTTCGCCGCTGGCTTCTTGGCGGCCACGGCCGGGCCGCGCTTGTCGTTCCGGTTGGACATGCAGTTGGCGATGAAGGCCGTGCGCTTGGCGCCTTCGAGCTTCTGGTCGTCGGCGCCGAATTTGCAGGTCTCCATCTTCTGCGCCTTGGTGAGCGCGGAGGCCGGGCTCGCCAGCAGCAGAAGAGGCAGTAGGCCGATGATGGCTATGGTGCGCAGCATGGTCATCGCTCCTTTGACGGGTCTCGATCCAGAATCACGATAGCATTTTATCGCAGCGCCGCTGCAATATTCCCGCCGTCCACGGTGGTCACGTCGGCGGTGGTCTTGAGCGCCAGCGCCTGGGCCAGGAAGGCCTGCGCCACGTCCTGCGCGGTGACCTCGCGGCCCAGCAGATTGCCGCTCATATAGTCTTTCTCGCTCACCCCGCGCGCCTGCGAGCGTTCCTTGATGAAGGCGCCGGTCAGCAGGCCGGAGCGGATGCGGTCGGCGTTCACCGCATTGGCGCGGATGCCGTCGGCGCCGTAATCGAGCGCATATTGGCGGACTAGGAATAAGGTCGCCGCCTTGGGCAGACCATAGGGCCCGAAATTGGCGCCCGGGTTCACCGCCTGTTTCGACACGTTGAACAAGAGGCAGCCGCCGGTGCCCTGCGCGAGCATGATCTTCACCGCGGCCTGCGCTACTTTTTGATGGGCGAAGAAATTCAGCTCGAAGCTCTCGCGCAAGACCGCCTCGTCCACTTCGCCGATTCGGCCTTGCCAGGCGGCGCCGGCATTGGAGATCGCGATATCGACGCCGCCGAACGTGGCAACAACCCGGGTGAACGCATCGCGCACCGAGGCGGCATCGGTCACGTCGCATTTTAGCGCGATGGCATTGCCGCCGATCGCCTTGGCCTGTTCGGTTGCGGCCTTCCCATCGACATCGAGCAGGGCGACCTCCGCGCCGGCCTGCGCGAATGCGCTGGCGGTCGCCGCGCCGATGGCGCCGCCGGCGCCGGTGATGACCGCGACCTGGCCGGCGAGCGGCAAATCCTTGCGCGCACCCAGCTTGGCCAATTCCAGCGGCCAATATTCGCAATCGAAAATGTCGGCCTGCGAAATCGAGGTGAAGCGCCCGATCGCCTCCGCATCGGTGATGCCTGCGACCGCGGCTTGCGCGATGTCGGCGGCGATGATGGCGTCGCGCTTGCTGGCGCCCAGCCCGAACAGCCCCAAGCCCGGCACCAGCGCGACGCGCGGCAGCGGATCGTGCATGACTGCGCCGCGCGCGCGCGCCTGATGGCGCGCGAAATAGGTCTTGTAGTCCTCGATGAATTTCTGCGCGGCCTTAAGCGCGGCGCTTTTGAATGCATCGAGCTTGCCTGCCTTCGGCGCCGGCACGATCAGTGGCCAGGGCTTGCTGCGGATCACATGATCGGGCGTGACGACGCCGGCGCAAGCGTAACGCGCGACATCCTTGCCGTTGACGAAATTCAAAATCGCATCGCTGGCGCGGAATTCCAGGATCGGGCGCTGGTGCGCGCCTTCGCCGCCGGCATCGCGCAACGCACAGGCGCCGCGCAGGATCGGCGCGACCTCGATCGCGGGCGCGATCCGTTGCGGCAGTTTCGCACCCACGAACAAGGCTTTGCGGTTTTTCTTGAGACGGTTTTCCGCGCGCGTGACGAACGCGATCATGCGCTCGTAAGATTCGCGCGCGTCGGCGCCGAAGGTGAAGATGCCGTGCTTGTCGAGGATCAGCCCTTCCACCTTCGGATTTTTGTCGAACACCTCGGCGGCTTTTTTGGCGAGCCCGAAGCCTGGCATGATGTAAGGCACGAAGCCGAGCCGGCCGCTGAACACTTGAGCGCACAGCGTGGCCGCGTTCGGCTGGTCGATCAGGCTGAGCACCGCGGTGGCGTGGGTGTGATCGATGTATTTCGCCGGCATGAACGCATGCAGCAGCATCTCGACAGAAGGCGAGGGCGCCTGCGGATCGATCAAATAGGCGCGCTGCACTCGCGCCATCTCGTCGTCGGAAAGCTTTTTGCGCGCGCGCAAGGCGCGCAGCGGCTCGAGCCGCACGGCGGGGAAGCCGGCGGGCTCGATCGCACCCATGTCGGCGCCGGAGCCCTTGACGCGCAGCACCGCGACCTCCTCGCCGGCGAGGTCGCGCGCTTTGGTCTTCAGCGAGCTGTTGCCGCCGCCATGCAACACCAGTCTGGGGTCGCGGCCGAGCAGGCGAGTGGAATAAATCCGCAGTGCCAGATCAGCGGCGACGCCGGCCTTGCCATAGCGATCGACCGCTTCTTTAGCATCGCGCTCGACCCAGGCCGACTTCATTTTAAATTGCGCATGATCTTGTCCGAAAACCGGTTCCCACTTTTCGGGATCATGCGCGTGCCTGACTTTACTTGTCGCCCAACAGGCGCTTGCCCCACCAGCCGCGCTTGGGTTGCCCGGCATCGTCGCTCGCCGTCGAGGAGATCACCGGGGTTGGCGGCGGAATTGTCGGTACCGGCGGCGGCGGGGCGCCCGCAATGCCGATCGGCGCCGGTTCGCGGATGGTCGAGCGCCGGCGCGGTGGCTCCGGCTCGGCTTGCGCCGGCGCGGCGGCTTGCGGCGGCGCAGCCGGCTGCGGTTCGGGCGGGGAAACCGGCGGCTGATTGTACGGCCGGTCAATGATCGGGCGTTCCGTCGCAGGCTCATCGAACGGAGGCGAGACGGCGGAGGCGTCCTCGTCGCTGATCGGCGGGAAATCCGCGCCCACGTGCTGTTCCGGCTGCGGGCCGCCATGCTCGGCCTGGAACGGCGCTTCGCCGCCGTTGCGGCCTTGCCGGTTGCGGCGTCCGCCGCGGCGGCCGCGCCGGCGCCGACGGCGGACTTCGCCTTCGGCTCCCACCGGAGCACCGCCCTGACGCGGCTGCTGCTCGTCGAGACCGGCTTCCGCGGGCGAGCCGGCGTCGTGATCCTCGTGCGCGATGGCATGCTCGGGCACCGTGTCGCGGGTGAATTGCGGGGCGCCGTCGCGCGGTTCACGCGGCTCGCCGCCGCGGCCGCGTCCACGCCGGCGCCGCCTACGGCCGCCTTCGCGCTCGCCGTCGCCGCGCGGCGCTTCGCCGCCGGTGTCGGCTTGCGCGAGATCCGGCGCCTCGACTTCTTCGACGATTTCGCTCTCGCTCTCAGCCTCGGCAGCGGCCTCGGCCTCGACATCCGCCTCGGCACCGGCCGCGGCGTCGAGCACGTCTTCATCCGCCTCGACCGCCGAGGTCACTGGCGGCTGCGCCGCCGCCGCCAGAATCTTGGCGGCTTCCACCGTGTGCACCTGCTCGCCGCGATCGACGATGTAGGATACCTGGGCGTTCACCGTGGCGTCGGCGGAAATGGTGATGGTGATGCGGAAGCGCTGCTCCAGATCGCGTAAGTGCGCGCGCTTGTGGTTGAGCACATAAAGCGCGACTTCCGAGCGCGTGCGCACGATCAGATTATGCGTGGCGCCCTTGATCAGCGTTTCTTCGATGGCGCGCAGCAATTGCAGCGACACCGACGACACCGAGCGCACATGGCCGGAGCCGCCGCAGACCGGGCATTTCTCGGTCGAGCTCTCCAGCACCGAGGTGCGGATGCGCTGGCGCGACATTTCCAAGAGGCCGAAATGCGAGATGCGGCCGACCTGGATGCGGGCGCGGTCGTGCTTGAGTGCATCCTTCATGCGCCGCTCGACCGTGCGGTTGTTGCGGCCCTCGTCCATGTCGATGAAGTCGATGACGATGAGGCCGGCGAGGTCGCGCAACCGCAATTGCCGCGCGACTTCATCCGCCGCCTCGCAATTGGTCTTGAGCGCGGTGTCCTCGATGTGGTGCTCGCGCGTCGCTCTGCCGGAGTTGACGTCGATGGCGACCAGCGCTTCCGCCTGGTTGATCACGATATAGCCGCCGGAGCGCAGCTGCACGGTGGGCGAGAACATGGCGTCGAGCTGGCTCTCGATGCCCCAGCGCGTGAACAGCGGCTGCGTGTCCTTGTAGAGTTTCACATTCTTGGCATGGCTCGGCATCAGCATGCGCATGAACTCGCGCGCTTCCTTGTAGCCCTCGTCGCCGGAGACGACGATCTCGTCGATATCCTTGGTGTAGAGATCGCGGATCGAGCGCTTGGTGAGCGAGCCTTCCTCGTAGACCAGTTTCGGCGCCATCGATTTCAGCGTGAGATCGCGCACCGTCTCCCATAGCCGGAGCAGGTATTCGAAATCGCGTTTGACTTCGGTCTTGGTACGGCTGGCGCCGGCGGTGCGCAGGATCACGCCCATGCCGGGCGGCACTTCCAGATCCGAGGCGATTTCCTTGAGACGGCTGCGGTCCTCGCCGCTGGTGATCTTGCGGGAAATGCCGCCGCCGCGCGCGGTGTTCGGCATCAGCACCGAATAGCGGCCGGCGAGCGAGAGATAGGTGGTGAGAGCCGCACCCTTGGTGCCGCGCTCTTCCTTGACCACCTGCACCAGCATGACCTGGCGGCGCTTGATCACCTCTTGAATCTTGTACTGGCGGCGGAAGCGCGGCATGCGCTCCTGCACTTCCTCCATGGCGTCGGCGCCGCCAACCGATTCCACCGATTCATCTTCGTGGTGGTCTTCGCCGTTGCCGCTGCTTTGGCCGCTCTCGGCGCCCGGCTCATCGGACGGCGCCGGCTCGGCGGGGGCGGCCAGATGGTCGCCGGTCTCGCCATGGTCTTCGCCGCCTTCCGGCATCGGCGCCGCATCGACGGAGGCTTCGCCGGCGTGAGTTTCGGCGGCCGGCGCGGTATCGGTCTCGATATCGCCCACCGGACTTTCGTAAGCCTCGCGCGCTTCGTCTTGAGCCTCCGCTTGCGCTTCGAGATCGGCAGGGGCCGGCGTTGACGCCGGCAGCTCGGTCTCTGGCGGCTGTTCCGGCGGGAGGCCGCCCAAAGCGGCTTCGCCCGGCAACGCTTCTACGTGCGGCTGCCCCTCGCCGGGAAGCGGTTCGCTCTGCACCACGTCGCGCGGACGTTCGGCGCCGCGATGGCGGTTACGGTTGCGCCCGCCACGCCGGTTGGCGCGGTGATCGGCATCGGCGTCGGCGGCGCGGTGGTCGCGCTCTTCCTCGGCGAGCAGCGCCTGCCGGTCGGCGACCGGAATTTGATAGTAGTCGGGATGGATTTCGGAGAACGCCAGGAAGCCGTGGCGGTTGCCGCCGTAATCGACGAACGCCGCTTGCAGCGACGGTTCGACGCGCGTGACCTTGGCGAGATAGATGTTACCGCGCAGTTGCTTGCGGTTAGCGGACTCGAAGTCGAATTCTTCGACGCGGTTGCCGCGCAGGACGACCACCCGGGTCTCCTCCGGATGGGTCGCGTCGATCAGCATTTTGTCGGCCATTGTAAGTTCTCACTGTGGCGGACGTCCCAGCGTTCTCGCGCGTCGATGACGGCGCAAGGCGACGCTGTGGGGAGTCGGCCTGATGGGTGTGGAGGGAAAAGCAAGCGGGCGCGGTTTGACGCCAAAGCAGGGCGGGACCCATAACAAAACGCGCCGTCACGAATGCTTCGCGAAAGCGGGGGGCCTCGAATTGCCTTTGCTGCAACCTTGGCAGCATAAAACTGCGACCTGTAGCGCTGCGGCCGCGCTTCTAAGTAAGCGCCGCCGAGGTTTCTGTTGCTGACGATCGGAAACGCGAACGGCCGAACCGTGGCCGCGCGCTGATCCGGGTGTCCTTCACAAGGGATTCGGCTCGTTTCGCCGTCCGTTCGCCCTGCTTCCTCGAGGGGGCGATCCTGGACCGGCGGGCCGGGGCCCGAACGCGGCACAACCGGAACTTTAACCGTCAGCATGCTCTACATACGGGTCTAAGCCCCTGCTGGCAAGGGAGCTTTGCATCTTGGCAACACCCGCGCGTAGAACGCCGCGTTTGCTCAAGTTCCGTTAACCGAAGCACCCCCTAATGGAGTAAAACGGTGCGGAAAGGGTCCGGAATCGTGACTGTCCGCGCAATCGCACTGGTGTTGGGCGTGAGCCTGCTGTGCGGCAATGCCGCCCTGGCGGCCGAGCCCGGCATTGCCGTGCAAAAGCTGCCGGCGGTGACGGAGTCGATTCCGGTGGCCACCGATGTGCGCCTGGGTGGCGACGACAAGCAGACCCGTTTCGTGATCGATCTGACCCAGAAAGTCGACGTGGCGGCCTTCACGCTGGCCGATCCCTATCGGGTGGTGATCGATCTGCCGCAGGTGACCTTCAAGCTGCCGGCCAAGGAGGGCGAGCACGGCCGCGGCCTGGTGAAGGCGTTCCGCTACGGCCTGATCATGCAGGGCGGCTCGCGCATCGTGCTCGACACCAAGGGACCGGTGCGGGTGGACAAGGCCTTCGCGCTCTCCGCCGCCGCCGGACAGCCGGCGCGGCTGGTGCTCGATCTAGTCGCCACCGACCGCGACAGCTTCCTGCGCAACATCACCATGCAGGATCGCGGCGCGCGCGCCAGCGCGGCGAAGACCGCCATCGTCGCGCCGCCGGAAGTGGCCGGCGATGCGCGGCCGCTGATCGTGGTCGATCCCGGCCATGGCGGCATCGATAGCGGCACCAAGTCGGGCAGCGGGCAGGACGAGAAGGACGTCGTGCTGGCGTTCGGCGTGATGCTGCGCGACCGACTGGAGAAGACCGGCAAGTATCGCGTGGCGATGACGCGCAGCGACGACACCTTCATTCCGCTCGACGAGCGGGTGCGCTTCGCGCGCGCGCACAAGGCGTCATTGTTCATCTCGATCCATGCCGACTCGATCCCGCGCAGCGAAGGCCAGGCGGAAGGCGCCTCGGTCTACACCTTGTCGGCGCACGCTTCCGACGCGGAAGCGGCGCGGCTCGCCGAAGTCGAAAACAAGTCCGACGTGATCGCCGGCGTCGACCTGAGCTCCGAGCCCAACGATGTCGCCAATATCCTGATCGATCTGGCTCAGCGCGAAACCAAGGCGTTCTCGCTGCAATTCGCCCACGATCTGGTCGGTGAGTTCAAAGCCACCACACGGCTGCATATGCATCCGCTGAAATCGGCGGGCTTCATCGTGCTCAAGGCGCCCGACGTGCCCTCGGTGCTGGTGGAACTCGGCTACATGTCGACCAAGGACGACCTGGTGCATCTGATGTCGGCCGACTGGCGTGCGCGCACGGCGGATTCGCTGGTCCATGCCGTGGATGCGTTTTTCGCGCCGCGCATGGCCGGCGCCGGCGGGGGAGTCCGTTGAGATGGGCATGATTTTGTCATTCCGGGGCGCGAGCAAAGCGAGCGAACCCGGAATCCAGATGTAGGCACGGAATATGTGTTCCGGAATGACGGAAGAATTGCGGCCTCAGTTTCAACATAAAACCGGGCAACCACAGAGCCTTGCCGGGTTTTGGGATATAGGCTGGGTGCACTGCTCGGATCGAGGCGGGACGGTTAACTTATGAAGCTCCTTTTACGCTTCCTCGGCTTCCTGTTCGCGGCGGGCACCATCCTGTTCGTGGTGGGCGTGGCCGCGACCGCCGGGCTGCTCTGGCACTATTCCAAGGACCTGCCGGACTATTCCCAATTGCAGGATTACGAGCCGCCGGTGATGACGCGCATGCACGCGGCCGACGGGTCGCTGGTCGCCGAATATGCGCGCGAACGTCGGCTATACATCCCGATCCAGGCGGTGCCGAAGCTGGTGATCAACGCCTTCCTCGCCGCCGAGGATAAGAACTTCTACGAGCATGGCGGGCTCGATTTCTTCGGCATCGCGCGCGCGGCGGTGAACTATGCGCAGAATTTCGGCTCCAGCCGCCGCCCGCAAGGCGCTTCAACTATTACGCAACAAGTCGCCAAGAACTTCTTGTTATCGAACGAGGTTTCCTTCAC
>Ga0097691_1000453_pt1 | contig 35989 bp, 37 predicted proteins | sample NGESurdeep072012_8_FD_72858 | JGI IMG/M metagenome (GOLD analysis project Ga0097691, IMG submission 72858) | Arctic peat soil microbial communities from Barrow, Alaska - NGEE Surface sample 210-1 deep-072012 | ecosystem: Environmental > Terrestrial > Soil > Wetlands > Peat ... | reverse complement strand
TGGTGCATCGCGCTCGGCAGATCCTCAGAGCCGACGGTCTCGCCGACCTGCAACACCAATTCTGTGATCTCACGATCTCGCACTGATCTCGCCGAGCATGCCGCCGACTACATGCCGCTGCTCGACATTGTCGCCCGCGAGTTGGCGGCGGCGGCCGGCGGCGGCCTGGCGTCCACCGACGTGTACGTGCGGCGGCCGGCTGAGTGTGCGCACCAGCGTGGCGCGCACCCACCTGCTGGACGCGGCCGAGCGGCTCAGTGCGGCCGGGCTGCTTGCTGTCCCGCCGCCCGACCCCCGCGTCAGCGCCTTCCGGCGCTGGTATCTCGCCGAGATCCACCGCCAGCTGAGCGACGGGGGCCGCCGCCCCCGGGCGACGGGGCGCGCACCAGCCGGCCATGAGGGGCACAGGGACTGGTCGGTCTCCACCAGGACGCGGGCGTCAGCCCTGCGGCCGGCTGCCGACCGCGCTGTAAACCTGCTCGGCGTAGGCCTCAAACTGCTGCTGGCACAGCTTGGCCGATGGGTCGCGTTCTTCCGCGCCGTCATGCCCGCCCTCGCCGGCACCGCCCGGATGCCCTATGCCAGATTCTTGGCCTACAACGCCGCCGGCGGCATCGCCTGGGGCACCGTCGTAGTCCTGCTCCGCTACGCCGCCAGCGCCTCTTACACCAAGGTCGAAAAGGCCATCGGGCGCGGCTCCGCGCTCGCCGCGCTCGTCGTCGTCCTCGCCGCCCTGCTCGGCTGGCGCATCCGCAAGCATCACGCCGAACGCAACGCCGAGCAGCCCTGAGCGCTGACGGCCCCGGCTCGCCCGGCAAGCCGGCCGGCGGAGACGGTGGCCGGCGAACGGGAGCGGCAGCGCGTGGGATTCTACGCGAACTCCAGGGCTGCGCCCGCTGGCGGGGACGCGCCGCACTGCCTTCGATGATCAACTCGCAAGCACGGTGACAGCGGTAGCGGCGGTCACGGCGGCGACAAGCAGGCGGTTTACCGGGTCTGCTGGGTCACGAGGCGGGACCGGGGGGACGGGTGGGGGTGCAGCGGAGGTGGCGCACCCCGCGGTAGGCGGGGGTCAGTTCCTGCACGTCGAAACCGGCGGCGGCGAGCATCCCGGGCACCTGGTTGGACAGGTTGGCGCGCATGTTCACGTGGCTGGCGAAGACGCTGCCGAGCCGGAGCAGGGCGGTGCCCAGTCGGCCGCTCGGTGCCCCGAAGTCGACCAGGTGCAGCCGCCCGCCGGGCGTGAGGGCGCGGCTCAGCTCGGCCAGCGCGGTCCGCTTCGCCGGATCGGTCAGGTGGTGGAACACCAGCGTGCTGACGACGACGTCGATCGAGGAGTCCGGGAACGGCAGCTCCTGGGCGAACCCACGCTGCAACTGCACGGCGGCGGGGAGCCGGCGGCGGGCCACGGCGAGCATCCGCGGGTCGGGGTCGATCCCGGTCAGCCTGGCCGTGGGTTGGCGGGCGGCGATCGCGGCGAGCAGGGTGCCGGTGCCGCAGCCCAGGTCGAGCAACCGCTCCCCGGGACCGATGTCGATCCGGGCGGCGATCGTCCGCTTGAATCGGCGGCCGAAGCCGAACAGCTCCGTCACCGCGTCGTACGCCGGGGTGAGCAGGTGGTTGGCCAGGCCGGGCCGGAACCATCCCGGCTGGTCGGCGGGACCGGTTCCCTCCGGGTGCGGGCTCATCGGACCGGGGCGAAGCGGCTCGCGGTACTGGTGAAGTCGGTGACCGCCGGCAGCGCACCGGCGGAGTAGCCCAGTACCAGTGTCGTCATGCCCCTCACCTCGCTTCCAACAGCATGCCCCACGGTGGTACTTCGGCGAGCCGAGGAGGCTCGCGATGTTCGCGGGTGTTGTGCCGTTGGGCAGGAACCGGTCGGCCCGATCGAGCAAGTGCCGGCTGTCGTGGTCGCGGAAGAACAGCGAACGGTCGTCACACCGCCGAGCAAAACCGTATGCGTTCCGGTGCGCGACATGCCGGCGAACGCGGCTCTCTACACGAGCCGATCACGCCCCTGGACGCCAACTGGATTCGCCCGTGCGGCGGGCGATGCCCGTGCCGCTGGGGCTAGCTGCGCCGGCGCTGTTGTCCCGCTCCAGGGCTACAGGTGCCCGGACAGCACCAAGGCGGCAAGGAACCACCCGAAATGCGCCACCGCGACGGCCGCCACCCAGCCGGCGGCGGCCAGCCAGTCGAGCATCCCGGACTGGTCCGCCGGGCTCGGCGCCGACGGCAGCAGGAACGGGGCGTGTGCAGACTCCGTCATGTCGACTTCCCTCACATGTCCGCTGCGACGCAAGAGTCGAGACGAGACGTTTCGTCTACAGTATAACCTCGCGCATGTCTCGTCAAGACGAGACGTACCGTCTACTGTCGTCTCTCGTGTTGCGTCCGTCCCGCCGCCGCGAGTCCTCCCGGCGCGCCACCCTCGACGCCGCGCTCGCCCTACTGCGGGCGGACGGCTACGGGGCGATGACCATCGAGCGCATCGCCGCCAGGGCCGGGGTGGGGAAGCAGACGATCTACCGATGGTGGCCGTCCAAGGGGGCGGTGGTCTTCGAGGCGCTGCTTGAGGACCTGCGAGTCAGCCTGACCTTCGACGACACCGGCGATCTGCGGGCCGACCTGACCACCCAGGTCACGTCGCTGTCCCGGGTCTTCGCCTCGCCAGACGGTCGCCACATGGCCGCCCTCATCGGTGGCGCCCAGGGGGACCCCGACCTCGCCCAAGCGCTGCTGGAGCACTGGGTAAGGCCGCGCCGGCGGTACGCCATGGCCTTTCTGCAGCAAGCGAAGGACCGTGGCCAGCTCCGGCCCGACCTCGACCTCGAGGTCGGGATCGACATCATCTGGGCGCCCCTGTACTACCGACTGCTGTTGCACTACGCGCCGCTCGACGAGGCCCACGCCGCGGCCGTCGTCGACGCGGCACTGACCGGTTTGGCTGTCCGCTCCGACTGATCGCCCGCGTCGGTCGGATGCGGGTGATTGGCGCAAGCCGCGCGGACGACTGCGCACGAAGTGCGGACAACGCTCAGACTCACGCGGATGCCGCAGCAGCGGTAGGGATCAGCCCGGGACGCTGGCGCGCTGGCCGCGCAGGCCGAGCCGCGGGGACGGTGCCGGCCGGATCCGCGGACGCCGAGATCGACCAGCTCTCCCAGGAAAAGGCGCGGCTGGAGGAGCAGGAGCTGGCCGAGGCCTCCGCCCAACGACAATTTCCTGCAGGATGTCTGGCACCGTGACTGCCACCACACAGGGGACCGGGGAAGTGATCCGGGCCGGTCTCGACCGGCTGCGGCGCATCATCCTCGGTGTCGGCGCCACGACCACTCATACGGGCACCGGCATGGCCCGTTCTCGGCGCACGCTTCCTGGACCGTCAGGGACGCGAACTCCCCCCCAGGCGGGGCTTCCCTGCTTCCCTCGACCGTCTGCGACCCGCAGGCTCCATCCCGCCGAGATCTCGCCCAGCTTGGCCTCGACGGTTTTCGTCAGGTCGCCGGTCGCTCGGTGATCGGGGCGGCCATTCGCCGTTCGGCGCCGTTGGTGGTGATGCCGGCGTCCTAGCCGGTCAGCAGTTATCCGCGCGAGCTGGTCTTTGGGAGAGCGCGTGGTCGCCACCGCGAGGCGGCGGCCAGTCCGAGTGCGTCGCGCTGAACGGCTGGCCGAGCCCGGGCCCATGCTCCCAGGCCAACGCGGCCCACTAGCAACTAGCTAGGGCTAGGCGCTGTCCGGGTACTGGAAGTAGACCTGGGAGATGTCGCGCGGGTCGTGGTGGATCGGCCATTTGCGGATCCTCCAAGCGGCAGCTACGCCGGACTCATGTCTACGAAGCGTGAGTAGTGCCCTTGAAACGCCACGGTGATCGTGGCGGTCGGGCCGTTGCGGTGTTTAGCGACGATGAAGTCCGCCTCGCCGGCTCGCGGCGACTCCCGCTCGTAGGCATCTTCCCGGGACAGCAAGATCACCACGTCTGCGTCCTGCTCAATTGCGCCGGACTCCCGCAGGTCGGAGAGTTGAGGTCGCTTGTCTTGACGCTGCTCGGGACCGCGGTTCAGCTGGCTGATCGCCACCACCGGGCACTCCAGCTCCTTGGCAAGCAGCTTCAGCGACCGGGACAGCTCGCTGACCTCCTGCTGCCGGCTTTCCACCCGCTTGGGTGAGGTCATCAGCTGGAGATAGTCGACGACGACAAGCCGAAGTTCATGCCGCTGCCGCAACCGCCTGGCTTTGGCGCGAATCTCCATCATCGTCAGGTTGGGCGAGTCGTCGATGAACAACGGCGCCTCGGCGACTTCCCCCATCCGACGGGCCAGGCGGGACCAGTCCTCATCGGTCATGCCGCCCGAGCGCATGTGGTGCAGCGGCACCCGGGCTTCAGCCGAAAGCAATCGCATGGTGATCTCGCTCCGGCTCATCTCCAGCGAGAACACCACCGACGTCAACCCGTGCTTGATCGAGGCCGACCGGGCGAGGTCCAGACCCAGCGTGGACTTACCGATCGCGGGCCGGGCCGCCAGCACGACCAGCTGCCCGGGATGCAGCCCGTGCAGCAGGGCATCGAGGTCGCGAAAGCCAGTCGGGACGCCGACCATGGTGCCGTTGCGACTGTCGGCCGCCTCGATCTCGTCCAAAGTGCCCTGGAGCAGTTGTTCCAGGATGACGTAGTCCTCACTGGTACGACGCTCGACCACCTCGTACACCGCGGCTTGGGCCCGGTCGACGATCTCGTCCACGTCGCCGCCCTGGCCGGCGTAGCCGAGCTGCACCACCCGCGTGCCGGCCTCGACCAGGCGACGCAGGATGGCGCGCTCGGTGACGATCCGCGCGTAATAGCCGGCGTTCGCCGCCGTCGGCACGGACGAAATCAGCGTGTGCAGATAGGGGGCACCGCCGATTCGGGCGATCTGACCGGTGCGGGTGAGCTCGGCGGCGACGGTGACCGGATCGGCCGGCTCTCCCTTGCCGTAGAGATCCAGCGCTGCCTCGAAGACACTCTGGTGGGCCGGCCGGTAGAAGTCGGTGGCCCGCACCACCTCGACCACGTCGGCGATGGCGTCCTTGCTCAAGAGCATGCCGCCGAGCACGCATTGCTCAGCGGCGATGTCCTGCGGTGGCGTGCGCTCGAACTCGACCGACCGTTGCGGTCCGACGCCGGCCGTCGCCAGCCGGGGTACGTCGTCGGTCACCGACACCGGATGCGCCCCCTTCTGGTCGGCGAGCGCCGACACGACAGTTATGCCTGGAGCGTCCGACAGTTTCCGGTTGCGGGCTGCTGGGCGTCCGAAACCGCAGGTTAGGGGGCGATGCGCAGGCAGGCGACCGATGCTGTGCGCCGCGCTGTGCGCGCGGTGTGCATGGCTCGGTGCGGCGGTGTGCATAGGGAGGACGCTCCGCTGTGCACTGCTGACCACAGCGACGCGGCCTGAGCGGCGTACCGGCAGCTTCGTCATCCGCACGATGTGGACGGCAACTTTTCGCGCCGTCGGTGGGTGGGTGGGTGGGTGGGTGGGTGGGTATCGGTCCAAACACACGTAAGACAGTGTCGAAAGGCCGCCCCCACAGCACGTATTAGCGCTCGCTTGGCACGGTGGAACATGGACGGGCCCACCAACGGCGAGCGGACCGAGAGCTCGCCGCCTGCCCATGGGGCAGCAAGCTGCGCGTCAGCGCGGAACAGCGCCGGCGATTTCAGTCGGTCGAGCGGTCGAGCCGTAAGGCGACTAGAGCGAAACGACCTCGACCGGAACGGTGGCGGCCACCTCCGGGTGCAGGCGCACCGACACCGTGTGCGTGCCGGCGGTCTTGATCGGGCTGGTCAGCTCCACCCGCCGCCGGTCGAGCTTGGGACCCCCGGCCGCCTCGACGGCGTCGACGACATCCGCCGCGGTAACCGAGCCGAACAGCCGGCCGCTGCTGCCTACTCGAGTGCCCAGCCGGACAGTGAGCCCACCGAGCTGCGCAGCCAGGTCCCGGGCCTGCCCCAGATCGCGGACCCCTCGGACGTCGCGCGCGCGACGAATCGTGGCAATCTGCTTCTCGGCGCCGCGGGTGGCCAGAATGGCCAACCCTTGCGGGAGCAGGTAGTTGCGGCCGTAGCCGTCCCGGACTTCGATGACATCGCCGGGCGCACCGAGACCGGTGACCTCTTGGGTGAGGATGAGCTTCATCGCCGCCTCTACCGAGCCATGCTGGTGTAGGGCAGCAGCGCCATCTCGCGGCTGTTCTTCACAGCAATGGCGACCTCGCGCTGATGCTGGCGGCAGTTGCCGGACACCCGCCGAGCACGGATCTTGCCTCGGTCGGAGATGAACTTGCGCAGCAGCGCAGTGTCCTTGTAGTCGACGTAGGAAATCTTGTCTTTGCAGAAGACGCAGACCTTGCGCTTCGGCTTGCGAACGGGGGCCTTGACCATCACATTCTCCGGGCGGTGGGGGGAGGCGGGTTAGAGCAGCGCGCCTGGGTGGGAAGCGCGGTGGGACAGCAATCGCGGTGGCTGGTCTAGAACGGCGGGTCGTCGCTCATCCCGCCGGCAGGTTGGGCCGCCCATGGGTCATCGGCACCGCCCCCGCGCGAGCCGCCCCCGACGGTGGCGCCGGCGCTGGCGCCGCCGAAGCCGCCGCCCCCCCTGGTGACTTTGTTGATCTTCGCCGTGGCACTGCGGAGTGAGGGTCCGACCTCGTCCACCTCGACCTCGAAGACCGTGCGCTTCTCTCCTTCGCGGGTCTCGTAGGACCGCTGCTTGAGTCGGCCGGACAGGATGACCCGCATCCCGCGCTGCAGGGACTCGGCGACGTTTTCGGCCGCCTGTCGCCAGACGTTGCAGGTCAGGAAGAGGCTTTCGCCGTCCTTCCACTCGTTGGTCTGCTTGTCGAGGAAGCGCGGGGTCGAGGCCACCCGGAACTTCGCCACCGCGGCGCCGCTGGGGGTGAACCGCAGCTCCGGGTCCTCGACCAAGTTGCCGATCAACGTTATCTGAGTGTCGCCAGCTGCCATGTGGTCATCCCTTGCGCCGCCGATCGGGCGGGTCGGCGGCGACTCGATTCGGAGTAGTGAGACAGGGCACAACGTACGCGCCGAGTCCGACGAAACCGGGCGCCCAGAGAGCGTCCGGGCCGCGCGGACGCGAACAGGTCAGTGCACGTCCGGCCGCAGCACCTTGGTCCGCAACACGGACTCGTTGAGGTTGAGCTGTCGGTCCAGCTCCTTGACCGTCGCCGGCTCGGCGCGCAGGTCAATGACGGCGTAGATGCCTTCGAGGTGTTTGTCGATCTCGTAGGCGAGTCGGCGCCGACCCCAGACGTCGACCTTCTCGACGGCCCCGCCACCGGTGCGGATAACGCTGAGGAACCGGTCCAGGGACGGAGCCACCGTGCGCTCTTCCAGATCCGGGTCCAGAATGATCATTAATTCGTAATGACGCAAGACTGACCCACCTCCTCCTGTGGACTAAGCGGTCACGGTCGTTCCGTGACAGGAGGGCTGTTCGCGTCGAACGACCCCACGGTATCAGCCGGAACGAAGAGCGCCGATCGTCGACCGACGCTCCGCCAGCCGAGGAGCCGTTAGCCTTGGCGACATGCTGCTGGGCGCCCACGTCGACGCGACCGACCCGCTGGCGGAGGGCAAGGTTCGCGACGCCGACCTGGTGCAGTTCTTCCTGGGCGACCCGCAGGACTGGAAGAAGCCGCCGCCCCGGCCGGACGCCGACGTCTTGCGGACCAGCGACCTACCGATCTACGTGCACGCGCCGTACGTCGTGAACCTCGCGTCCCCGAACAACCGCATCCGTATCCCCAGCCGCAAGATCCTCGCCGACCAGGCAACCGCCGCCGCGCGGATCGGCGCCCGGGCGCTGATCGTCCACGGCGGCCACGTCGGGGCCGGCAGCGACCCGGCGGCGGGGATCGAGAACTGGCGCAAGACGTTTGAGCGGTTCGACCCGCCGCTGCCGATCCTGATCGAGAACACCGCCGGCGGTGAGCACGCGATGGCGCGCCGGCTGGAGGCGATAGCGCGGCTGTGGGCCGCGCTGGACCGGTGGGTGCGCGCGGGCAAGGTGGGATTCTGCCTGGACACCTGCCACGCCCACGCCGGCGGTGAGGCACTCGTGGGCCTGACGGAGCGTGCGCTTTCCGTTACCGGGCGGATCGACCTCGTGCACGCCAACGACTCCAAGGACGGATTCGGCTCCGGCCGAGACCGGCACGAAAACTTCGGCGCGGGTCGGATCGATCCGGACGCGCTGGTGGCTGTGGTCGCCGCCGCGAACGCCCCCGTGGTCTGCGAGACCCCGGGCGGCGTGGACGGCCAGGCGGCCGACATCGCGTTCCTGCGCGGGCGGCTACCCGCGGGCTGACGCTGACAGGGAGCCGGGTGATCGGGCCAGCCACCCGGGTAGGCGGAGGCGATCCGGTGCCCCGTCGAGCGGGCCGCCCGCCGGGTCGTCGACATCGACGGCGCGAACCCGGTCCCGCTCCGGTGCCCAGATATCGCGGACCACAAGCGCCGCGAACGAGAGCATCGCTGCGTCGCGCGCCAGCACCGCCAGCAGGAACCACCCCTCGGGCAGGCCGGCGCCGGGGTAGGGGCCGGGATGGGCCAAGCCGACAAAGAAGTACCACTCCGCCGGCAGCACCAGCACCTCGGTGGCCTGCCAGGCCAGAAACGCTGGCCAGGACGGTCGGGCCAGCACAGCCAGCGGCAGCAGCCAGACAACGTACTGCGGTGAGTGCACCTTGTTGGTGAGCATGAACCCCACCAAGGCCAGGAAGTACAGCTGCGGGAGCCGCGGCCGGCGTGGGGCCCGCAGCGCCAGCACCACCACCGCGGCCATGGTCAGCAACAGGCCGGCGAATACGGCGGCGTTGAGCCGACCCGGCGCGCCGTCGATCGGCCCAACCCGGTCGAGCGGGTGCCCGGTGACGTGCTGCAGCACGAACCACAGCGAGTCCCAGTTGGCCGGTCGGGTCCGGTTCAAGTCCACGAACCGCAGCAGCGCGTTCGCCCCACCGCCGCGGTGCGGCGCGAGGGCAGCCATAAAGGCGCCCGGTCCACCGGCGAGCAACTGCGACCACGCGCTGGGGGCGACCGCCACCAACGCACCGTCCGGGCCGGCGGCGAACGCTGGCGCCGCGACGTACGCCGGCAGGCAGGCGAGGACCACCGTCGCCAGCGAGGCAGCAGCAGTGAGCGCCCACGATCGCAGCCGGTCCGCCCGCAGGCAGAGGGCCAACAGCGGCACGAGGAACAGCGCCGGGTAGAGCTTCGTCGCCGTCGCCAGCCCGAGCAGGACGCCGGCCAGTACCGGTCGGCGCCGAGCCCAGGCCAGCATCGCCAGGCCGGCCAGCGCGGCGGCGGCGAGATCCCAGTTGGTCATGGCGTGCACTACCAGGGCGGGCGCGAGCGCCAGCATGGCGGCGTCCCAGCGCCGCCGGCCGGCCAGCAGCGCGGTGGACCAAACCAGCGCGAGGGCGGCAACGGCCAACTCGACCCAGGTCAGCCCGTAGAACGCCGGATACCGCTCGGCGACCGGCCACCACCTTGCTGCCGCCGACGCCGCCGCCATCACGGCCCCGATGCCGACCGGGTACTCCACCGGCACATCGACGTACGGCGTGCGGCCGGCGACCAACCCCTCGCTGCCGTACAGCGCGATGACGTCGGAGTAGCACAGCAGGCGATACTGCCGATCCTGCGCCCACAGCCCATCTCGGCACGGCGCCTTCTGCGCCCAGGCCAGCGTCATGGTCAGGAGCGTGAGCGCGAACAGCACCCGCAGTGGGGTCCACCACCCAACCGCCGGTTGGGCATGCCGACCGGGCAACCCGCCTAGCGGCCGCAGCGCTCCCCGCACCACCGGATCTGCGGGCGGTAGGTGGCCGGTCACCCGCTGCCGTCAGCGAGGGGATTGGTCGACTTGGGCGCGAACGCCGGGGATTGCGCGGCCGCTGCCGCCGCGCTCGGTGGCGTGGAGGCTCCCGCGCTCGGTGCCGCACTGCCCGACGAGCTCGGTGGGAGCGAGCTTGGCGGGACGCTTCGCGTGGCCGACGGTGTCGCTAGCGGCGAGGCGCCGGCGGACCTGCTGGGCGCCGGGCGCGCCGTAGGGCTGCGAGTACTGGCCGGGGACGGGGTGGCGCTGGCCGTCGCGCTGGAGGTGACGGTGGGGCTCGGCCCGGCGTACCGCGTAGCGCCGACGTACGCCGGGGACGCGAACCGCCGGACCGGCTGGCCCTGCAGCGCCTGGTCCATGAAGGTCTTCCAGATGCTGGCGGGCAGCGTGCCGCCGGTGACCTCGCTCACTCCGGCGATCCCCTGCAGCGGGGCGTTGCCGTCCCGGAACAGCACACTGACGGCGGCCAGCTGTGGGGTGTAGCCGCAGAACCAGGCCGCCGTGTTACCCGACGTGGTGCCGGTCTTGCCCGCCGCCGGCCGGCCGCCGGCAAGCTGAGCGTTGGTCGCGGTGCCATCGTCAACGACCGATTGCATGGCAAACGTGGCGTCGTCCACGACCGCTCGGTCGAACTTCGGGGTCGCGGTCGGCGCCGCCTGGTAGAGCGTCCGGCCCTCCGCGTTGGTGACCTTCTCCACCAGGTACGGCGCGGCAGCCACGCCGCGGGCGGCGAAGGCCGCATAGGCAGCCGCCTGGTCGAGCGGGTGCACGCCGCGGCCGAAGCCCCCCAGAGCCAGTGACGTGCCGGCCCCGGTGGCCCCGCCGATGTCCATCGGGCTGGTGATCCCGGCGTCGGCGGCCGCTCGGACCACGTTGTCCAGGCCCGCGTCCAGCGCCAGCGGGACGTAGACAGTGTTGACCGAGTGCGCCGTCGCGGTCACCAGGTCGATGTCGCCGAACTGCTCGTCGGCGAAGTTGGTGACCTGCTGACCCCTGAACGTCTGGGGCGAGCTCCCGTCGTACCGGCTGCGCACGCCGATGCCCGCACGGAGCGCCGCTAACAGCACGTAGGGCTTGAACGAGGACCCCGGCTGGACATCAGCTTGGACGACTGTGTTGAACGGGTTGGTCACGTAGTCCTTGCCGGCGTACTCGGCGCGAATCCGACCGGTGCCGGGTTCGATAGCGACCAGCGCCTGCCGCAGGTCGGCCGGTGCGTTGCCGCCCAGGACGCTGTCCCCGGCGGTGACCGCGGCCTGCTGCGCCGCGACGTCGATGGTGGTGGTCACCCGCAGGCCGGAGCGGTGCACGGTGTCCTCGGCGATGCCCCGCGCCGTCAGCTCGTCCTCGACCTGGCGGACGAGATACCCCTTGGGTCCGGTCAGCTGGTTGGCGGCCGCCTGCCGGGGGGCCAGCGTGGGGTACACCGCCGCGGCCGCGCGCGCCGGCTCCAGCCAACCCTGTTTGGTCATGCCGTCGAGCACGTAACGCCAGCGCTCCCGCGCGGCCTGCGGATGCAGGGCTGGGTCGTAGCCGCTGGGGGAGCGAATGCTGGCGGCGAGCACCGCGCCCTGCTCCACGGTGAGGACATCGACCGACTTAGCGAAGTAGGTCTGCGCGGCCGCCTCGATCCCGTAGGCGCCGCGGCCGAAGTAGATGGTGTTGAGGTAGTCCTCCAAGACGGTGTCCTTGGAGCGGGTGCGGTCGAGCTTGACCGCGATGAAGATCTCGCGAATCTTGCGCCGAAAGGTCCGGGCCTGGGTCAGGTAGGCGTTCTTGGCGTACTGCTGGGTGATGGTCGAGCCGCCCTGCTGGACGCTGCCGCCGCGCAGGTTGGCCAGCACCGCGCGGCCGATGCCGGGCACCGAGATCCCGGGCTCGGAGTAGTAGTTGCGGTCCTCGGCGGCGAGCACCGCCTGGCGCACCTGCTGCGGCACCCGCGACAGCGGGACGTCGGTTCGGTTCTGCGACCCCAGCCGACCGATCTCGGTAGTCCCGTCGGCGTAGGCCACCACGGTGGTCTGCGCGGTGCTGACATCGCTGGGGTTGGGCACCTTGGTGGCGGCATAGACGACCCCAACCAGGATAATGAGCAGGCCGAGCAGGGCGAGCGGGGTCAACAGCAGGATGCGCCGGGCCCGCCGGCGCCGGCGGATGGGGCTCTGTGCGGGCCGGGCGGCGACGGGGGGACCCGTCACGACCTCGGCCGGCCGCGGGCCCGGCTGGAGCCGGCGGGCAGGCTACCAGCGCGCCGGCTTCGGGAGACGCCCTCGGTCGCGCTCGTCCCGGCGGTGTACGACGTGGTGAGGTGGTTCCAGGCGCACGAGCGGCAGACCTCAACGACGTACACCGCGAACTCCTCCACCTCGCTGGCCAGGGTGCGGAGCTGGGCGGGCGTGCGGGCGCTCCCGGCCAGCGAGCCCAGCTGTTCGCCGTACACGTAGTGCACAAGGGTGAGCAGCTCACGCCGACAAACGGGGCACCGCCGGGCGGACGGCTCACCGTGGTAGCGAGCGGCCCGCAGCAGGTACGGATGGGCGTCGCAGATGTCGCTGCGCGACACCCGACCGGCGCCTAAGTCCGCCAGCACCGCGCGACGGGCCAGCGCATAGTCGACGACGGACCGCTGCGACCGCATAGCGCGAGAGTACGCCGGGGGAGGAGGCTCCAGGCCCACTGTCGGCGGCTCCGCGAGCACGCCCGGTCGGGTGTGACATCCCTCGGCGTGTTCGCCCCGAGTTCGGGTCGCGTTCACTTCGGGTTCGGGTCGCGTTGCCGTCGGCGTCACCGGAGGCGTATCGTACCGATGTATCAGACCGATACATCGGTACGGCACATTCGCGGCTTCGCGGACATCACCATGGCAGCCAAACCATGGCAGCCGATGAACTCGCTTGGACAGAAAGGAGACGGCGATGCTCGAGTTCGCCGTCCTCGGACTGTTGCACGAGTCGCCGATGCACGGATACGAGCTGCGCAAGCGGCTCAACGCCGTACTCGGGGCCTTCCGCGCCTTCTCCTACGGCTCGCTCTACCCGTGCCTGCGCCGGATGAAGGCGGCTGGGTGGATCAGCGAGGACCAGCCGGTCAGCGCCGAAGCCGCGCCCGTGCTCACCGGCCGGCGCGGCAAGGTGGTGTACAAACTCGCCGCCGAGGGCAAGGAGCGGCTCCAGGAGCTGCTCGCCGAGGCCGGCCCGTCCGCGTGGGAAGACGAGACCTTCGGCGTCCACTTCGCGTTCTTTGCCCAGACCGACGCCGATGTCCGGCTGCGGATCCTGGAGGGTCGACGCAGCCGGTTGGAGCAGCGCCGGGAGGGCGTACGGACCGCGCTCGCCCGCCGGCGGGAACGGCTCGACGCCTACACCCTGGAGCTGCAGCGGCACGGCCTGGAGTCGGTCGAGCGCGAAGTGCGCTGGTTGAACGAACTGATCGCCACCGAGCGGTTAGCCGGCGCGGCCACCGGCCGAGTCGGCGCACTACCCCCTGACCCGGCAGACCTCCCACGGTCGCCCGGAAACCACATTAGGTGAGGAGCATCAGTATGGGCACCGTTCGGGTCGCCATCGTCGGCGTCGGCAACTGCGCCGCGGCGCTCGTGCAGGGCGTGGAGTACTACCGGGACGCGGACCCGGCGGCGCGGGTGCCGGGTCTGATGCACGTCGAGCTCGGCGACTACCACGTGGGCGACATCGAGTTCGTCGCCGCCTTCGACGTCGATGGCAAGAAGGTCGGTCGCGATCTGTCCGAGGCCATCGTCGCCAGCGAGAACAACACCATCAAGTTCGCCGACGTACCGCCACTGGGCGTCGAGCTGCAGCGGGGCCACACCCTCGACGGCCTGGGCCGCTACTACCGCGAGATGATCGAGGAGTCCGACGCCGAGCCGGTGGACGTGGTCGCGGCACTGCGCGAATCCCGGACCGACGTGCTGGTGTGCTACCTGCCGGTGGGATCCGAGGTAGCCGCCAAGTTCTACGCCCAATGCGCGATCGACGCCGGGGTCGGCTTCGTCAACGCCCTGCCGGTCTTCATCGCCGGGACGCCCGAGTGGGCGGAGAAGTTCACTGCCGCTGGCGTGCCGATCGTCGGTGACGACATCAAGTCCCAGGTCGGGGCCACCATCACTCACCGCGTGCTGGCTCGGCTGTTCGAAGACCGCGGCGTAGTGCTGGACCGGACGATGCAGCTCAACGTCGGTGGCAACATGGACTTCATGAACATGCTGGAGCGCGACCGACTGGAGTCGAAGAGGGTCTCCAAGACCCAAGCCGTCACCTCGCAGCTCGACCACGACCTCGGTCGGGGCAACGTGCACATCGGGCCATCGGACTACGTCGCCTGGCTGGACGACCGCAAGTGGGCGTTCGTCCGGCTCGAAGGACGGGCGTTCGGGGACGTGCCGCTGAGCCTGGAGTACAAGCTTGAGGTCTGGGACAGCCCAAACTCGGCCGGTGTGATCATCGACGCGCTGCGGTGCGCCAAGATCGCCATGGATCGCGGCATCGGCGGCCCGCTGGTCGGCCCGTCGTCGTACTTCATGAAGTCGCCGCCCGTGCAGTACCGCGACGACGACGCCCGGCTGGCGGTCGAGGCCTTCATCGCCGGCAGCTGACGGCTAGGTCCGCATCCTGACTGCGGCCCATCGTTACCGCCGAAGGAAGCGGGCGTACGGCAGTTCCGTTGGTCGGCGGTCGCGCCTCAGGTGCCGACCCCGTTGGCGGCGGCCCATGCCCGGAGCACTTCGACCGCCTCATCGTGGCCCAGTGGACCCTGCTCCATCCGTAGCGCCAGCAGGTGTCGGTAGGCACGGCCGACGTCCGGTCCAGGGGGGATATCGAGCTGCCGCATGATCTCGGTGCCGTCCAGGTCCGGGCGTAGCGCCTGCAGGTCCTCCGCGGCGGCCAGCCGGGCGATTCGGTCCGCCAGCGCGTCGTACGCCGCGGCCAGAGCCGCCGCCCGGCGCCGGTTGCGGGTGGTGCAGTCGGAGCGAACCAGGAGGTGCAACCGGGGCAACTGGGCGCCGGCGTCGCGGACGTAGCGGCGGACGGCGGCGTCTGTCCACTCGCCCCGGCCGAAGCCGTGGAAGCGCAGGTGCAGCTCGACCAGCAGGCTGACGTCGATGATGAAGGCCTTGGGGTAGTGCAGAGCGGTCAGCCGCTTGCGGGCGAGCTTGGCGCCCACGACCTCGTGGTGGTGGAACGAGACGCCGCCGCCGGCCTCGTGCTGGCGGGTGCGTGGTTTGCCGATGTCGTGCAGCAGCGCCGCCATCCGCAGCACGAGGTCCGGACCGTCCGGCTCCAGGGCGATCGCGCGTTCCAGCACCGACAGCGTGTGGGCGTAGACGTCCTTGTGCTGGTGGTGCTCGTCGATCTCCATCCGCAGCGCCGGCAGCTCAGGGAGCACCTGCGCGGCCAGCCCGGTCGCGGTCAGCAGCTCCAACCCGATCCGCGGCTGGGTGGAGAGCAGCAGCCGGGAAAGCTCGCCCTGCACCCGCTCGACGCTGACGATGGCGATCCGCTCGACCATCGCCGTCATCGCCGCGATCACGTCATCCGCCACGGTGAAACCGAGCTGGGCGGCGAAGCGCGCCGTCCGCAACATCCGCAGCGGGTCGTCGGAGAACGAGTCCTGCGGGCGGCCGGGAGTCCGCAGCCGACCGGCAGCCAGGTCCGCCATCCCGCCGAAGGGATCCGTGAATGCGGTGGGCGCCCGCCAGTCCGGCAGGGTGACTGCCATCGCGTTCATGGTGAAGTCGCGGCGACCCAGGTCGCCGACCAGGGTGTCGCCGTAGACGACCTCGGGATGGCGCGAGTCCGGGCGATAGGACTCACTGCGGTAAGTCGTGATCTCCAGTCGCACCCCGCGGCGTTGCAGGCCGACCGTGCCGAAGGCGACACCGGTCTGCCAGATGGCGTCCGCCCAGCCGGCGGCCAGCGCCAGCACCTGCTCCGGACGGGCGTCGGTGGCGAAGTCCAGGTCATCACCGAGGCGGCCGAGCATGGCATCGCGCACCGAGCCGCCAACCAGGTGCAGCTGGTGGCCGGCGGCGGCGAAGCGGTGGCCCAGGTCCTCGGCGACCGGCGACACCCGCAACAGCTCGGCGACCGCCCGCTGCTGCGCTTCGGTCATGGCGACGGTCGAGGATGCGGGCACGAGGAACCAGGCTACGGCGCCGGCCCCGGTCGGCGATATGCGCGCACCGCTCGCCACTCGTCCGGCGACACGGAGCGCCCTGCGCGCGCATTTCCGGGGCGACGGCTAGGTATTTGGTGAGTCAAGTATTTGGTGAGTCAACGCCTCTAGCCCTTGGGCTAGAGGGCGGTTACGCTTGGCCACCTGCACGGCATACGGGGGCGAGCCGATCCACGACGGACGGAGCGCGCATATGCCTTCCCTCACGACGTACGGCGCGATCCCATCAGACGACCGGGCTGGCTCACTATGAAGGGCGCTCTGGACCTTCACCAAGGGCTGTTGGCGGCCGACGTTCCGCATCAAATCCTGCGACTGCGCCGGCTCACGCTGATTGCTGCCGAGATACCTGCTGCGCTCGGGGTGGACCCGGCCAGCTGCCTGGTCGTGCACGTGATGGCCGTCACCCGCCAGGGCAACAGCACTACGGCGGCCCTGGTGCTGCCAGTAGGCGCCGAGCTGCATGTCCCCTCGACGCTGCGCCGGCTGCAGGCCAGCAGTCTGCGGTTGCTCACCCCGACCGAGGTAAGCGCGGTCACGGAGTTCTACGCCGGCCTGGTGCCCCCGGTGGGTCTGCCAGCAGGCATGCCGGTCTACGCCGATCACGCCGTGATCCGGTTCGACGTGGTCTACTGCCCGACCGGTGACAGCGGTGCGGTGTTGGGCATCCACAGCCGCGACCTGGTGACCTTCACCGGAGCGCGGCTGGCGGCACTGTGCTCGGCGCCGGTGGCCGGGCGAGGTACTGCCGAGGACCCGGACCCGGACCTGGCCGCGGCGACGTAAGGCGCGGCTGTCCCGACCCGGGCCACAGGTCGCCGACAAGCTCCGGCCCAGTTCGGCGCAGCGAGTGTGGCGCATACCATCGCAGACGTGTCGCCGACCACCTCGTTCTTACCCCGGCGCGCCCTACGTCGGGTGGACGAGACCTCGGCTGGGGGCCTGGTGCTGGACCGATCCAGCGAACCCGCTCACGGTGCGCTGATCGGCCGGCTCGACCGGCGCGGCCGGCTGCTGTGGTCGCTGCCGAAGGGCCATCTGGAGTCGGGTGAGTCGGTGACCGATGCGGCGATCCGGGAGGTCGCGGAGGAGACCGGGATCACCGGGCGGGTCATCGCCCCGCTAGGTGTGATCGACTTCTGGTTCGTCGCCGACGGCCGGCGCATCCACAAGACAGTGCATCACTACCTGCTCCTCGCCGTCACCGGGCAGCTCAGCGACGCGGACATCGAGGTTGTTGAGGTCGCCTGGGTCCCGCTGAGCCAGATCGCGGGGCGGCTGGCGTACGCCGATGAGCGGCGTCTGATCAGCAAGATCCCCAGGCTGCTCGCGGACACCGCGTGAGGCGCCGGCGGTCACGGCGAGCCGCCGGCGGACGACCGCCCGGACCAACCGGACCACCGTCCAAACCAACGTCTGCGCCGCCCGCAGCACTGGCCCGACTGCTCGCCGGACTACTCGCAGTCGGCCTGCTGGCCGGGGCATTGGCGGCGGTTCTGCTGGTCCGCTCACCGGGGCCGGCCGCCGCGGCCAGCCCGGGCGCCACGCCGACGAGCGAGCCCGTCCGGATCGCCATCGACTCGATCGAACCCAAGGCCCCGAAGCCCGGCGATCTTTTCTCGGTGGTGGGCTCGCTCGCCAACACCGGCGCTGACCAGCTGGCTGGCCTGCGGCTGCGCCTGGACATCGGTGCCCGACTGGACAACCGTAGCTCCCTGCAAGACGCCGCCCGGCAGTCGCCGGCATACCAGCGCTCCACCGCCGCCGATCCGGTTCCCATCGCACTCGCACCGGGCGGGGTCGCGCCGTTCATATCCACGGTGCCGGTCGACGAGCTGGGTCTCGGTCGGCTCGGCGTCTATCCACTCCGGGTGAGCGTCCGCGATCACGCCGGGCGGAGCGTCGGCCACCTGGACACCTTTCTGCCATGGTTTCCCGGCGGCGTACTCGCCGGATCCGCCACCCGGCTGGCCTGGGTGTGGCCGTTGACCACCCGCCCGCACCGGGCGGTCGGCCGAGCCTTGATCGATGACGATCTCACTCGGGACGTCAGTGCCGGTGGCCGGCTGGACACGTTGCTCAACGCCGCGGCCACCGCGGCCGCGCCCGTGGCCACCCCGGACGCTGGGAGTGCGGCCGGTGCTCCGCGGCGCACCGCTCCGGTGCCCGTGACCTGGGCCGTCGACGCCGACCTGGTGGAGACGGTGGCGTCGATGACGACGCCGTACGACGTCACGGGACCAGACGGGCAGCGCCGAACCGGTGCCGGGACCATTGCCGCGGGGGGCTGGCTCACCCGGCTGCGCGCGGCCGTGCAGGGCCAGCAGGTGGTGTCGCTGCCCTACGCCGACCCCGATGTGAACGCGCTCGCTCGCGCCGGACTCGAGGCGGACGTCGCAACCGCGATCAATCTTGCCCGCGACGGCCTCCCACGGCTGCTGGACGGGGCGCTGGTCAGCGACGACATCGCCTGGCCGCCGACCGGAATGGCGAGCTCAGCGGGACTGGACGCCTATGTCAACACCGGCACCAGCACTGTCATGCTCGATGACAGCGCAGTGCCCGCAGTACCGCCGCCCTGCTGCAGCACTCCCAGTGGCCACGCCACGATCACCAGCGCCGGCCGCTCGCTCAATGTTGCGCTGCTGGACAGTGGGCTAGGGGCGGTGCTCGCCGGATCGGCCGACGTGGCCGGCGGCCCGCGAGTCGCCGAACAGCGGTTTCTCGCAGAGACCGCAATGATCACCGCTGAGCGGGCGGACAGCCGCGCGATCGTGGCCGCGCCGCCGCGGCAGTGGGCACCGGACCCGACGTACGCCGCGAGCGTGCTCGCCGATACCGCCACCGTGCCGTGGCTTCGGCCGGCCGCCTTGGCCGACGTGCTGGCAGTGCCACCGCCCGTCGCCCAGCGCCGCAGCCTGAACTACCCAGCTGTAGCGGTCGCCGCGGAGCTCCCGCCGGCGTTCCTGGCCCGGGCCGCCGGCGCTCGGGCCGAGATGCGCTCGCTACGTTCCAGCCTGCCCAACGACGACCTGACCACGCCCGTGCTCTTGGGCCTACTGCGGAGCAATTCTGCCGCCTGGCGGGAGGACCTGCGCACCGGGGCCGCGCTGCGGGACCGGGTGGTGGCCGCCCAGTCGGCGTTGGTGGACAAGGTGCGCGTGACCTCGACCGGGCAGGTCACGCTCACGTCCTCGCATGGGGCCATTCCGGTGACGATCGCCAACGACCTGGACCAGCCGGTCTCGGTGATCGTGCGGCTGGACGCGCGCAACGCCGCGCGCCTCCAGGCCACCGGCGACGTGCAGACCGTGGCCGCGCACAGCAGCAAGCAGATCTCGGTGCGCGCGGACGCGTTGACCTCCGGTGAGTTCATCGTCAACGTCACGCTGCTCACGCTGGACGGCGGCACCCTGGGAGAGCGGGGTCAGCTGCAGGTCCGATCCACCGGGTACGGCCGGGTCGCGCTGGGCATCACCGGCGGTGCGGCCGGCCTGTTGCTGGTGGTGGCCGGAGTGCGGATCAGCCGACGGGCGCTGCGCTCTCGGCACCGGCCAGCCACGCCGGAGACACCGGCTCGGCAGGACGTGCCGGTGTGACGGTCACTACCAGCGGTATCGGCCGCGCCAGTCGGGTCATGGCGCTGGGCACGATCGCCTCGCGGGCCAGCGGCTTCCTGCGCACGGCGGTGATCGCAGCCGCGATCGGCAGCCACCTGCTCGGGGACGCCTACAACGTCGCTAACACCACACCCAACATCATCTACGACCTGCTTCTTGGTGGGGTACTGACCAGCGTCGTCGTCCCGCTGCTAGCGCAGGCGGCCAACTCCCACCTCGACGGCGGGCAGGCCTACGCGCAGCGGCTGGTCACGCTGGTCCTCGTCGTCCTGGGCGGCGCCTCGGCGCTCGCTGTCATCGCCGCCCCGCTGATCGTGCACGTCTATGCCCGCGGTTTCACCACCGAGCAAACCCGGCTGGCAACCACCTTCACCCGGTTCTTCCTGCCGCAGATCGTCTTCTACGGTCTCGGCGCCACGATCGGGGCGATCCTGAACATCCGCAACCGGTTCGCCGCTCCCATGTGGGCTCCGGTGCTCAACAACGTGGTGGTCATCGGCACCGGGTTGTTGTTCATCACCATGACCCACCACCGTGCCGGCGAGTCCGCCGAGCTGTCCACGGGCGCCGAACTCGTTCTCGCCATCGGCACCACGGCCGGCATCGTCGCGCAGACGGTGGCCCTGCTGCCCTCCCTGCGCGCGGCCGGCTTCCGCTGGCGGCTGCGGTTCGACTTCCGCCACAGCGGCCTGGGTCAGGCCGGCCGGCTAGCCGGCTGGATGCTCGGCTACGTCGCGGCCGGCCAGGTCGGTTACCTGGTGGTGGTCAACCTGGCGACCAGCGCGGGGGCCAGCGGCGGTCAGGGTGTGGGCTACTCGCCGTACGCCTATGCCTACACCCTCTTCCAGCTGCCGCACGCGGTCGTGGCGGTCTCGGTGATCACCGCACTGCTGCCGCGAATGAGCCGGCATGCGGTCGCCGGCCGGCTGGATGACGTCCGGGCGGACCTGTCCACCGGCACTCGGCTGGCCGCCGCCGCCCTGGTGCCGGCGAGCGTCGCGATGTTCGTCTTCGGCAAGCCGGTCGCGACTGTGGTCTTCGGCCACGGGGCCACCGGCGTGGCCGGCGCGCAGGTCGTCGGAGCGGTGCTAGCCGCGTTCGCCATCGGGCTGGTGCCGTATTCGGCGTACCAGCTGCAACTGCGGGCCTTCTACGCGCTGCGGGACACCCGGACGCCGGCGCTGATCGGTCTGGTCCTCAACGCCGTACTGATCTCCATCGACGTCGTTCTGTACGCCGCGCTGCCGCCACGCAACCGAGTCGTCGGGCTGGCGCTGGGGTTCGGTGTCGCCTACGCCGTCGCGTTGGTCGTGTCCGCGCGCGTCCTAGGCGGCCGGATCGGCGGCGTGGACGGCCGCCGTACGGTCCAGACCGTGGTCCGGCTGCTGGTGGCCTCAACGGTGGCCGTCGGGCCCGCCTGGATGACCACGCTCGCCGTCCGCACCGGCCTAGGTGCGGGACCAGCGGCCGGACTGCTCGGGCTGGCCAGTGCCGGGGTGGTCGGCGGCCTGGTGTTCGTCGCCGCCGCGACCCGGATGCGCGTGCCCGAAGTGGCCACGCTGGCCGCGACGGTGCGCGCGCGGCTGCCTCGCTGACACCGCACCGCACGGGCTGACCGGTCGCTGAGCCTGCGCCTCCCGTCGCCGCACCTCGCCCGGCCTCAAGCGAGCACCAGGGTCGGTCGACAAGCGACAGGGACCGACCGGGGTCCGCGGTGGCGAGGGAGGACCGGTGCGGCTGGGCGAGACCGGGATCGGCGAGCGGGGCGACATTGTCCTCGGCTGGCTGGTGCGCCTGTGCGTCGTGATCCTGGTGGCCGGCCTCGTGCTGTTCGACGCGATCTCGGTCGGGTTGGCTCACATGTCCGTGGGTGACGACGCTCAGGCCGCCGCCCAGGCCGCCGCCGACTCCTGGCACAGCCACCCCGACGCGCAGACGGCGTACGACGCGGCGGTGGCCGCGATTGCCGACCGCCCGGCAGACGCGGCGGTGGCCGACAGCTTCACGGTCGACGCGGACGGCACTGTGCGGGTCCGAGTAGACCGGACCGCGTCGACCTTGATGCTGTTCCGAGTCCACCGGTTGGCGCATTACGCCGGCGCTGATGCGACCGGCATGGCGCGGTTCGCTGGATGACCCCACACCCGTCGCCGCTACACCCGGCGCGGCACCGAATCAACGTGCTGTGCGCCCGCGGCATCGTCGCCGCTGGCCTGGGGATGGCGACGCTGGGCGGCCTGCTCGGCGCCGTCCCGGCCGTGGCCTCGCCACAGCTCACCAGCGCCCAGGACCGGGCAACGCAGCTGCGGCACACCGTTGACGATCTACGGGTACGAACGGAGCAGGCCGCCGAGGCCTATGACGCAGCCGCCGCCGGGCTCGCCGCCGCCGTCACCGAGCACGGCCTGGCCGACCGGCAGCTGACCCAGGCCCACGCCGACGCGGCGGCCGGGGAAAATACCATGGCCGCCAGGGTGCGCTCGCTCTACGTCTCCGGCGGCCCGACCGCCCTGTACGCCTCCGTGCTCGAAAGTCACGATCTTTCGGACGTTTTCAGCCGGTTCCGCAGCGTCCGGGCGGTGGCGGAGGGCGACCAGGCGGTCGTCGACCGGGCCGACGCGGCGCTGACGCACAGCGGTCAGGTCGAGAGCGCGCTTGCGGACGCGGCCGACCGGCAGAACCGGTTGGAGCGCGCAGCGGCCGCGGCCGCTGCGCAGGTTGGCCAGCTGCTCGAGCAGGAAGCCGGCGTACTGGCAGGAGCGGACGCCGACGTCGTTCGGATCGCCGAGGCTGACCGCAAGGCGGAGCAGGAGGCAGCCGAACGCGCTTTCCAGGCGCAGTTGACCGCAGCCCAAGCTACCGCCGCCCAGGCGGCCCGGCTGGCGGCCCAGGCGGCGGCCACTGCCGACATCGGCTCCGGTTCGCAGCCGGGCGTGGGAGTGGCACCGGCCGCGACCGAGGTTGGTCGAGCGGCGTTGGCGGAGGCAGTCCGGCAGATCGGGAAACCCTACGTGTGGGGCGCCGTTGGCGCAGACTCCTTCGACTGCTCCGGACTGACCCAGTGGGCGTACGCCCGAGCGGGCGTCGGGCTGCCGCGGGTAGCTGCCGAGCAGTGGTACGCCGGGGCGCACATCAGCCTGGGTGACCTGGCGGCCGGAGACCTGTTGTTCTGGGCGACAGATCCGGCTAACCCCGCCACGATCCACCACGTCGCCATCTACGCCGGCAACGGGCAGATGGTGGCCGCCCCACACTCCGGAGCCCTCGTTCAACTGCAACCGGTCTACCTCGCGGGGTACATAGGTGCCGTCCGCCCGAGTGCTGGGCCGTAGCCCGCCGTAGCCCGAAGGAGCTGGAGCCCAATGAGGCAGTAGCTCGACAGCGTCCGCCACGGCCGCGGGCAGCACGGCCGCTGCGCCGCATGCCCGCGGCCCTCTACAGTGGTGGCGCCGGACGGCAGCGGCGGGCGGGTCACCGGCTGCGGGGAGGAGTCGTGGCACAGGCTCGCGACGACGTGCGGGCGAACTCAGAACCGCTGGACAGCCTCAACGTCGGTCGTCTACTCGCCGGCCGCTACCAGTTGTCGCACCGGGTCACCATCGGGCCGCACACCACACTGTGGCAAGCCGTGGACGAGGTGCTGGCGCGCCCGGTCGCCGTTCGGGTCCTGGCGGCAACTGCGGACGACCGGACTCGGGACACCTTCCTGGCAGCGGCCGCACGTGCGGGGTGGGTCTCACACCCGCGCGCCGCCCGGGTGTATGACGCCGGAACTGAGAACGGACACACCTACCTCGTCGGCGAGTGGGTCGACGGCGTCTCCCTCGACCGAATCCTGCGAGATGGCCCGCTGCCGGCGGAGCAGGCCGCCTTCCTGGCGCACCAAGTGGCCGAAGGCCTAGCGGCGGCCCACGCCCGCGGCGTCGCGCACGGCCGGCTGCATCCCGGCAACGTGCTCGTTGGTGGTGGCCTGCGGGTGAAGGTCACCGACTTCGCGGTCGCCGCCGCCCTCGCGGGACCAGTGCCGAGCCTTGCACCTACCCGCGCCGGGCGGACTCCTGCGGCAGCAGCAGACTCTGTCTCCGCAGAGATGGCCGCAGAGATGGCCGCAGACCTGCGAGCGCTCGGGGCGTTGCTCTATGCCTCCCTCACCGGCCGCTGGCCTGGCGGACCGGCATTCGGTCTACCCGGCGCGCCGGTCCGCGATGACGGCATCTGTACACCGAGACAGATTCGGGCTGGAGTGCCCAACGCGCTGGACAGCCTCACCGGGCGCCTGTTGGACCCGGCCCGGCGCACCGGAGCGCCGGCCATCACTACCGCTGACGCGGCGCTGGCGGCGCTGACCTCGCTGTTGGCCGAGCCTCCCCGCGAGGTCATCGTCGCCGGCCGGTCCCGGGGTCGACCACACCGCGCGCTGCCTCGGGTGGGGATCGCCGCGGTTGCGGTGGGCGCGATCGCATCCGCCTGCTGGTTCGCCGGCTACCAGGTTGGCCAGCTGCCGGGTAGCCCGGCCCGCGTCCCCAGCCTCGCTGCATCGGCCAAGAGACCCACTCCGGCGCCTGCGAGCGTGCCGCTACCGTTGGCGGCGGTGACCGACTTTGACCCGCCGCCCGGCGACGGTCACGAGCAAGCGTCTTTTGTTGGGGCCGCCCACGACGGTGACCGATCTACTGCCTGGATGACCGACCGGTACCAGGCCAGCCCGGACTTCGGTGGTCTCAAGCCAGGAGTCGGCCTGCTCGTCGACTTGGGGCGCCCGGTGCCGGTGGGCCGGGTAACGATAACCCTGACGGCACCCGGGGCCACTATTGAGCTGAGAGCTGGCGACCTGGGCGAGCCGCCGCGCACCCTCGAGGGTCTGATCGTCGCTGACCGGGTACAGAACGCTCAGTCGGACCTGACCTTGACCCCGCGCGGAGCCACCACGGCTCGGTTCTGGCTGCTCTGGCTGACCCAGCTTCCCTCACAGCCCGGCGGGGGCTACCGCGACGGGATCGCCGAGCTGGCCTTCTTCCGGTCAGGTTGAGAAACTTCCCGCCCAGAACTTGACGGCGGTCATCCAGGTCGAACTGCGCCGACGTAGTCACCCGTGAAGGCCGGTGCGATCCGCACCACGTCGCCGCTGTGTGGGGCGTGAATCATCTGGCCACCGCCGATGTAGATGCCGACGTGGTGGAGGTCACGCCCGAAGAACACCAGGTCGCCTGGCTGCTCCGCACCGCGGGCGACATGTGCTCCCTGCCCCCACTGCGCGCCGGTGAAGTGACTCAGGCCCACTCCGCCGGCCCGCCAAGCGAAGCTGGTCAGCCCAGAGCAGTCGAAGGCGCCCGGGCCGCCAGCACCGTACGCGTAGGGCTTGCCGAGCTCGGCGTAGGCGGTGGCGACGGCGCCACCGGCACCGCCGGAAGCACCCACCGCCGGCGCGGTACCGGCGGGAGCTTGCTGACCACCGGTCATCCGGCCGGCGCGGTCGGCGGTCGCCTGCCGGGCGGTCGCGGCGACTTGTGCCTGCGCGTCGGCGCGCGCAGCGGCAGCGTCGTCGGCGGCTCGGCGGGCGGCGGCAGCGCGGGCCAGAGCAACCCGCTCCACCTCGGCCTGCTTGGTCTGCAGGTCCGCCAGCATGCCGTGCTGCCGGCCCAGGTCTGCCTCGATGGCGTCTCTGGCCCGAGCAAGGTCAGCCGTGACGGTCCGTTGCCGGTTGACCGCCGCATCCGCGGCGGCGCGTTCGTCAACGAGCCGGTGCCGAGCGACGGTGACAGCAGCCAGCGCCTCCGCCCGGCCGCGGGCCAGCTGGTCGACGTAGCTGGCCCGAGCCAGGTAGTCGGTGACGTTGTCCGCCAGCATCAGCGGCGCGATTTCACCGCTGCCGCCGTTTCGGTACGCCGTCGCCATGATCACACCAAGCTGGTGCTGGACCCCGGCGAGCTGCTCCTCCGCAGCAGTTGCTCGGGTCAGCGCGGCCGCCGCCTCGACCTCTGCAGCCGCCGTCGCGGCCTGGGCCTCGTCATAGCGTTCGACCGCAACGTCCACCCGCTGGTTGAGGTCGTCCAGCTGCTGCTCGGCGGCGGTGATCTGATCGCGCAGGTTCGGGTCGGCCCAAGCCTGGGGGACGGTGGCGACCAAGCCTCCTAATAGCGTCGAGGCAGCCGCCAAAGCGATTATGCATGTGACCGGTCGGCGGAAAACCCGCATAGCCAAGAGCTCCATCCACAAACCGCCTACCGGGTTAGCTGACGGGTTCGGGCCTGGAGGGATTAGCCCTACGTCCTGCGGTTCGTGCCCGCACGACGATTCACCCCGGGAACCTGGGTCCCCGGCTCCGCTATGGCAGTGCCCAAGCGGACTCGGCGGTGACAACCGCGGCGATCGGCGACCGCGCGCTGACGGTTGACCACGTCCAACCTAGCGAGGTCCTCGCCGCCTCAGCAAGACGACTGACCTCAAGATGTGTGACCTTGGACAGCGAAACCAACCTGGAGTCGCCGGATGAGATTCTCATCGCCAGCAGCCGGAGCCGCGCGAGCGGACCCGGCTTCCTCGGCAGACGGCGGTGCGGACACCGGCACCGCCGGTCACCGCCGGCGGCGACGGGAACGGCGCCTGCCCTGGGCGACCTTGGCCCTGACCGCCGTCGTTGGGCTGCTGGTCGCTGGCCTGGCCCTCGGCGCCACCGGACGGTTGTCCCCGGGCCGGCCGCTGCCTGCCCCGGCCCGGCCGACCCTGTCGGTGACTGCACGCACACTGCGGGCTTCTGGGCAGGACTACTCCGCCACGACGCTGGGCGCCGCGGTTCCGGCCCTGCTCGCCCCACCCACCGCCGGTGGCCTACTCGCGCCGTCCACAGCCGCCGGCTCCGCAGCGACCGAGTCGGGGGAACCACCGCCGGCGGCCTTCGACGTGGCCCTGCACCGGCTGTGGGCGCCAGCGGCCCGGCGGGCGTGCCTGGCCGCGGTGTCCGGTGAACCCACCGCGGCAGCACTCGCCCTCGACTACGCCCGGTACGACGGGCAGCCGGCGCTGGTGATCGTGCTGGCCGGCCGCGGCTCGACCGGGCGGCGCGATATCTACGTGGTCGGTCCCGGCTGCGGCCCGGCCGACGTCGACCTGCGCTCCTTCCTGCGGGTGGCACCGGCGCAGTAGGCAGTAGCCGGCTCAATCACAGCGCCGGGGGACGCCCACGGGTTACCTCTGCGCGTCGCCGCGGCGTGGGAATCCGTCCCTCGTAGGATCGGTTGACGGCGGTGTGGCCAGCGCGCGGCTGGCAGTCAACCGCTGTACGGCGCTCGCTCAGCTTCCAGGAAGGACCGGTCGTGAGCAGCATGACCGAGCTCGAACCGAGCCCGTCGGCGGTCCGGGACGTCGTCATCATCGGGTCCGGGCCGGCCGGTTACACCGCCGCCATCTACACCGCCCGCGCCAACCTGCGGCCGCTGGTCTTCGAGGGAGCCATCGATGCCGGCGGCGCGCTGATGACCACGACGGACGTGGAGAACTTCCCCGGGTTCTCGGACGGAGTCATGGGTCCGGATCTGATGGACGCCATGCGCAAGCAGGCCGAGCGCTTCGGCGCGGAGCTGGTGACCGACGACGTGACAGCGGTGGACCTCATTAGCAATCCTAAGGTCGTGCGGGTCGGCGAGGACTCGTACCGCACCCGGACAGTGGTCTTGGCCACAGGCTCGAAGTGGCGTGCCTTGGGGCTGGCCAACGAGACCCGGCTGCTCGGCCACGGGGTGTCCTCCTGCGCGACCTGCGACGGCTTCTTCTTCCGCGACCAGGACATCGTCGTCGTGGGCGGCGGAGACTCGGCGATGGAGGAGGCGACCTTTCTCACCCGTTTTGCCCGGTCCGTCACCATTGTCCACCGCCGGGATAGACTGCGGGCTAGTAAGATCATGCAAGAGCGGGCGTTCCAGAACGACAAAATCCGCTTTCTTTGGGACACCGAGGTGCTCGACGTCCTCGGAGAGGACACGGTAACCGGGCTGCAGGTTCGCAACCTGCGCACCGGGGAGACGTCCCGGCTGCCCGTCACCGGGGTGTTCCTCGCCATCGGCCACGACCCGCGCAGCCAGCTCGTCGCCGACCAGCTCGAGATCGACCCGGAGGGGTACGTCGTGGTGGCGGCGCCGTCCACCCGGACCAGTGTGACCGGCGTGTTCGCCTGTGGTGATGTGGTCGACCACACCTACCGACAAGCGATCACTGCCGCCGGCACGGGGTGTGCCGCAGCGCTCGACGCGGAGCGTTGGTTGGCTGCCCATGAAGTATCGGAGCCGTCCCAGCACGGGTGAACGAATCGGCACCGGTCGCACATCCGGCCTGAGAGTTCAATCGTCCTGTCATCGTCTGCTAGGAGCAACCGTGGGTGCCAATACCAAGACAGTAAGCGACTCGACGTTCGGCGCCGACGTGCTGCGCAGCACCAAGCCCGTGCTGGTGGATTTTTGGGCCGAGTGGTGCGGACCGTGCAAGATGGTGGCGCCGGTTTTGGAGGAGATAGCTGCCGAGCACGCTGACAAGATCACCGTAGCCAAGCTGAACATCGACGAGAACCCCGAGACCGCCCGGGCCTACCGGATCATGTCGATTCCGACCATGTCGGTTTTCTCCGGCGGTCAGGTGGTCAAGAACATCGTCGGCGCGAAGCCGAAGGCGGCAATCCTCAAGGACCTCAAGGCCTTCCTGTAGCTCCGCCGACTGGCCGCGAGGCAGTAGATCTATCAGTTCAGCTGTTTCGCTTGCCGGCTCGCGCCTCCGAGGAGGATCTCGACCGCAATGCAGCTGTACCGCCGGGGCCATCGTGGTCCAGCCGTGGCCCAGGTTCGTGCGGCTTTGGCCACCCTGGCCTTGCTGCCGGACGCCGACGCCGCCACCGCCTTCGGCAACGCTGTCTTCGACGACGCCTGCGACCGAGCCGTTCGGGCGTTTCAGCAGCGCCGCGGGCTTTCCGTCGACGGCATCGTGGGGCCGGAGACGTTCCGGGCGCTAGAGGAGGCGCGCTGGCGGCTCGGCGACCGAGTACTGAGCTATCGGGTAGCGCGTCCCTTCGTGGGCGACGACGTCGCTGCCCTGCAAGAGCGCCTGCTCGAGCTGGGATTCGACGCCGGTCGCTGCGATGGAATCTTCGGTGCCCAGACCGCGACCGCGCTGCGGGAGCTCCAGCGCAACTACGGTCTGGTCCCGGACGGCACCTGCGGGCCGGCCACGCTTCGGGCGCTGCGGCAGCTCGGCCGCAAGGTGGTCGGTGGCCGTCCGCATCTGCTCCGCGAGGACGAGGCGCTGGCAAGATCTGGGCCGGCGCTGATTGGCAAGACTGTTGTGGTCGACCCAGGACATGGCGGCGCGGACCGAGGGGCGGTGGCCGGCGGGCTCGAGGAGAGCGCCGTCGTGGCCGACCTGGCCGCTCGAGTGGAAGGACGGCTCGTGGCAGTCGGAGTGACGGCGTACCTGACGCGTGGACCAACGACGGCCATGACCGACGCCCAGCGGGCCGACTTCGCCAACAACGCTGACGCCGACTTGGTCCTTTCCCTCCACTGCGACGCCAGTCCGTCGCCCCGCTGCCACGGGGTCGCCACCTACTACTACGGCACGTACCGCCCCGGCGGGGCGACATCTACCGTGGGTGAGAGGTTGGCCGGGTTGGTGCAGCGCGAGGTCGTCGCCCGCACGGACCTCCTTGACTGCGGCACCCACGGCACGTCCTGGGAGCTGCTCCGTCGGACCAGGATGCCGACCGTTCGGCTGGAGCTCGGCTATGTCACCAACCCGGGCGATGCCGCCCGACTCGCGGCGGCGGAGTTCCGAGACACCGTCGCCGAAGCAGTCCTGGCTGCAGTCCAGCGGCTGTACCTGCCGCCGGAGTTGGACCAGCCCACCGGCGTACTTCGGCTGCCGGCGTTAGCCCCCGGCTGAGGCGCCGACGTCCCTTTTTAGACCGGACGGAAGACCGGTTCCGGGCTCATGGACCCAAGCAGGCGTTCTAACGCGACCTCGACGTCTTCCCGCCAGGAGACGGTCGACTTGAGCTCCAGCCGAAGCCGAGGCCAGCGGGGATGCGGGCGGATGGTCTTGAACCCCACCGACAGCAGGTGCCCGGCTGGCACCACGCAGTGCGGCGCTGTCCAGCTGGCCTCGCCGAAGGCCTCGACCGCCCGGACGCCACGCCTGGTCAGGTCTTTGGCGATCGCCTGCACCAACGTCCGGCCAAGCCCACCTCCGGTGAACTCGGGCAACACGTGCAACGTCATCAGCACCGCCGCGTCCGGGCTGACCGGACTGGTGGGAAAGGCGAACGAGCGGGGCACGTACATCGGCGGTGCGCACATGATGTAGCCGGCTGGTACGCCGTCGACATAGGCGAGCTTGCCGCAGCTACCCCAGTCCAGCAGGGTGGCCGAGACCCACGCCTCTTTCTCCAGCTCAGTGTCACCGCCCCGCTCGGCCCGGTCCCGTCCGAACGGGTCCAACTCCCAGAAGGCGCACCGGCGACAGCGCGGCGGGAGATCTCCCAAGTTGTCGAGCGTCAGGTTGACCAAGCGCCGGGCCACTAGTCCTCCGAGCCGGTCACACGCCGACCGAGCGCACCTGGAGCGTCATCCACCTCGGCCGGCGCCTGGCTCTCAACCGGCCGACTGGGGTCAATCGCCGCTGCTGCCCCCGCGGCAGTGCCCGGTACGGGCTTCGGCACTCGAAGCAGACCCGCCGACCAACCGAGGACGACACCGCCGATGAGTGCGGCACCAAGCAGCAGCCACGTGGGCACCGCGCCTCCCGCTCTTCTCGTTGGCTGATCGTAGCGGCATCCCGCGCCTACCCGACCGCGACGATGTCCTCGCGCCGAACAGCACCGTCCGAGTGATCATCGCCGGCGACGCCGGGGGCCATCGCGGTGCCGGGGGCCATCGCGGTGCCGGGGGCCATCGCGGTGCCGGGGGCCATCGCGGTGCCGGGGGCCATCGCGGTGCCGGGGGCCATCGCGTCCACAATTCGGGCCAGGTCGTCGACGGAAGCAAACTCCACCACGATGCGTCCTTTCGACCGCCCCAGCTCCACCTTGACCCGGGTGTCGAACCGGTCGGACAACCGGCCTGCGAGATCATCCAGGACAACGGCAGGGCGTCGCGGTCGTCGCGCCGCGGCGGGACGGTCGCGAACGGATACCGCCTCCTCGACGGCCCGCACGCTCAGGCCCTCCGCGACGATGCGGCTAGCCAACGCTTCCTGCTCAGCCGGATCGGGCACGGCGAGCAGTGCGCGCGCGTGCCCGGCTGATATCACCCCCGCTGCGACCCGGCGTTGCACGGCCGGCGGCAGTTGTAGTAGCCGGAGGGTGTTCGTGACGTGAGAACGGGACCGCCCCACCCGGGTGGCCAACTCCTCATGGGTGGCGTGAAAGTCCTCCAACAGCTGCCCATACGCCGCGGCCTCCTCGAGCGGGTTGAGCTGTTCGCGATGGAGGTTCTCGATCAACGCGTCCCGAAGCAAGGCATCGTCGGGCACCATGCGGATGACGGCCGGCACCGTTGCCAGTCCGGCGGATTGGGCGGCACGCCACCGCCGCTCGCCCATCACCAGCTCATATCCGCCGGCCATCGGCCGCACGATGACCGGCTGCAGTAGCCCCACCGCCCGGATGGACGCCACCAGGTCCGCCAGCGTCGTCGGGTCGAAGTGCTGGCGCGGCTGCCGGGGGTTCGGGGTGATCTCGGCTACCGGGATGTCGGCGAACTGGGGTTCTGAGCCCAGCGGCAGACGGCGGTCAACATCACCGCCGGCTGCCGGTGGCGCGGGCGCCGACCACGGCGTACCAACCGGTTCTGCCACAGTAGGGATCAAGGCTCCCAGGCCACGCCCCAACCCACCTCGCCGTGCATTCACCGCGCGCCCTCCGTCCGGAACAGCCGCTGACTAACCGCCCTCGGCTCGGCCGCGTGCCGCCAGTTCCACCGCGGCCGCACGGTAGATGCCTGCACCCCTCGAGCCGGGGTCGTAGGTCACAACTGACTGACCATAACTAGGGGCCTCGGAAATTCGGACGCTTCGCGGCACGACACTCCGGAGCACCACAGCGCCGAAGTGGGCGCGGACCTCCTCGGCAACCTGCTCCGAGAGGCGGGTGCGAGCGTCGAACATGGTTAGCAGGACCGCGCTGATGCGCAGGTCTGCATTCAGGTGAGTACGGATCAGGTCGATGTTGCTGAGCAACTGACCGAGCCCTTCCAGGGCGTAGTACTCACACTGGATCGGGATCACGATCTCGTCTGCCGCTACCAGGGCGTTCACGGTCAGCAAGCCAAGTGACGGTGGGCAGTCCAGAAAGATGTAGTCGTAGTCGTCGCGGACGGAGGTCAACGCGCGCCGCAGCCGCGACTCGCGCGCGACGACGGAAACGAGTTCAATTTCCGCCCCAGCCAGGTCGATGGTGGCGGGGACGCAATCAAGTCCAGGCACGCTGGCTGCCGGTCGAATGACCGTGCGTATCGGCACGCCGTCGATAAGAGCCTCGTACGTCGAGGGGACCCCACTGCGGTGATCGACACCCATGGCCGTCGACGCGTTTCCCTGCGGGTCAAGGTCGACGAGCAGGACGGCTGAGCCGCTCAAGGCCAGCCCTGCTGCCAAGTTGACCACCGAAGTGGTCTTTCCGACGCCGCCTTTTTGGTTGGCGACGGCAATGACTCGACCGCCATCGTCCCCGCGGGTTTCACGTGAAACTGGACCTGGCGGGGCGGTCGGGTTGGCTTCGTCCGTCACAACCTGCTCGGCGCCGGGGCGGGTTTCACGTGAAACCGCAGGAGAGGAACTGGCACCGTCACCGCCGGGCACGGGCCATCCCAGGCCCGCAGGATGGCTCTGCTGCGGCTTGGCCCATGACGACGCCCGACCGGTTGCGGTGGCGGCGTTCGCCCAGCCCAACCCGGTTGAGGCCATCGCCAGCCGACGGTCGTCGCCATCCTGGCTCATCGAGCTGTCGTCTCCTCATCCCGCGATCAGTACCCCGCGATCGCGATTCACGGACGGCGCGGGGGCGTCGTGACCGCAACGACGGTTGCTGGGTGGCGCAACCAAGCTCGCCCACAGTGTCGAACTTCTCCCCGCGCGCCAGCGGCGGCCAGCTCCGTGGCACTGGCGGCCAGCTCGGCCGTGCCTGCGGCGCCCTTGAGCGCCAGCAGCGAGCCGCCGGGCTGAAGCAACGGCAACGAAAGCGTGAGCAGCCTAGGCAAGGGGGCGACGGCGCGCGCCAACGCGACGTCGAATCGACGGCCGGTCAACTGTTCGGCTCGGGTCTGCACCACCTCGACTCGATCGAGTCTCAGCGCGGCGACGCACTCGTGCAAGAAGGCTGTTCGCCGCCGCATCGGCTCGATCAACACCATGTCAAGGTCGGGCCGAAGCAGCGCGACCACAATACCGGGGAGCCCCGCCCCGGATCCCAGGTCTGCCACGCTGGCAGCGCCGGGCACGAGTTCGGCCACAGCGGCGCAGTTGAGGAGATGGCGGGCCCAGATCCGGGCGCCCTCGCGTGGACCCAAGATTCCTCGGTCCACCGCGGTGGTGGACAGCAGCTCGGCGTACCGGCGGGCGAGCGGCAAGGCGGACCCGAAGGCCATCAGGGCGACCGGCGGGGGCGACTCGACGGTCCGCGCCGCGGTTGACCCGGGTGGCGCTACCGAGCTCAGAGGCTCACGTGGGGACAATGACGACGTACCGGTCGGGCTCAACCCCTTCTGACTCGCTCCGCACGCCGTCGATCCCGGCGACCGCATCGTGCACCACTTTGCGCTCGAACGGGTTCATGGGGGCGAGCGAAGCGGGTTCGGCCGCGGTCAACACCTCGCGGGCCACCTTCGTCCCCAGCCGCGTGAGGTCGGCCCGGCGGCGCGCCCGATAGCCGCCGATGTCGAGCATGAGTCGGCTGCGGACCCCGGTCTGCTGCTGTACGGCGAGCCGAGTGAGCTCCTGCAAGGCATCCAGCGTTGCCCCGTTCGAGCCAACCAGCTTGGTCAACCGATCACCGACGATCGCCACGACCGCTCGGTCGCCCTGGACGTCCATGTCCAGGTCCCCGTCGTAGTCCACGATGTCGAGCAACCGCTCTAGGTAGTCGCCAGCAATGTCGCCTTCCTTGACCAACACAGCGTCTGGTCGATCAGTCAGGGATGCGATGGCTGCGCCTTCGCCGTTGGGCGGAGTTAACCCAGGCTCGCCCGGCGGTCGCAGCGGGTCGGTTCGATCGGGTGCCGCCTCGGTCACGCGGGGTTGTCCCTCCTGCCAGCCAGTACCTCGGCTGCACTGGTCGGTCGGGCTGCAATGGTCGGTCGGGCTGCAATGGCAAGGCTAGTGCCGACCGCCGCGACGCCCCTTGCGCTTCGTCCGGTTGGTGTTAGGTCGACCGCCGTTGCCGCGGGTGGGGTCCGGGCGACGGGGGGCTCCGGCACCACTCCCGGAAGTGGCGCGGCGTACCGGAGCAGCTCCGGCGGAGCCGGTCGGTTGCCCGGTTGGCGGTGGTGCTGCTGTCGGCGGTGGTGCTGCGGTCGGCGGTGTCGGCGTGGGTGGGTCTTGGGGCACTGTGCCGCGGCGCCCGAACCGGCCGAGCGAGAACGCCCCAGCAAGTCCACCAAAGTGGCCGTTGGCGGCGGGTTGGCCGTTGGCTGCCAACCCCGGCTTACCGTCTCCCCGACCGCGGTCCACCATGGGCCGTGCTCCCGGTCGCGTCGATGCCGCCGGTCGACCCGGACCAATGCTCGGTGCCGATCCGGCGAGCGCCGGTGGTGGTGGCATGCGTCGAATGACGAAGAACTGCTGCCCCATGCTCCACAGGTTTGTGGTCAGCCAGTACAGCAACACCCCGATCGGGAACTGGAACCCGAAAACGGCGAAGGAGAACGGCATGACGTAGAGCAGAACCTTCTGCGTCATCGCCTGCGTTGGGTCGACGGGTCCGGTCCGGCCCATCATCTGACGCTGGGTGAAGAAGGTGGTCAGACCCATCAGCACGATGAGGACGACCGACAGCGTCTTCACCGAAGTAGGTGAAGCCGCGAGCTGGTGCAGTAGCGACGTCGGTGAGCTGAAAGCGGCCGCAATGGGGGCGCCAAAAATCTTCGCGTGCGCGGCGTTGTCGACCTGCTCGGGAGTAAATCCGTACAGACCCGGTCCGTTCGGTCGGATGGTGCGCAGCACATGGAAAAGGGCGTAGAACACCGGCAGCTGCAAGATGAGGGGGAGGCAGCCGGCCACGGGGTTGGCGCCGTGCTCCTTGTACAGCGCCATCATTTCTTTGTTGAGTGTCTCGCGATCACCCTTGTGCTTTCCCTGCAGTTCCTTGACCCGCGGCTGCAGCGTCTGCATGGCCCGTTGCGCCCGGATCTGCTTGACGAACAGCGGGAAAAGCAACAGCCGGATAAGCACGGTCAGAAAGACGATGGAAAGTGCCCACCCCGGACCACTCTTCGGGTCGCTGAATACGACGCTCAGCCCGCTATGGATCACAAGGATGACCCGAGTGATGATCTCGTACAGCGGGTCTAACACTCAGTTGCTCCTGCCGAGGTTGAGACGGCGCCCGGACGTGCGCCTCGTGGCGCGTCGCCCAAGTCTGTCGGCGAGCTCAGCCGCAGTCGCGGCACCGGGTCGTAACCGCCAGGGTGAAAGGGGTGGCAGCGCACAAGCCGTCGGAGTGCCAGCCAGGTGCCGCGAATAGCACCGTACTCGGCGATGGCCTCGGCGGCATAGCTACTGCAGCTGGGCGCGAATCGACACCGCGGGCCGAGCATTGGACTGACCAAATGCCGATAAGCGGTGATCGTCCACAGTAGGAGCCGCGCGACCGGAGCCCGCCGATGGGTCGTGCTCACGCGGCCGTCCGCAGCACTCGGCGTAGCGCCCGGTCCAAGTCGGCCCCCAATTGGTGCGCTGGTAGCAGCGCCGCGGCCGGCAATGCTCGGACCACAACCAGTGATCCGGACGGAACTGCACCAACCCGCGTCCACCGGACTCCGACCAGGTGCCGTAGCTGGCGGCGGACGCGGTTGCGGACGACCGCACCTCCGACCCCGACCCCCACAACGAAGCCCACCCGTGGGGGCAACGACGCGGCCGAGTCACCCTCACCGGATGAGAGATCCGCTCTGTCGTCCGGTGGCAGAAGATGCACGACTACGGCACCGGCGCCGGCGTGCCGGCCTTGCCGCACGACCACGGCGAACTCGGTGGACCGGCGAAGTCGGTTGGCAGCGGGAAGCACCGGAGCAGCCGCCGGCTCAGGCCG
>Ga0097691_1000452_pt1 | contig 35995 bp, 33 predicted proteins | sample NGESurdeep072012_8_FD_72858 | JGI IMG/M metagenome (GOLD analysis project Ga0097691, IMG submission 72858) | Arctic peat soil microbial communities from Barrow, Alaska - NGEE Surface sample 210-1 deep-072012 | ecosystem: Environmental > Terrestrial > Soil > Wetlands > Peat ... | reverse complement strand
CCCTCGAGCACGCCATGCTGGTCGCCAGCTGGCACATGATCACCAACGGCACCCCATACGGCGATCCCGGCGGGGACTACTTCACCCGGCTCAACCCGGACAAGGCCAAGCACCGTGCGCTCGACCAGCTCCACAAGATGGGCTACTCGGTGACGCTCGAGCCCCTGGCGGTTGCTGGGTAACAGCGAATCTTCGCCTCAGAGGAAAGTCAACAGTTTAGTCAACACCCCAAAATGCATGGTCTGATTCGTGCCCGTCGACGCAGACCAGTCCAGCTCAGTCCGAAGCCACCGCTACCCATCCGAGGACCTGTGCCTCACGTTCGAGGTCAGCCACGTCGTTGGGGAAGGTGGCCATGGCAGCCCGGCCTGCCCCGAGGCGGCGTTCCAGTTCTCTTGGGCCACCGACGGCGACCCCGACCTTCAGGTCGATCGTCCGCAGCCAGAGATTGGTCGACGAGCAGAGGATGCCTTGTCTGACGGCCCGGCTGGCACGTTCCGATTCTCCGAGGTCGAGGTAGGCCTGGGCAAGTTCTCCGGCGACATCCACCACGTCGTTCTCGATCACGGAGGCCGTCTCGAACGCCCAGAGGAACGGCGAGTTCTTCTTGCCCACAAAGGAGCCGTGGAGCACTGGTCCGCGGACGAGACCGAGGGCGTCCTCATTGCCGGCCAGTCTGTCCTCCGAACCGAGGAAGGACTGGAACAAGTCCCAGTCCGAGGTGACCGTGTCGGTGAGCACGTAGTGGTGGGCGTCGGTCACGACCACGCCGGTCCCGAAGGCCTTGCGCAGCTCGACCATGTACTTCCGGAAGGTCTGGGAGGCGATCGGCTCACGCCCGAGGCCCCAGATGGACTCGCGGAGCTGGATCGACGTGAAGCTCTCGCCCGGGTGGAGAGCCAAGAAGGTGACGATCTCGAGCACGGGACCGTGGGTGATCGCCCGCTTCGTGCCGTCGATGACCAGGGGCCCGAGCAACTTCACGACGATCCGCTGACGCCCAGGTGGAAGCCCGGCTCCGGCCACGCCAACAGCACCAGCGGCGAGAGCAGGCGGGCCCGACAGCACGACCCGGCCCTCACGATCGGCACGAGCGAAGGCTCGCCGTCGCCGGATCATGACCGCACCTGCGGTAGCCGCCCCGAGGGCGAGAACCCCGGCAGCCCCAGCACCGACCGTAAGGCCCACCGGCGTGCCGGCCGTGCCGTTGCTATCCGCTGCCGTCGACCCGTTTGTCGTCGAAGCACCGCCACCCGACCCCGGGGAGCCCGTGGAGTGTCCGCTGACAGGCGGAGCTGCGACGTGTGTGCTCACGAAGGTGATGGGCGTCGGAGTGAAGGTCCAGGTCCCGAAGTCGCCGCGCTCATTCCCGAGGACCTTGGTGAACGAGGCCACCTGCAGAGTGACAGCGCTCACGGAGCCGTGAAGCGGGAAGTACCAGGCGCCATCCACGGTGAAGGAACTGGCCGCGGCGGGGATACCGGTCACGGTGCCCGTGGGTGTCGTGAGTGTGGCCGGCGTCACTGGCATGGGGACAGGCGTTTGCGGGTCATTGCTGTAGACGAAGGTGGGGTACAGCGCGACATAGAAGTAGGTCTGCCCGGGCCGCAGTGTCGCTCCGCTCGGCAGCTGGTCGGCCGTGCCCACCTCGGCGATGTCGATTTTCACGGGGGAGCCCACCGGTGTGCCATCCGGTTGGGTGGCCGACCAGGTCACGGGCTGACTCTCCGCGACGAACGGCGTGGCCTTCGTGGTTGCGGCCACGGCCGAGCCGCCGACGGACAGCAGGCAGAGAGCACCCAGCGCTCCGATCGTGCACAGCCGTCCTATGACGCGGCGCGGCGACTTCTTGTGCAGTTCCTGCCCCATGGCCGGAGTGTCCCACGCCAGAGCGGGCCGACCGACCCGGCTCCGTCCGCTGCGCTCGGAATCGAGACGTTTGCACCCAGATCGCAACACGCCTGCAGATCGCAACACGCCTTCAGATCGCCAGGCAACAGGTTTCCCTATCGCGGCTGACGCCCCGGTACGGAAAGGCCGGAGAGTCCGGTCATAGCGATACCAACCAACAGAAAGGAATCATCCCATGGCACTTCCCGTGGATACCTCCAACATCACCGTCCTCTGTGGTGGCCCACCCCAGCCGGTCGTCGACCGGGTGACCGGTGAGCATCGGACCAACCGCGAAGGCCAGGCGCTCTTCCGCACCGAGGTCGTCGTGCTCGGCGTCGGTCGGCCCGAGGTCTTCGGGGTCCGAACCGCCACCCCGCCCAAGGCCCTGGCCATCGGTGCGCTCCTGAGCGTTGCTGGCCTGACCGTGTCGACCTTCACGGCCAAGGACGGTGGAACCGGCGTCTTCTACGAGGCCACATCCATCGAGCCGGCCAAGGCACAGCGGAAGGCATCGTGAGGATCGCCCTCCGCATCGGTGTGGCCGGGGCATTCGTGCTGGTGGCGGTGGGGGCGACGCTTGACGCCCTCGCCGTCACGGCCGTGCTCGCCGTCCTCGACCGGCTGGGAAGCCGTCAGGAGACCGGAACGTGAGCGCCACCGGTCGCACAGGAAGAGACCCCGTGGGTTGGCTCGTGAAAGTGGCCTGGGGACGACGCCTCGAGACCGGACTGACCTTCGCCACGGTTGTGGCGAGGGTCGGTCTGGTTGGCTCATTCGGGGCAAACATCGCCAGGATCGTGATGATGGTGTGCGGTCTGGTCGTGGTCGCCCACCGCCCCGTTCGGGATTGGATGATCGGGCTCCGTCGACGGGAACGGCTCGAGCGCCACTACGCCAAGGTCTTCGAGGCTGTGGGCATCGACCACTTCGGCGCGCCGTCGGTCGTCGGCCAGCATTCGACGCCGACCGGGATCGTGCTTGATCTAGAGCTCACTCCCACGTGCACGGCCAGGGACCTGGCGTCGAAGACCGAGCCATTGGCTGCCGCGCTCGATGCGGCCACGGTGCGAGTGCGGGGGGACAGTACGGCCGCCCGACGGGCCCAGCTCGTGGTGGCGAACCAGGATCCACTGGCCGGAAGTCCGATCCCCTGGCCGTGGATCGGCATGGGTCGCACGAACCTCTGGGGCGGACTGCCGCTGGGCCATGACGAAGACGACGGTCTGGTGATCCTGCAGCTCAGCGGACACCATGTGCTGCTCGGAGGGGAGCCAGGAGCGGGCAAGTCGAACGCCTTGTCGCTCGTCGTGGCCGCGGCCGCACTCGATCCGGACGTCGAACTCTGGTGTTTCGACGGCAAGCTCGTCGAGCTCGCCACCTGGCGGGCAAGCGCACGACGGTTCGTCGGTGCGGACGTCGACGATGCCACCAAAGCGCTTCGTGAACTCCGAACGGTCATGGAGGATCGCTACACGGACATCCTGGACCGAGGGCTCCGCCAAGTGAATCGGGAGAGCGGGCTGGGTCTCATCATCGTGGTCATCGACGAACTGGCCCTCTACACCCAGGGCAAGGGAAGAGTGAGAGACGAGTTCTGCGATGCCCTCCGGGACATTGTGGCCAGAGGTCGGGCCGCCGGCATCGTCGTCGTGGCGGCCACCCAGAAACCGTCGTCCGACATCGTGCCGACGTCGATTCGAGACCTCTTCGGATGCCGACTGGCCATGCGGTGCTCCACCCGGGATGCCTCGGACACCATCCTCGGTGGGGGGCAGTCGACGTTGGGCTACTCGGCCTCCGACATCGACCCGGCGAATCGCGGTGTTGGCTACCTGTTGGCCGAAGGGACGACACCGCGTCGGATGCGGTGCTTCGTGCTCGACGACCACCCGCTGCACACACTGGCGAAGCGAGCGGCAGCACTCCGGGCGAGTGGATCATGACGGCGGCTCGGAACGCCATGCAGCTCGACGAGCACCGAATCACCGATGGGATCCTCGCCCGGATCAACGAACCCGGAGGCCTCGAGGAGTTCACCACCCAGGTGCGGGCGGTCCGAGGGTGCCGGCGCCCAGTGCGGCTGTCCGGTCGAGTGCTGGGGGTCGGCGATGGAGGTCGGCCGGAGATCCGCTTCGACACCCGTCACCTGCCTGACGGCGTGTTGCTCAAGGCATGTGGGAGCAGAAGAGAGTCGGTCTGCCCGCCCTGCGCCTCCCTCTACCGGGGTGACGCCTTCGCCCTAGTGGCCGCAGGACTACGTGGCGGCAAGGGCATCCCCGAGTCGATCGGGGAACACCCGGCAGTCCTGCTCACGCTCACTGCACCCAGCTTCGGTGCCGTCCACCGGATGCGCCCCGATGGGACCTGCCATCCGTGGGGAACGCGCTGCCCCCACGGTCGAGCTCTCGTCTGCAGTCGACGCCATGGTGGCAGTGACGAGGCGCTTGGCCAGGCGCTCTGTCCCGACTGCTACGACTACGAGGGGGCGGTCCTGTTCAATGCCGGCGTGTCCGAGCTTTGGCGGCGGACCACGATCTATGCCCTCCGGGCCCTTGGTTCATTGCTCGGGCTTTCGGCCCGGCAGGCGGCCTGTCAGCTGCGGTTGTCCTACGTGAAGGTCGTGGAGTTCCAGCGCCGTGGCTCGGTCCATCTCCACGCTCTGGTTCGAGCCGATATCCGATCAGACGAGCACGGTGAAGCGCCGGAAAGCATCGACGCCGATGCGGTGGCCAGCGCGCTGCAGATCGCGGCGAAGAAGGTCAGTGCCCCGCTTCCCGGAGCCGAGAGCGATCGGCGGATGGCCTGGGGGATCCAGATCGATACCGCCACGGTGTCCGATGCTGAGAACGGCCGCCGGCGGGCTGCTTCCTACCTCGCCAAGTATGCGACCAAGGGCTCGGACGAGCATGGTGTGCTCGACCACCGCCTGCGGAGTGGAGTCTGCCGCGACGAACGGCTCCCCGACCATCTCCGGGCCCTGGTGGAGACGGCATGGGCACTCGGTGATGACGAGGCCTTCGCCGAGATCCGACCCCAGCTTTGGGCCCACTCGTGCGGCTTCCGGGGTCACTTCCTCACCAAGTCTCGGCGCTGGTCGACGACGTTCGGGGCATTGCGTGACGAGCGCCAGGTGTGGCGCCTGGCCAATCGTCCCGACTTACCGAGCGAGGCGAACCCCGGCGACGATGCTGTCGACGTCACCACAGATGAGGTTGAGGTCCGTGAGTGGAACTACGAGGGTTCGGGCTACGTGACCACCGGAGACGTCTGTCTCGCCCGAAACCTTGAGGATGATCTGCGTCTCGCCCGCTGGCTGTCTCGTGAGGATTCGACCTCCGATCCGGGATCCCTGACAGCCAGATCTGAAAAGGATGAGGATGTGCGCGATCGTGGAGAACCAGCTCCTTGGGAGATGGTGGATTGACCTTCTACCCTCACCTCTCCGAATCGGTACCGCAATTGGCTACCCCTGCGGAGGTGGCGCCTCTCCTCGGGATGACCGCCCAGGGAGTGGTTCGCCAGTGCCGAATAGGGATGCTCCCCGGCGTGAAGGTCGGTGGCCGTTGGTTAGTCCACGTTAGAAAACTGGCAGCGCAACTCGATGGCGACGGGAGCCCGGCTCGGCGGACCTGAGGGAGCTTGTCTGCGGCCTGCTGAGACTTCCGCCTCGAGAACGAGATCGATTTCACCAACAAGTGGTGCCTCCGGAATGTGGCTTGGAAGATCGCCGTCCCCTCCGTCGAAGTGTTGGGGTTTTGGAGTGCGGAGCCCATTCCAGTGAGTAGCGATGCTCCATTAGTCTCTGCCGGACGGACTACCAGGTTTCTAGAAGGCATCCGCTGAGTTCGTCCGGACATGAAGCGTCAAGGGTGTCGTGCGGAGGTCGGATCAGGTGGCGAACTGGCATTGCAACGAATGCGAGAATGTCAACGCAGTTAACGACACCGAATGTGCTGCCTGCGGAGCCAAGCGGAGTAGAAAGTTTTCGCCCCAAACGGCAGAAGATGTGCACCCAGAACGAGTGGCCAAGAGCTCAGCTGGGAAATCTCCAGATGATCCGCCGGTTGAACGGGCCGGAGCTGGACGTTCCCGGATGCCCATAGCTATCGGGCTTATTGCCGTCGCAGTGGCAATAATTGCGGCGGCGGTTGTACTACGCGGGGTTCAAGGGTCGAACCGGCCGGTGGTGGCAGTCCCGTCGACGACAACTACTACGACTGGCCATCCTCAGAAGAGCCCGAGTTCAACAGCGTCAACGACTCAATCATCCCCGGCCCCCAGTGCCAGAATTCTTGCTGCAAACGGTAGTGCGCCGGTCTCTTCTGGGGGCCCAACGTCTTTGGTGACTCCGTTCGGCCAGGCGGACGTTCCAGCAGCAGTTGGATCCCAGGTCACATTGACATGTGCACTATTTGGACAGGGCCTCACCGTCAATGGCGGATCGAGCAAGCTCTGGATCGCCACGTCTCAAGGCTGGTTCAATTCATTGGTGCTGAGTCCATCGTTGGCCCTGTCGTCGCTTCCCGCGTGCACCGGTTCTGTCACTAGCCCCCAGCCGGGCACCAGCCCACCGACGATCGCGTCAGGTCCCTATCCTGTAGTCACTGACTCTTCCGCCTTGGCGGTCACGGATGCGCCGAACACCAGTGCGAATCAGGTGGCGTCGCTGACCAACGGGGATCTCGTCACTCTGATCTGTTCGCAGGTCGCCCAGTTCGTCCAGGCTCCCAACGTGATCGCTAATGAGGGAAGCAACAATCAGTGGGACAAGATCCAGTCTCCTGTGGGCTGGGTACCTGACTCATGGGTCGACAGTCAAAGCAATGGATCTGTCGCACCACCATGCTGACGAGCCGTGGCTGACACGGCGAAGATCATCAACGTGGACCCTCGCGTGACCTGGTTGCGGTGAGTCTGCCCAGGCCATCACCCCTTTGTTTCGAGGTGTACCAGGGGCGAGTTGCCAAGTTCGCTTACGAGTGCGGTCCGACCCGGTCCTCGGCCGGCCACGGTCGCATCGAGAAAATCTGCCACGGAACCGTCGAGTACCGGTGTCCATTGCGTGCCCCCTGCGATGGGAGGAAGATGATCCGCCCCAACGAGGGACACATAATACGTCGGGCCGGGAAGCTCGGCGAACACGGACTGGCTGGAGGAGTAGGGAACGATCGAATCAGATGTCCCCTGCAAGAGCAGAAGCGGAGCCGCGGACGGGATGATCGGGCTGGTGATTGGGTCGGGCGCGTCGGAGACGACGGCGAGGACACGGGGGTCAGCGAGTCCTTGTTCGTAGCCGATCTCGAGTGCAACATCCGCACCGTCAGAGTGACCCACGACGGCGATCTTCGAAGGTTCGAGTTTGTATTGGGAGGCGTCACTCTCCAACGAGGTGATGACGAATGACACATCGGTTGCCTCATTAGGGAGATCGGTTCGATTCAGGCCGTTCCCCCTGGACGGGTCCTCCAAGGGGAACGATGGCGCAGCAACGACGTACCCCGATGAGGCCAGCATTGAGCAGAACCGCTGGTACTGAAGTGGGCCGATGTTGTAGCCGTGGACGAATACGACCAGTGGATACTCTCCTGCACCAGTTGGTGACCACAGGTACGTCGGCAGGTTCCGCGCTGGGGCGAGAACGACACCGTTGTTGACCAACTTGCGACTGGCATCGGTTAGTTGAACTTCGGACATGGTCACGGCCAGGTTCCGCAGAACGGGTTCCACGGAGGGGGCACTCGTCGATGTCGTGGACGGTGAACTCGAAGCTGTGCCGTGAGCCATCGACTTTGGTGGCTTCGCATTGGCGTGGACGGCGTGCACAGCTGAACTGGTCTGCTGATCAGGTGACGAGGTCGCTGAAGTCTCTATTAACCAAACTCCAAGTGTGACCAAGACAATTGCAGCAATCACGACCGTCAGCCTGCGCCAACGATACTGAGTCTTCACTTGAGGAGAGTGCCGGTGGGATGGGTCATCAGCAGTCTGGGATGTTGCTGTTGGTCGGCGAGCTATCCCACTTAGTGTCGACCCACTCGTCGGGCACGTAGCCGGTCATTCCATTCCACGTGACCCGCTCCCATATGGGGTCCGATGAAAAGGGTCCGGTGATGGTGTCACCTTGCGTCTTGCAAATAACCGACACCTCGGGATCGCTACCACTGGTGCAGCCGATGCCGCCTGGACCGTTAGATGTCACCGGGATCAATGCCAACTCTGTTGAAGAGAGGTTAGGTGCCGACCACAGGTGGATTGTGGCTGTCACTTGATAGGTGCGGGTTGGACTGTAGGGCTGCGACTGGTCGGTGGGATCCGGTCCACACTTTCCCGGGTCATTCACCCAGTTGGTCTGGAACTCCGTGGTAAATGAATCCCGCGCCGTGGTGGGGGTGGGGACGGGAGTAGACGGCACGACAGCTGTCCCTTGTGCACTCGGCGCGACAGGGGCCGCTACTCCTGTCGCGGAGCTCGTCGACCTGGTCGCAGCGGCATTGGTTGAGGAATGGCGGCGGATCAGCAGTGCGCCGAGTGCCAGAGCGACGACAATCACGATCACCAAGGCACCGATCAGAGCGACATTGATCCCACGCGCCGCAGGCTCTGGAATCGTGGGCGTCGCTGGAGCGGATGTAGCTGGACCTCCGGTGGATGGAGCGGAGGACGGGCTTGAGGTCGGCCGGGGGGTACGGGTGACAACCGCAGTGGCGCCAGCAGATGACGTGGTCGTGGCTATCTCGGAGGCCGACCCTTTCGCTGCGCCGCATGCAGAGCAGGTGACCAAGCCGACACCATTCACTGTCTCACATGCATTGCAGCGCCAGCTGGCTACGACTCCCTGGTGGCTTCCGCTGCCAACTGACTCTTGAGCTGCGGAAGATGCGCGCGGCCGTGCAGTTCCACAACTGCGACATTTGGGATCGTTCGGGCCATTGGTTTTCCCACAGTTGGAACACTGCCAAGCAGCCATCAGGTTTGGGCCTCTTTTCGCTTCAGCACCTAACTGCGCTCCTCACGAGATGAGATGGGAACGAACCTTTCGAAGATGGCGATTCCGAGCGGGCCGGGGTCCGACGAAACCCTTGCCGCGGGCTAGCTGCGTTGAGAGGTTACAAACGTGACGATCGCACTTGCGATGGCCTCGGCGGCCGCCTGCTGAAAAGTGGGGGATTGCAACATGGCGGCATCGGTGGCATTCCGCATATTGCCGCATTCAATGAGCACCTTGGGCTCCGTCGTCAAGTTCAGCCCAGCTAGATCGGGCCGATAGGCGACGCCATTCGTGCCGTCATAGTTGCTGATCGGCATCCCTGTTCCTTGGAAAGACTGGATTAGATCGGCGCCGAACTGTTCAGACGGGGTGACAAAGGCGGCATTGGTGCTGTCTGTCACTGGCTCGAGGACCGCGAACCCACGGCCGGAGGCCGAACCTCCGTCGGCATGGATGTCAATGGACACTGCTGGGTTCGCTGCATTCAGGATCTCTGCCCGCTTGTCCACGCAGGGCCCAACGCCTGAATTTGAGTCGCGTGTCATTACCACTTGCGCTCCGTCGGCCTTGAGATCTGCTTGCAACAACTCGGCGACCGTGAAGTTGTACTCCGCCTCCGTGTATCCACTGTCCGTCTCTGTACCCGTCGTATCGCACGCCTCGTCTTCCCGTCCGTTAAAGATTGTCTGGTTCAAATACGCTGGATTGCTGAAATTTCCGCCATTGTGGCCCGGGTCGATTCCAATGACCTTGCCCGACAGTGGCAGGGCGGCGTTTGTTGGGGGTGATGTGGTTTGCGGTACCGAAGACTTCGGTACGGGAACGGTGGACTGGGAGCCCGGAGCGGAAACTGAGTGCGAGGTAGGTTGGGTCGAGTCGCGAGGCACGATCAAGTACACGCCGAGAATGGCGAGTGCTACAGATACCAATGCGACGAACGCAAACAGCACCGTCGAGCCAATTGACCGATGGGCACTGTGAGCCCGCTTGTCCGGAGCCATCAGATTTTCGTCGGATCCCACGTGGGCAATCCGTATTGCTGTGCGATGGGATTCCAGAGGTTCGTGAAGTCAAGCTTGGCTGCGTTCGCCTGGGGATCTGTTTGCTGCGCCGCTAGGAAATTCGTGTCGCTGTTGTAGTCGGTCGAGCAGTCGGTGAGCTCGTCACTGGCCCACTGCGCATATGAAGTGTCTGACTGGATCGAGTAGTTCAGTCCACTCGTGAGATCCTGGATCAACTGTTGATAGTTCGGAATCAGTGAGAATTGCAGGCTGCCTAATTGGTTGACCACTGATTGTCGCGTTGAAGCAGCCTGCGAGAACGCAGTCTCGTCACCCTGCGGATTGCCGCACTGCTCCAGATCGCCCGCCGCATTGACCACGTTGGTGCGCTGGCCGGCACTCGTGCTGATCAGGTCACTTAGGGACTGCGCTTCCTCGGCGGGAGTCGACTGAATGGCCGACGTGGCCGGAGTTTGTGTATCAGCGGACGACGCTGCCGGCGTTGGTTGCGACGGAGAATAGGTAACGGTCGCGTGTTTGGGCCGAATCAGGACGGCGATCAGAACGAGGAGTAGGACTACAACAACGCATCCGACGGCGATCAGCGGACCAAGCCTTCGCGTGGTCCCGCCCTCTGTTTTGGCAGCATCAATGCCACTTGAAGTAGCCGCTGGTGTCCGAGCTACAGGAGGCTTTGGGGGGGCAGCACGCGAGGCGGCGCCGGTCCGGGTGACGACGACGGTGGATTCGCCAAAGGCGGTCGAGGCACCGATGTCAACTGCCCGACTTTGCGAGGCACCGCATGCCGAGCACATCTCGGCGTCACTTGCATTGACCGTTTCACAGGCCCCGCATCTCCAGCCCGGCGAAGACGCATCTGTTCCGAGGCGACCCGAACCGGCATCGCCCGGCACTCCGCGAAGGCGCGCCGCCCCGCACGCTGTGCACTTCGGATCGTTCGGCCCATTGGCCTGTGCGCACTCACTGCATTCCCAGCCCGCCACAGTGTTTCCCACCTCATCTTCAAGTCCCGGCACCGGAGCGCACGCTGCAATTCCCGCTTGCATGCTCTCAGGGCATCGTGCATCCTTACACAAAGCAAATCTGCAAGTCAGAAGCAATTGCAGTCAGGATCTCGGAGGCGGCGGCGAAATGGGAGTCACTGGGCTACTCGGTCGCACCCCACGGGTCGTCGCGGTCGTCGTAGCGTCATCTGTTGGGGTAGCGGTCGCGTGCTTAACGGCCATTGCATCTCCAGTTGCGGGATATGCGTCGTCGGGGTCTAGCACCCTGGCTTCGACAACTGGATCCAACACACGCCTCCTGCTGGGAGTCGCCTGTCTTATTGGCGCTGCAGTCCTATTCGTGGTCAATTTCAGAATGCGGCGTGGGACTGGACCGATTGCGGGCGACTCGAATCTTGGGGAACTCAGTGAATCAACAACTCAAGACGTAGGCACGGAGCTGCCGGACGGGCCAGATGCACCTCAAATCACCTCGGCCGCGCCAATGACCATCCTGATGGGCGATACAGACGGGCAAGGAATCGAACCATTGAGGACGTCTGGATCTCACGACAAGACGACGTTCGTATTCGCTTCGTCTGAGCTAGTGATCGACCCACGCCATGTCGGATTCGACCGGGTAAGGCCGCAAATTCGAGACGAAGGTGTCACGTGGACCATGACGCTTGAGCGATTCGTCGGCTTGAGCATGTGGAGCGAGAAACGGCGCGACAAGGGTGAGGATGCTGAGCCTTCGTTCGTATACGAAGAAGGTAGGCCACGAGCGATGCTCGCCGTGTACGACGGAACTGGAGGTGCTGGCGGAGCCATTGCCCGTGAGACCAGACGGGGAACACTGACTCAGGCGTACGAGGCATCCCGAGTGGCGCGATTTGCAACTGAGCAGTGGTTTTTAGGCCGGGATCAAGTGGCCCATGACCCGATGCGGGCGGCCTCCGAGCTCAGGGATCAACTTGCCGGTGCCTTGGCCGATCACGTGGCGACGCTGATGCCGAGTGGCAGTCAACTTGTCGGCACACTGAAGCGCGAGTTGCCGACCACGCTGGCCGCAGTGGTGTGCGAACCAAGCAAACGGGGGGTCGAAGTCACAGCGCTTTGGGCGGGAGACTCGCGCTGTTACGTTCTGACGCCTGAAGCTGGACTGCAACAGATCTCGAAGGACGACACCCGGGTTTCCGACGCGCTCGATGCGCTACTCGCCGATCCGCCGATGGACAATTTGGTCTGCGCCGACCGCGAATTCGGAATCCGGACAGCATCTATCGTCCAGACGGTTCCCTCAATCGTCTTAGTCGCCACTGACGGCTGTTTTGGCTACGTACCTACGCCTCCGATGTTCGAGGCGCAGATCCTCTCAGCTCTGCAGTCTTCGCAATCAGAAGACGAGTGGGTGGCACGGCTCCTTGCGGTGTTCGCTGGCCAAGCCCAGGACGATGTCTCCTTGGCACTGGTGGCCTTGGGCTTCCCGGTGTTTGACGATGTCCGACGAGCGTTCGCCACTCGGACCGAGTTCCTCGATCGGAGCTACCTTGCGCCCTTCGAAGCAATTCGGGTCGCAGAAGACGGCAGGGAACAGTTCGAAGAGTTCCGCGCTCGTTCGTGGGAGTCATATCGAACGGGCTATGAAGCTCGTCTGCCTGAAACTGCAGTAGCGGAATGAGGCAGAACGAAGATCTGAACGGCTACTGGGTGATCACCGAGCCACGCGGGGCGGCTCAAGGGCAGTGGGCCATCGCGGAGAAGGACGGGAAGCGCTTCTTTATCAAGATGTTCCTGAGCCCGAAGTACCCCCGACCTGGCTCGCCAGGGAGCGAGGAGATCAAGGAGCGAAAGCGGACTGCCTGCAACGCGTTCGAGGAGCGGCATCAGACAATTCGCCGAGCAATTCCTTCGGATGCGGAAGGTGGCGGGAACTTGGTCGTGACCGTTGACTTCTTTCGTGTGGACTCGACGTATTACAAGGTCACGGAGCTAGTCCAGTCGATTGATCTGCCACCACTCTTCGAGCTGGAGCCGCGCCAGGCGCTGACGATTCTCCGGACGTTGTTGTTCAGCATTCGCTTGCTCCACGATGCCCACATAGTTCACAGCGACCTCAAGCCGGAAAACGTCATGTACCAAGAGACGACTCCTGGAGTGTTCGTCGCAAAGGTGATCGACTTTGACGAGGCATACGTCTCCGGTGCCCCTCCAGAGCGGGCCGAGGTGGTGGGAGATCAGCGCTTCTACTCGCCGGAGTTGCTTCGCTACATCACAGGTGACGAATCCGTGGGGAGCAGAGACCTGACCACCGCATCGGACATCTTCTCACTGGGCCTGCTCCTCCATCTTGCCGTGACCGGTGAAATGCCACGGTTCAATAGGGAACTCCACCAATTCGCCTGCGAGTCCGTGGCAGGTGGCAGCCCACTTGAACTTGCGGGCGTCACTGGGAAGCTCGAAACCTTGGTTGAGCGAATGCTGGATGGGGACTTCAGGAAGAGGCCGGACATTCACCAGGTCATCGGAGTGTTCTCAGGACTGACCGCTGAGTCATTGCGTGAGCTTGCGCACGGTGAACTTGTTATGGCTTCGACAGCCCCGCGCGGTCGGGTCGAGGGTGACGTCCGCTCCGCATCTCCGGGTCTCAAGGGAACGCTTGGTCGAAGCGCAAGTGTTGCAGGAGCCCGCGCCGAATCTGACAAGCATGAAGCGTCCTCAGGAGGGACACCTGCACCGTCACGCCTCAAGGGAACGATGAAGCCCAAATAGAAGCCATGTCAGGTCTATTGACTACCAGAAGGAGGAACAAGTGAGTGACTTTGATCAGAGTTCACAATCATCTAGTGGAAGTGTCGCCGTTTCCTACGCCGTTGACATCGTCTTCGTAATCGATGTGACGGGAAGTATGCAGCCTGTGATTGACAACGTGAAGCGTTCAGCACTCTCATTTCACGACGACCTCCGGAAGGTGATGGCGGAGAAGGACAAGTCGATCAGCAACCTCCGGGTCAAGGTGGTCGCATTCCGTGACTTCCTCGATGACGAGTCTGATGCGCTCGAGCAGTCGCCGTTCTTCACGCTGCCTGATGAACGGTCGGGCTTTGACAGTTTCGTCCACAGCCTCGAGGCAGGTGGTGGAGGTGACATGCCTGAATCGGGTCTTGAAGGCCTTGGCGTCGCGATTCGGTCCGACTGGGAGCGGGGCATGGATAGGCGTCGACACCTCGTAGTGCTGTTCACGGATGCACCGGCTCACCCTCTTGAACACAGTGCGTCGCTGGCGTCGATCCCCGCGGGGACCCCGAGGAGCATGAACGAGCTCTTCGACGCATGGGAAGGCGATGGACAGTCCGGAGGAATGGAGCATTCTGCAAAGCGACTGCTCCTTTACGCCCCCGACATGGAGCCGTGGAACAGCATCAGCGAGGACTGGCAGAACACGCTCCACTTCCCATCGCAGGCCGGGGACGGCTTGGACGATTACACCTTTGACGAGATCCTGAATCAGATAGCCGCGAGTGTCTAGCCGCAGCGTTGCAACCCCTCCCCGAGTGAACGGAGTATGTGAGTCATGGCGCAGAAGGTCACGGCAGATGCCAAGGAGTTGCGAGCATTCGCAGCAAAGTTGTCCAACGTCGAGTCCCAGTTGGGAGGCGTCGAAAGTTCGCTCAAATCTGCGATGGCGCAGGTGAGCAACAGCTGGAAAGACCCGCAGCGGAACAAGTGCGAGCAGGAGATCCAACAACTCGTCGCCCAGCTCCGTCAGTTTCAGCAGAAGGCAGAGGTGCAGCGGGCATACTGCAATCGACTTGCTGGCCACATCGAGAGTACGCCTTCATAGTGGGACAAGCCGCGGCGATGCGCGAGATCGTGCATCGGTCCCAGGGTGAGATGGACAGGATGCTCCGTCATTGGCGGGACACGGGTGACGTCATATTGCATCCAACGCGCGGACACATCGAATCCGCTTATGTCGGACCATTCAAGCGCGACGGAATGCGCGCGCACGAGGCGGGGGGCGATCTTGCCCGCGTTGTCGGGTCGATAGAACAACAACTCGGGCTCTAGGTCAGCGTTGCAAAGAGAGGAGGATCTGTGCCACTGAAGGGAACGTTGAGTTCGTCATCGGGACCGGATCGCAAGAAGAGCGGGACGCCCAAATCAGCGGCACCAAGTGGGCCTGTGGTGGCAGCGTCTGCCCGGGCAATCTCCCGTACGAGTGCCACCGGAGACGTGGCGCGCCGTCAGAACGACCTGGCTCGGGCGACGATGGCTAGTGCGGCGGCACTCAGTGAGCAGATCACCTCCCTGAATCAAGCCGAGGCCTACCTCGGGACACTCGAAATGGGCGACGTAGTGAGAGAGCTATCTCCAGAAGTTGTCGCGGCACGTACCGCATCGGAAAGCTTCCAAGGTCGGCTGCGGGGCCCTTGGGTCGGCAAACTCAGAGAGAGCTTCTCGTCAGCACCCAGCGCGTTGGCACCCGCGGGTACGAGAAAACAACTTGAAGAGTGGTTCCGGACCTCCGCCGAGAGGCTGAACACGCTGGCGTCGGAGATGAAGGAGAATCCGAAGAACACCTGGCGGGCTTGGTCGATATGGACTGCACTCGCCGCGCTAGTTCTCTTTGGCGCACTTTCCAAGAATTTCGGGTTCGGCTTCATTGGTGCAGCCGTTGTGGGCGTTGCGGTCGGTATCGGCGTGTACCAAGTTCAAGTGCGCCAACCAGCTGAACTTGCACATGAGGCCGGAGCACTCAATGCGAGAATGAAGCCAGCGTGGTACGCGCTGAGAAATCGCATCTTGGAGGATCTCCAGGCGAACAAGAGGGATACCGCAGAAGCGGGCCGCGCCGAGCTGCGCAATCTCGAGGCAAAATGGCAAGGGCTGTCAAGGGAAATCGATGTGGCCCACCCGTCGTGGTCATCCAGCTACTGGAATGACCACGAGCTTCCCGAGGACGTTCCGGACGGCGTCCGGCTTGGAACGATCCGGCTGCCTCACGAGGCTGCAAAGTTTGAGATGCAGATCGTCTGGCCGTTTCCTGCGGGACGCTCATTGATGTTCGTTTCCGAGGGTTCGGGAGCCTCATTGCCCGGAATCGTGGCGAGGCTGCTTGCCACCATGCCCGCAGGCAAGGCAGAGTTCGAGTTGATCGATCCTCTGGGATTGGGCGAAACGTTCCGGTCGTTCGCCCATTTGTCCGAGTACGGTCCGTCCCTTCTGGGAGAGCACGTGCTGACCCAGCAGAAGGACATCAGCGATGCGATCGGCCGGGCGGCCGAGCACATTGAGGCTGTCAACTCGCGCTACCTCAAGGGCACGTACCGGACAATCGAAGAGCACAACGCTGAAGCAGGCGAAGTGGCGGTCCCCTATCGCTTTCTGGTTGTGCAGGACTTTCCCAAAGGATTCTCGGACGAGGCAATCGATCGCCTATCGACCGTCGCTCAAAAGGGACCTGCATGCGGCACCTATGTTCTCGTCGCGTGGAACCGCTCCGTCAGTGCGCCATATGGCTCGGACACCTCGCGCTTGGCGTCAGCCTGCATTGTCTTTTCGCAGGACTCTGTCCCTGCGTATGGCTCTGCACTCACACTCCAGGCAGGGGTAAGTGCACTGACTCCGATCAACAGCCCACTCCAAGGTCTCTCGGTGGTGCTGGACGCTCCTCCGACGATGGAGGTGGGCGACCGCGCAGAGGACACCATGTTCGGTCGCATTCTCGCCCGGGCCGGCAAGGGAGCGCGTGCAGCGCGCGATGTCGCACTGACTGCCGATTTGGTGGTGGACCAATTGGCTCAGCAGATGGACCGAGATCCCGATCGATTCATCGGTTTTCCGACACTTCCCAATTTGGAGAGCGGGGATCGATGGTGGTCCGGCGACAGTTCGGACGGGCTTGTCATTCCGCTAGGAAAAGCCGGGGCCGCAGGCATTCAGAACTTGGTTCTCCGAGGTGAGCGCGCTCACGTTCTGATGGCCGGTGGCACTGGACAGGGAAAAAGCACGTTGATCCGGACCCTGATAACTACCGCTACGGCGACCTATTGACCTGAAGAGCTGCGGCTCTACTTGATCGACTTCAAGGACGGAGTCGGATTCAAACAGTTTGCAACTCCGCCACACGCTCTCCCTCATGCGGAAATGGTAGCGATCAAGAGCCAGCGTGAGTTCGGAGTCAGCGTCCTTGAGAGTCTTGTGGCAGAAATGGAGCGGCGAGCCGAAGCCCAGAAAGCCGAGACGGAGCGCCGGGGAAAGCCGATCGACAATCTCGGTGACTATCGCCGGGCAACCGGTCTCGTCGTGCCTCGAATCATGGTGATCGTCGATGAGTTTCAATCGCTCTTCACCCCGGAAGGTCGGATCGCGGATCGAGCCGCAGACCTCGTGGTGGATCTCGCTCGAAAGGGTAGGTCCTTCGGAATCCACTTTTTCTTCTCGACACAGGCACTGCACGGTGCTCGACTTCCCATTGATGCTGCCGAGCAGATGATGGTGAGGATCGCGTTTCGGCTTTCCGCCGGCGAGTCGGAGAAGATCCTGACTGAAGGCAACACGGCGGCGGCGTCGATTGGTGAGGTCGGCGTTGCTATCTACAATGGTGATCTCGGAAGCGTCGCAGCCAATCAGTCTTTTCGGGTGGCGCTGTATCCGGACGAGCTCGCGAGCACCGTACTCAAGCGCTCTTCTGAGCAGGGCGTCAAGCGCAATCTCGGTGGGCCGCCTCGTGTATTTGGTGGCGATGAGGTCGCCCATCTCGAGCGCAGCAATGCCGTCCGCACACTGCTCGGATGGTCGACTTCTGCCGCAGCCGTTGAGGGGACACCCGCTCGATCAGGAGGCCTGCGATCGTCCCTCAAGTCGTCGATCAATGTCACGCCGAGTACTCCCCGTGCCGGCCTGAGGGGAAGTATGGACTCCGGAAATGCACGTCAGGGAGTTTCCGAGGATCGGGAACTGGGCGCGCGCGATTCGAACGCCGGTGCATTGCAGATCGTCAAGTCGTTCCGAGGTTTCGTTGGTGAGCCCCTGTCCCTCAATCCCACAGTCGAGATGGAGTTCCGGCGGACGTCTGGCCGCAATGTGCTCTCGGTTGGAGGCGACGGTTCTCTCGCAATCGGAATGTTCGCCGGTTTTGCAATCGGATACCTCGAAGCGATGTCGGGTCGGTCTTTCCCGTCAGATCTGAAGACATCGGGACTAGCGGTTCTTGCCTATGAAGGTGACACCGGATACACCGAGCTCACCTCAGTTGTTGGTGCCGCGGACGGTGCAATCGAACTTCGTGAGTCCCGACGGGAATGCGCCGCATACTTGTGCAATCTGGTCGAAGTCGTCCGGGCGCGTCAACGGGATGGGGCAATCGAAGCGGACCCGATCCTTCTTTACATCCACGGACTTGATGCCGCTCGGGATTTACGCATGACCGATCGATACATCGACCCGGCCGACCTACCGTCTCTGTCCGAGGCGGAGCGGTCTCGGCCCGCTCTGGCCGAAATCCTTCGGGATGGGCCTGAAGTGGGAGTCCACGTCGTGGCGTGGTCGGAGACCTACAGCTCGATGCGTCGAGTGCTGGACACAGGACTGATGGAGGAATTCGAATATCGATTGGTTCATCGCGTGTCGGAGTCCGATTCAGAGGATCTGCTGTCCTCAGACCTCGCTGCAAAGGGTGCTGCGCTAGCAGTGTGGATGGGTGATCGTGGCCGACTGACGCCAGTGATGCCGTTCATCTGCCCAGACAAGGTCAATGTGGAATTGCTTCTGACGGCCGCCAGAGGCTGAGTATGGCAGATCGAATTGACATTCGAGATGTCGCCGAACTGGAAGGGTTCAGGGGGTCGCTGCTCGCAGCTACGGCATCTGCCACCTCCTACTGCAAGGCGATCAGAGCATCGGCCGCTCAAGCATTGGACGGAGTGAACGCCGAGATCTCGAGACGTGAGCGTGCACTGCGCGAATGTGAGGAGAATTGCGGCGGCCTTCAGCGCAAACTGGACGAAGCAGTCCAGGCCAGGAGCCAGTTGAGAAGCGCCCTCGACCGTTGTGAGTCCGAGCTACGCCAGTTTGAGAGGGGCGCGCAGGGTAGGAATTTCGAAGGAGCAGCCTTCATGGCGACGGTTGCGCAGAGGCTGAAGGAAATCTCATCTCCTTCAGGGTCTGGTGGTGGATGGGGCAGCTCCGGCAACGGTGGGTATTCCGGCGGCTCGTCAACCGGCGGATCCGGGAGCGGGGGTCTATCTGGTGAACTGAACGATCTTTTTGAGTCATCCTCAACACCTACCGCGGACGGTCGCGGAAGATTCTTTCTAGCGCCAGGTGAACCCATACTTCGGTCGGCAAGCGAAATGCTGCCGATGCGTGAAGGCTCTTACGCAGCGATTCTGCACGGCAGCTCGGACTCCGCATACATCGGCGACCGAGTAGTTTCCGCCAAGGAACTGGCATCACTCATCCGGGCAGATCCGGCCTATCGTGAAGGTTCGTCCGTCCTCCTCCTGTCGTGTGACACCGGTGGGACCTCCTTCGGTTTCGCCCACGAGCTCTCTAAGGAACTTGGGGTGGCGGTGACAGCACCGACGGATCTGGTCTGGTGGCCCCCCCGCAAAGACGGAACCTTCCTGATATCTCCAGAGTCGCACCGCCATCCTGGCGAGCCGAGAGTTCGCAGAGACGGGTCAGGTTATGGAGAATTCCGTGTCTTTAGGCCCTAACGCTCACTGACGAGAGAGATGTTTTGTAGATGGAAGGATCATCGATGAAGTACCTTGCATTGCCCAATCTTGACAAAGTACCCACGATTGCCGACGCCGCATCCGTCGCCGAGTATCTGGACGGATCAGCCGTAATCCAGATAGCACTTGGTCGGACAATTGATGCAATTGACGAGTCGAAGGGCATGGTCGTGCCGATCGGTACAGCAACAGACGGGACGTACATTTGGCCGCTCTCATTGTCGTACTACGTGAAGGCGCACTCGGTCAGCCCCCCAGAGGAGCTCCTTGAGCGAGCAAGGAAATCCGACTATCGAGCTCCCGATGTCCATGATTCCGTGATCGAAGAGCTGCGCGCGCATCAAATGGGCGAAGATCCGGAATCAGCGGTTCCGGTCCGGAGCAACCTCCCAGGTGAACCGGTGACGGAGAGCCCGTTCGATCTCTGACGGCAGTCCTCTGTCCATCAGTTGCAGAGGCTGACCTTCTTGAGTGCAAGCACTCGTTCGACGGAGCCGTTGAGCTGATCTGGGGGGATCGCCCCAGCGTCAACGGCGGAAGTGATTGCTGCCACGACCTGGGAAGTTGTCGAGTTCGGCTCACTGGACGTGAACAGGACCATGTCCGCACCGGCCTCGAGGGCCTCCACCGATGCCTGAGGAATACTGAGTCCCTCCGCGGTGATGGCTCCTGCCGACAGAGAGTCAGTAATCACTAGTCCTTGAAATCCGAGTTGATGTCGGAGAAGACCGGTGACGACGGCAGACGACAAACTTGATGGTTGCTTCGTCAGACCGGGCACTGAGGAGTTGCCAACCATGATCGCAGGCAGTCCTGCTTTGATAGCCGCCTCGAATGGAAGCAGATCTGCTGCCTCGAGCACAGACAAAGGCGGCGTCGAAGCGGGAGCCGAGTCAGTATTGGCTGTTGCTGAGCCTTCCCCAGGGAAATGTTTCACTACTGGAATGATCCCGCCGGCCTGCAGGCCTAGTGCGAATTGCAGTCCATAGGAGGCGGCGACAGAGGCAACTGGGCTGAAAGAGCGAGGTCCGTCAGTGTGGAGGGCATCCGGCCCCGGCCCTGAAGCTAAGTCAAGGACAGGTGCTAGATCCATTGTGACTCCAGTTGCGGCCATTCTGGCCGCAGTCTGTTCCGCAAGCGATCGGACCTGGGTCACATTCATGGTTTGAGTCATCGTGGCTGGCCAGGGAAGTGAGCCCACGAGGTTGGACATCCTCTGAACCTCCCCACCTTCTTCGTCAGTCATCACGAATGGCGCAACGCCTTCGAATTCCGAGGCCTCTACAGCTGCCAGCTGGCTCTTCAGATCCGACGGTGCAGACGATCCGAACAGGATGATGCCTCCTGCTCCCGCCGCCACACTTGGACCGACCTCGTTCACGTCCGTCTCTTGCGCCGGAACTACAACCAGTTGTGCGGCGCGGCGCGCAAGTGGCCACGCTGCCACTTCGCTAGCGTTCGAGCAGGCGGCCGTGGTCGACGGAGGCAACGTCGTCGTCACGCTCGAATCCGGCCTAGATGTCGCCGTCGTCTTGGCGGCAGCCCTTGCTCCGCCACATGCGGTAATTCCAAGGGCCAGAAGGACAACGGAGAAACGTGCAATTTTCAAATTGGTTCGCATTCCGTGCTGTCGGCCCTCGAACGACCAATCGATCAGCATGCAGCGGCCTCGGGACCCTGGTCGGTATCGATGAGATAGCTGAGGGGAGTGCCCCCTGGCGCTATTGGAGGTGCGCTGGTGACTGGTTGCAGCGAGTAGGTGAGGGACCATGAAGAACACGACTGCTCCTGATTCCAGCTCTGGCTGGGGTTCTGTGTACTGGTGAAGTTGACGTCGGCGCTAACGGACCCATCCGAATTCTGCGCAACGGAAGTGATCGTGATCGTAGTGTCCTGCGTCGTGGTATAGCCCGTCTCCCAAGTTCCCAATGGGGTCGCCCCCTGGTAGCGGGGCGTGTACGTTGACCATGCCTGCGAATAGTCCTGGGTATTGATCCCTCCAAAATACGTCGAGAAAGTTAGGGCTACTTCCGTACTAAGTGGTGAAGGCGGAACGGCGGACGAGGCCACACTTGCAAGCCCTACCGGCAGCGTTGTCGTCGTAGTCGTGCTGGTGGACGTCGTTGTGTTGGTCGACGGCGAAATTGAGAGACTCTGGCCAGGCGTAGTGGACGTCCGAGAGTGTGTCCCGATCACGATCGCCCCGATCAACAGAGCAACCATCGCAGCGGCGATGCCAGAGAAGATGAAGATGTTCTTGCGCTGGCGCTCCGTTGCAGAAGAAGCGCTCTCTGGTGGCCCGGGCGCAATGGACGTATCCCCGGGAATCGTGACCGATGGAAGGCGCCCACTCGCAGCAGGTGTACCTGGAGCAGTTCTCGTTATGACTGCTGTTGAACCTAATTCACCTGCAGCTGTCGGAATCGCGGACGAATCAGATTTCGAGGCTCCACATGCGGAGCACACCGCAGCCGGGCCCCTATTTACTGTGTCGCACGCGGCGCACTGCCAGCTGGTCGTCGCTGCTCGCGGTGCTTGCCGTCCACTTGCCGAACCGCGAAGGCGGGGAGCGGCGCACGCGTTGCAAGCGACCTCGTTCGGGCCATTTGAAACCCCACAAGAGGCACATGTCCATCCATCTGTCATGCAAACTCCTCCAACGCAGTCGCGTCAAAACACCCCTGACGGACCAGAGTCGGGCGGGGTTCATTGAACTCGATGCCTAAGCCAGAAAGGAGTGGCGATCGACAGCGGTGCACAGTTGCCGCACTGTCGAGTTGGAACATCCGATTCAGCCTTACATCACCGTGGACATTGACCCGATCGACGGCGATCTCGACGGCCTCTCCGCTACCGGAGGGATTATGGGAAGTCCTACTGACCCCCCGCACTCTAAGCACCGATTCCGCCACAGCCTCCGCCCCTCCGTCATCCTTGCCGTCGCCAAATCGGAAGAATCGGCCTGACCCTCTGGCTGGCACCGTGCATCCTTGCACAACCTGATCCAGCTCCTCATTTCCTCAAGACGAGAAGGAATTCACGCACTCCAACAGCACCGCCAACTGCTTTTCAATCTGGGAATGCGGGAAGCTGTCGCGGTAGGCCGTCTGCACACGTTTGAATCGTCGTCCAGGTATTGATGCGTCCGCTCCGGAGATAGCTACTTTGAAGGCATGACGAGTGTCCGCCCGAGCACCTCAGCCGCTTGCCGCTGTCGTTCGTTCGTGGCGTGTCCATAGAGGCCCAAGGTGAGCGACGGATTGGCGTGCCCCAGAACTTCGGCGGCGTTGCGAGGGTCGATTCCGGCGGCCAGCATCTCCGTAGCGGCAAAGTGGCGGAGAGAATGCAGGTGGACGTGGGGCATCTGGAGCTCGACGCAGAGCGTGTGGACGACCGACGTGAGGGTGTCGGGATTCACCGGACGACTGCCGTCTGGGAAGGTTGAGACGATGAAGGCGTCGTCCACAAGGTCGACGTCGGCTGCGTCGGCCGCCTCCTGACACTTCACCTTCCAAGCCTCGAGGATGGCCATTCCGCCCCCGGCGATAGCGATCCGTCGCTCACGGCCGGTCTTGGTGGTCTTCTCTCCTCGTTCCTCCCCGGCCCGGTAGAGAGACCTGCGGAAGCGGATCGAGTCGCCTTCAACATCGATCCACCGAAGTCCGCAGAGTTCGCCGCGACGGCCACCGGTCAGCACCGCCAGGGTGAGGAGCATCCCCCAGCGGTGACCTCGGACTTTCGCCGCGGCCAGCAGCCGTCGCACCTCATCGGGCGTCGGGACTTGAAGTTCCACACGCTCGATCGAGGGGGGTTGGGATCGCTCGGCCGGATTGCGGTCTATCCACCCCCAACGGACCGCCTGGCTGAGGGACGCCGAGAGGATGGCGTGGTGTCGACGAATACTGGTGGCTTTCAACGGCCGGGCCCGACCTTCGCCGGTGGCCAGCTTCCGATACCACTCGTCCAGCATTCTGGGGGTCAGGTCGCTGATCGGGAGATCACCGAACTCGGGGAAGATCACGGTCTCGGCCGACCTGCGGGCGTCGTGGAGGGTTCGAGGTGCCCGACCGCGGGTCTGGCTGTGGCGCAGCCACTCGTCGATGAGGGTGCGCACAGTGATCGCCTGAGATTCAGGCGGCTTGGCCTTAGCGGCCTCCTCCAGCTCCCGCTGCCAAGTCCGGAGCTTGCGCTGGGCCTCCGTCAAATTCCGTGCCTCGACGGTCCTTGACCGCTGGCGAGGATTCCCTGTGACGGGGTCCGTGCCGACGAAGGCGCGGAACCGCCACTTGCCCGGGCCTCGCTGTTCGATCGTTCCTGTAGCCTTGGGCCGTCTCGAGGTCTTGGTCTTGTCGTCCACTCGTGGAAATATAGACCAACTTATAGACCAAGAGGCCAGGAGAGGTGCGAGAGCGGCCGAATCGGACTCACTGCTAATGAGTTGACCTGGGTAACTGGGTCCGAGGGTTCAAATCCCTCCCTCTCCGCTGTGTCGTCGGGCCCCTCCTCCGGGAGGGGCCCGTGCCTCATCCGGGCCGGGCAACGCCGAACTCCGAAGGCCGCAGCGCCGTAAACCCAGGACCCCGGTAGATTGGTCCGGTGGCCGAGCGGTATTGGATCGAGACCTTGGGCTGCCCGAAGAACCAGGTCGACTCGGACAAATTGGTCGGGACGCTCACCGGGGACGGCTTCGTGGCGGCTGACTCCCCCGAGGAGGCCGACTTGGTGGTGGTCAACACCTGCGCCTTCATCGAGGCGGCGCGCCAGGAGTCGATCGACACTGTCCTCACCCTGGCCGACGCCCGCCGGGACGGCGCCCGCCTGGTGGTCACCGGCTGCATGGCCGAGCGATACGGCGACGAGCTCGCCGAGGCCCTCCCGGAAGTCGACCTGGTAGCCCCGTTCGGGGCGTCGCTGACCGGAGTGCCGGCCGGATCCGGTTCTACCCCGGTCGCGTTGGGTAAGAAGCCGGAGGCAGCGCTGCCGTCGTTCGACCTGTTGAACCTGCCCAGGCCCCACGCCACGGCACCATGGTCCTACGTCAAGGTGGCCGAGGGCTGCGACCGCAACTGCGGATTCTGCGCCATTCCGTCGTTCCGCGGCAAACAGCGCTCGCGCACGGTCGCCTCGATCCTGGACGAGGTGGATCAGTTGGGTGCCGCCACGGGCACCCTGGCCGAGGTCGTGCTGGTCGCCCAGGATCTCTCGTCGTTCGCGCTCGACCGCTCGAGCGGTCGTACCGTGCCCCGCATCGACGGTCCGGCCGTCGGGGGCGCCCGCCCGATCGTCGAGCTGGTGGCGGCAGTGGCCGAGCGGGTCCGCTGGACCCGGCTCCTCTACCTCTATCCCTCCACCCTCGATGACGCCCTGGTCGAAGCCATACTGGCCACCGGCGTGCCCTACTTCGACCTCTCCCTCCAACACGTGTCCCGGCCCCTGCTCAAGCGCATGCGCCGGTGGGGCGAGGGCGACCGCTTCCTCGACCGCATCCAGTCGATCCGGTCGGCCGAGCCGACCGCCGCCTTCCGCTCGTCGTTCATCGTCGGTTACCCGGGTGAGACCGAGGAGGACCATGACCGACTGCTGGCCTGGATCGAGGAAGCCCGGCTCGACTGGGTCGGGTTCTTCCCATTCAGCAACGAGGCCGGCACCTACGCAGCGGACCTGGACGGACAGGTAGCTGCAGAACTGGTCACCGAGCGCATCGGAGAGTGCACAGAGCTCCAGGACGCAATTACGGCGGCGAAGCGCGAGGAGCTCATCGGCGAGACGGTGGAGGTACTCGTTGACGCGCCGGGCGAGGCCCGTACGTATCGCGAGGCGCCCGAGATCGACGGCATCGTCACCGTGCCCGCCCACCTGCCGGTCGGCTCGTTCGTCGAGGTGGTGGTGACCGACGCCGACGGCCCCGACCTCACGGCCGACGTTGCCGACCGCGCCCGCTCCGGATCGGCCCCGCTGGCCGCCGCCGGCTCCGGGGGACGAACGTGAGCGACGGCGCCATCAGCTCGACCACCCCGACCGCCGGCACGCCGCGTGCCACCACGTTCGGGCCCTCGGCGCTGCTGACGCCGGCCAACGGCATCACCGTGCTCCGTCTGTTGGCCACGCCGGTGGTCATCGTGATGATCATGCTGTGGGGCGCCAGCTGGTTCACGTTCGTGTTCGGCGGCCTGCTGGCCCTGTCCGACGGGATCGATGGCTGGGTGGCCCGCAAGCAGGGCACCACCCGGTCGGGCGCCTTCCTTGATCCGCTGGCCGACAAAGCAGTGGTGCTGGGCGCGTTGATCGCGCTGGTGGCCAAGGGGATCATCTGGTGGTTGCCTGTGGCGATTATCGCCGTGCGCGAGGTCTCCATGAGCGTCTACCGCTCGCTTGCCGGCCGGCACGGAATCTCCATCCCGGCCCGGAACTCGGCCAAGTTCAAGACGCTGGTGCAGGACATCGCCATCGGCATGTGCGTGGCCCCGCCGCTGGCTGGGCACTGGACCCTCCTCAATGGTGCCATGTGGGTCGCCGCCTTCCTGACGGTGTTCACCGGGGCGCAGTACTACGTCGACGGGCGTCGGGCCGCCGCCCTCCGGGCCGGCTGAAGCGACGTGCGGGTCGAGATCGTGGCGGTCGGCACCGAGCTCCTGCTCGGCCAGATCGCCGACACCAACGCCCAGTGGCTGGGTGAGCATCTGGCCGCGTTGGGCGTGGACTCCCACTTCCACCAGGCGGTGGGGGACAACCACGAGCGGATCGTGCTGGCCTTCCGGACGGCACTGGCCCGCAGCGACGGGGTGATCGTGTGCGGCGGCCTCGGGCCCACCCACGACGACATCACCCGGGAGGCGATCGCCGAGGTCATGAACGTCCCGCTACACCGCGACGATGAGGTGGTGGACCGGATCCGGGCCATGTTCTCGAGCCGGGGACGGGAGATGCCGGACTCCAACCTGCGACAGGCCGACGTGCCGGAGGGGGCGACCCTCATCCACCAGACCATGGGGACAGCCCCAGGGTTGATCTGCCCGGTCGGCCACAAGGTCGTCTTTGCGGTCCCCGGTGTGCCCTACGAGATGGCCGATATGTTCAAGCGAGCCATCGCCCCCGACCTCGCGAAGCGGATGACCGAGCGGGGCGAATCTTCGGGGACCATCGTCAGCCGGGTCATCCGGACCTGGGGCATGAGCGAGTCCGGGCTTGCCGAGACTCTGGGGGCGTACATCGTCGGCCTCGATGACCACGCGGCGGCCGACGGGTCGGGCAGCACGGCGACGATCGCCTTCTTGGCCAGCGGCATCGAGGGCATCAAGGTCCGTGTCACCGTACGCTCGTCCGACGAGGCCGCGGCAGTCGCGGCCCTCGACGACCACGAGGCGGCCATCCGCAAGGTCCTCACCGAGGCGGCGGGCGACGTCGTATTCGGCATCGACGACGAAGCCATCGAGGACGCCGTGGCCAAGGCCCTGGCCACCGACGGGCTCACCCTCGGACTGGCTGAGTCACTCACCGGTGGCCTGGCCGCCTCGCGTCTGGTCAACGTGCCCGGGGCCAGCACCTGGTTCCGGGGCTCGGTGGTCAGCTACGCCTCCGACGTGAAGTTCGCCGTCCTCGGGGTGCCCGAGGGGCCGGTCGTGTCCGAGGAGGCGGCGCTGGCCATGGCCGAGGGGGCACAGCGGGTGCTCGGTGCCGATGTCGGCCTCTCGGTGACCGGGGTGGCGGGCCCGACCGAGCAGGACGGCCGCCCCGTCGGCACCGTCTTTGTGGGACTGGCCCGCCCGGGGCACGAGAGTCAAGCCGTCCAGTTCACCGTGCCGGGCGACCGGGACCGGATCCGCCAGTACGCGACCATCGCCGCTCTCGACTACCTGCGTCGGTCACTCGCCAGGAGCTGAACTGCACGATGGCGCGCAGGTGCGTCGCCCGGCCTCACGCCTTGGTGGACGCCGTCGTCGATTTGCCCGGGGCGACTGTGGTGGCCGGCGGCGCGGGCGCCGCAGTGGTGGTGATCGGCACACCCTGGGGAGCGAGCTCCTCCCAGGTGTTGCCGGGCTGGAGGGCGATCGGGGTGCCGTTGGAGGTGACCAGGGCCGTCGGTCCGGTGAGGCTCTGTCGGGTCCACGTCCCGGTGATGGCGACACCGTTGCGCAACACCACTAGCGGGCCGGAGCCGATGGCCGTGACCTCGACCTCGTGGGCCCCCTCGCTGTTCTCCACCCAGGGCCCGGTGAAGGTCGCCACGGTCAGGATGACGACATTGTTCGTGGCCGTCTGGCCGCCGTCGACGAGCTTGTCGGGCAGGCCCGAATACGAGCGGAGGTAGGTCGACGTGGCCGGGTTCCACGTCCAGGTCACGTCGGACGTGGAGGAGAAGGGGATGTGCACGGCGATCCCCGACCCCGGCACCGACCCGACCGGCGGGGCGGGGGAGTAGGCGAAGATCGGGGCGGGAGGTGAGACGTCGCCCGGGTTGAGGGCCCAGGCCGGGGTGGTGGCGGAGAACGTGGCGTAGGGGGCGTAGCGGCCGGGCGGATGAATGGTGACGGAACTGAAGCCGCCCTGCAGGATGTTCTTGTCCTGGATCGGCGCATCGGTCATCAGGGCGAGCACCGGGTTGATGCCGCCGGCGTGCAGGAAGATCGGGTTGGAGAGCGGGGACAGGATGGCCACATCCGGCTCACGGGCCGAGCGCAGGTCCCCGACCAGTGCGCTCCCCTGGCACTGGAAGACGGCGACCAGCCGGGTGTAGGAACCCTCGACCGGCTCCTCGAAGACGATGTCGGCATGGTTGAGCCCGGCCGACGGGCGGTCGTCCGTGTAATTCCCGATCTTGAAGGCCAGGGCCGGGCGGGCAGGCACCGTGCCCCCCGGAGCCGGCATGCCGGTCAGCGGGCAGGTGGCGATCGGGGCCGCCGGATGGGTGGTCGTCGTCGTGGTGGCGGCGGCCGCTTTGGTGGGCTCCGTACTCCGGGTCAGGACGACGGCGAGGATCGCACCGAGGAGCACGACGGCCACGCCGCCGAGGACGTACCACGTTGTGCGGGAGGCGCCGCGGCGCTGGGCCCGGAGCTCTGAGCGGGTAAGGATGGCCGGCACTCCCGGGTCGTCCGGAGGGGTCCCCCCGGTGTCGCCGGCACCCGGTTCGGAGCCTGTCGGGGTGGTCGATTCGTCGTCCGGCATTGCTGCGACGCTACTGCCCCGGGACAGGGTCCTCGGACGATCTCAGGATCCAACATCGAACATGCGTTCGGGTCTACAGTGAGCGTGTCGCACCGCAGTCAACCGCCGTAATGCAGTGGGAGCCGTACCGCAGCCAGTGTCGAGCGGGACCCGGGGCGCAGGTCCCCGGACCCCTCGGGGGATGGGCGTCACACCCCTTCCGTACGGTCGGCCGGGTCAAGTGAACGACAGGATCGAAGGGAAACAGACAAGACATGGAACGTGACAAGGCACTCGACATGGCTCTCGGGCAGATCGAGAAGCAGTTCGGCAAGGGCTCGATCATGCGGATGGGGGAGAACCTCCATATGAACATCGAGGCGATCCCGACCGGGGCACTCGCACTCGACCTCGCCCTCGGCATCGGGGGCCTCCCCCGGGGTCGCATCGTCGAGATCTTCGGACCCGAGTCGTCGGGCAAGTCGACGCTGGCCATGCACGTGGTGGCCGAGGCCCAGCGCAACGGCGGGATCTGCGCCTACGTGGACGCCGAGCACGCCATGGACCCCGTCTACGCCAAGGCCATCGGCGTCAACATCGACGACCTGTTGATCTCCCAGCCCGACACGGGCGAGCAGGCCCTGGAGATCTCGGACATGCTGATCCGTTCCGGTGCCCTCGACGTCCTGGTCATCGACTCGGTGGCCGCCCTCACCCCCCGTGCCGAGATCGAGGGGGAGATGGGGGACTCCCACGTCGGACTGCAGGCCCGCCTGATGTCCCAGGCCCTGCGCAAGCTGACCGGCACGCTGTCGAAGTCCGGGACCGTCGCCATCTTCATCAACCAGCTGCGCGAGAAGATCGGCGTCATGTACGGCTCGCCCGAGGTGACCCCGGGCGGCCGTGCCCTCAAGTTCTACTCGTCGATCCGCCTCGACATCCGGCGCATCGAGACCATCAAGGACGGCGCCGACATGGTCGGCAACCGCACCCGGGTCAAGGTCGTGAAGAACAAGTGCTCGCCGCCGTTCAAGCAGGCGGAGTTCGACATCGCCTTCGGCAAGGGCATCAGTCGCGAGGGGTCGCTGCTCGATGTGGGTGTGGAGCTGGGCTTCATCAAGAAGTCCGGCGCCTGGTTCACCTACGAGGGCGAGCAGCTCGGCCAGGGACGCGAGAACGTCAAGAACTTCCTGACCGAGAACCCCCAGCTCATGGCCGAGGTCGACGAGCGCATCCGCGAGCACCTGGCCGCCCAGAACGCGGCCAAGGCCGCGGAGGCCGATGGTGACCACCTCCCGCCGGTCGAGGACCTGCTGCTCGATGACGAGCCCATCACCCTGAGCGACTCGGCACTGAGCGACTGAATCGATTGGTCAGCTGACGCACGGACCGGGCCCTGCCATCTCGCCGGCTCCGGTCCGTGGCGTCGGATCCCCCTGCCGGCCCGGGCCGCAACCCTGCGTCCTGGGCTGCTGCCTGCCCGGTCACTGATGCCCCGCTGGTCCGACCGTCGGCCGGTCAGAAAGCGGTCCGCCAATTGCCGGTGGACGGATGGGTGATGCTGGCCGGTGCGGTGCCCAGCACCGAGTAGACGTTGACCATGATCCGCAACAGGTGATCCGTCACCCCGGGCACCGGCCCTTTGAGGACATTGGACGGGATCAGCGGCGCGTTGGCCAGCTGACCCACCCATGACGCGTTCCCGGTGTCGAGCACGCCACCTCCGCCCTCCACTGTGAACCAGGTCACGTCGGAGAAGTTGTTGTGCCGGTTGGGGATGACCGAGTGGATGATGATGTCGACGTTGGTCGGTGCCAGGCCGCCGGGCACGTAGCGGTCGAACTCGCCTTGGACGGCACGGGGGAGGTGTTGGCCGGCCACCAGCCCGGTGCCGGCCAGTGCCCACGAGTTCGGATCGAACACCACGGCGTCGGCGTCGGCGTCGATGTCCTGGTACATCCCGCCGGTCAGCGACGACTCCGGATCGGACACCGGAGCCTGCTCCCAGTTGACGGTCACCTGGGCGTTGTCCTTGCCGTTCAGCGGATCCTCGGCGGCAGACTTGTAGCAGACGACATGGCGGTCCGGACCGAGCGGGGAGGGCTCCATCCGGATCTGGCGGTAGCAGGCGTTGGCGCCGAGGAAGGCGATGTTGAGGCCGCCCCGCAGTGCCGTCTCGGCTCCCGTGCGCATTGCTGCCGACCAGTACTCGTCGTGTCCGAGGGAGAACAGGGCCCGGTGATTGGCCAGCAGCGCGGAGCGCTCATGGAGATCGATGTCGGTCCAGTAGCTGACGTCGAGGCCCAGCTGCTCGATCTGGAAGATCACCGGGAGCTCGTTGCCGACGAAGTCGGAGGCCCCCGAAGCCCAGTTGTAGCTGTAGGGGCGGTCGAGGGAGACGATGCGGGCCCGGTCGGCGTAGGTGCCACCGGCCGAGTTCTGGGTGAACGACAGGGCCCCGCTCTTGTTGCCGTAGTAGAGGGAGTAGCCGCCCCACCGGTTGTAGGCCTGCCAGGTCGTGACACTCTGCTGGACGAGGATGGCCGACCCGGACGAATCGTCGCGCACGCACAGCGGCACGAAGCCCTGCTCGCCGGTGACGCCTACCAGCTTCAACAGGTAGGCCCCGGGCGGCCAGGTGGCATCGATGGTGAATTGGATCGATGGCGTCCACGCGCACTCGACGGTGTTGGTCGGCGCGATGAGGACGGGCGGCGCTTGGCGGACACCCGCGACCTCGGCCGACTGCCAGACCCGCCTGGCCCCGATCCCCTGGTAGTAGCCCATCCGGTATGCCTCGACATGGAAGGTGGCGGCCTTGGTGTTGACCCGGAGGGTGACGACGTCGCCAACCTGGGCACTCACGTTGTTGGCGTAGCCCTCGATGTCGCCGGCAGCCTGGGGCGTGGTCACCCACCAGGCGTCGCCCGTCTGGGCGTTCTCGGCGATGATGGCCGGCGACGTGGGGAGGGAGACCCCCTGCACGTCGGTCTGCTGTTCGAGGACCGGCCGGGTGGTCGTGGTCGATGTGGTCGTCGACCGGGGGGGCCGGGTCGACGCGGCGTGGGGCTGATCCGAGCCGGTGCCTTCGGCGATGGCCACCGCCGCCACGACGACCAACCCACCCCCGCCGGCGGCCCAGCCGAAGAACTTGCGGCGACTCATGGGGGACTTGCCCTGGTTCTGGCTATGGCGGTGCCGGGGTTCGGTGTCCCCCTGGTGGGACGGATCGGCTGAGGGGTCTGGGGTGGGTTCGCCGGGATCGCTCATAGGAGGGACTGATGACCGGTCCGGCACTCGAACCACCACGTGGTGGGTGGTCAGCCGGATCCAGGGTCGACCAAGGCTAGCGACCCGACGGCCCCGTCTGGTGGTCGGTCGGGGACGGAGTGCCGGACGGCGACGCGCCACCTGGTGGCACGGACGCATCGGGCCGTGGAGAGGGCGGTCCACGAGGGGCGTAACCTCGGTCGTCCGCCGTCTGTAGCACCGAGGAGTCGAGGTATGGAGTTCGGAATCATCCCGCCGGTCCGCACCGGGGCCACCGCCGACCCGGACTGGATGACGGCCTTCGCCCGGCATGTCGAGGCCGCCGGGTTTGAGTCGCTGGTGCTCGTCGAGCACGCCGTGGTGATTTCGGACTACACCAGCACCTACCCCTACGCTCCGTCGGGACGGATGCCCCTGCCGGACGACTGCCGGATTCCCGATCCCCTCGACCTGATGGCCTTTCTGGCCGCGGTGACCGACCGGATCACCCTGGCCACCGGGGTGCTGGTCGTCCCGAACCACCAGCCGGTGGTGCTGGCCAAGCGGATCGCCACCGTGGACGTGCTGTCGAAGGGGCGGGTCCGCATGTGTCTCGGCGTGGGGTGGATGGACGAGGAGTTGCGGGCCACCGGGGCCGACCCCCGGACCCGGGGCGCCAGGATGGACGAGACGATCGAGGCCATGCGGGAGCTGTGGGCCGACTCGGGTCCTGACGGTGCAGTCTTCGACGGCCGGTTCGTCTCGTTCGACCACGCCCACTCGTTCCCCAAGCCGGTGCGACCCGGCGGCGTGCCCCTTCACATCGGAGGCCACAGCGAGGCTGCAGCTCGTCGGGCCGGTCGCCTGGGTGACGGCTTCCAGCCGCTCGGGCTGTCCGCCGACGACCTGGCCCTGCGGATCGCGCAGATGCGTGAGGCGGCCGAGCAGGCGGGTCGGGACCCGGATGTCATCGAGCTGTCGGTTTCGGGTTACCTGCCGACGGTGACCGAAAAGGAGGTGGCGGCAGCAGAGGTGGCCGGCATCGACCGCATGCTGCTGTCGACCTCGATGAGCCAGGACCTCGAGGGGCTGGCCGGCGAGATCGACACCTTCGCCGCCCGATTCGGGCCACTGGTCGTAGGTCGAGGGGGCTGAGGTCGATGGTCGAGCCGTCGGACACCGAAGTCGCCCTTCTGGAACTGGCTCTCGGGTACGCGGCGGCGGTCGACACCCTCGACGGCGAGGCATTCGCCGACCTGTTCACCGACGACGGCGAGCTGTGGGTGCCCGACCTGTCCGGCGGCGGCGCCCCGACCATCCGGCGGGCCGGTCGCGACCAGCTACTACGGATTCCGTCGGGGCTGGCCCGCTACCAGGCCACTCACCATGCGGTGCGGGCGGCCACCTACGACATCGCCGGGCCGACCGCCACGGGCGAAGTGGACGGCGTGGCCCATCACCTCCTGGCTGATGACACCGGCCCCGGCGGCGTCGATGTCATCTGGCTCCTGCGCTACGCCGACGACTACGTGAACACCGACGGCGGCTGGCTGATCAGCCGACGGGTGCTGCTCCTGCGGGCCATCGAGGAGCGCCGCGTGCCCCACCTCGGCCCCGGGCGCTGACACTCGGTAGGAACTCACCCGCCCGGGAACGACAGGTGGGACAGGGGCGTACCATCTGGCCATGAGCCTGCCCGCCCCTGCCCCCGACCGCACGTGCCTGGTGACCGGTGCCTCTTCCGGCATCGGCAGCGAAATCGCCGGTCTGCTGGCCGCCCGGGGCCTGGGCGTCACCCTGGTGGCCCGCACTGAGTCGAAGCTGGCCGACCTGGCCGACATCCTGGCTACCCGACACAAGGTCCGGGTCGAGGTCCTACCCACCGACCTGGTCGACCCCGGAGCCAGGGCCGAACTGCCCGGTCGGCTGGCAGCGCTCGGCCTCTCGGTCAACGTGCTGGTCAACAACGCCGGGTTTTCCACTCTCGGTCCCGTCTACCGCTCGGACCCCGACCGCGAAATCGCCATGATCCGCACCGACGTGGAGGCCGTCGTCCACCTGTGCTCGCTGTTCACGCCGGGCATGGTCGAGCGCCGGAGCGGGTGCATCCTCAACGTGGCGTCGACCGCCGCCTTCCAGCCCGTGCCCGGCCAGGCCGGCTACGGGGCGTCGAAGGCATTCGTCCTGTCCTACAGCCACGCCATCCGCCAGGAACTCCGGTCCCACGGCGTATCGGTCACCGCGTTGTGCCCCGGGCCGGTCGAGACCGGATTCGCCGAAGCAGCGGGCATCGACCCCGAGAAGATGGCCGGGGCCATGCCCAAGCTGTTCTGGGTGCCGACGGTCGAGGTAGCCAAGGTCGGGGTCCGGGGGATGGACGACAACCGCGCCGTGGCCATTCCCGGGCTGCCCAACAAGATGTCGGCCGCACTGGGTTGGCTGTCGCCGCGTCGCGTGCTCCTGCCCGTCGTGGCCAAGCAGCACCCGGCCCTCCACGACGCCTGACCGGCGGTGGTTGCCGATCCGGGCGCACCGGCACCTACAGGTTGGCTGCGCGGCAGTCGGGTCCGCTGGTCGGTGTCTGCCGCGTTCGACGCCGGCTGGCTCCTCGTCTTCGTACTGATCGGCCGGACTTCCCACACCGAGGGCCTGACCGTCCCCGGGGTCCTGCGGACGGTCTGGCCCTTCTGGGTCGGCCTGCTCATCGGATGGATGGTGTCCCGGGCATGGCGGGCACCGGCCGCACTCATCCCGACCGGTGTGGTGGTCTGGCCGGTATGCGTGGCCGCTGCCATGGCACTGCGGGCGCTTGCGGGACAGGGTGTCGCCGCCGCGTTCATCGGGGTGGCCCTGGCTTTTGTCGGCCTCGGGCTGCTCGGATGGCGAGCCCTGGCCCACCTCGTCCCCATCGGTCAGGCAATCCATGGGGATCACGGGTTGGAGGTGCCTGGCCTCGAGCCACCGGATCGCGGGATCTGACTACCGCTCCCCCCTATCGGCACCTCACAACGGGAACTTGAGCGATTTGTTGAGAAATTTCCCGAAATTCTCGAATGTCCTGGTCAGCGGCTTGATCTGGGACGTCAGCGGGGCCGAGAACGGCGGAATCGGGACCGGAATCGACGGACGGGACGGACTCGGGGCCCCAGGGGCACCGGAATCGATCGGAAGGGGTCGGGGAGGGCGGAAGGGGTCGGGCGGACTGGAGATTCGCGTCCAACGCTCCTCACTCGCCTGATCGGCACCCTCCGGCCCGGACTTGAGCGATTTCTCGAGAAATTCTGCAGTGCCACCGAATTGATCGCTGACCAGGGCCTCTGTCCAGACGATGCGACTAAGGGACGGCTCGTCGATCCGTGGGCGGGCTCAGCCGGCGAGGAACGCGACCAGCTCCGTGGGCACGAAGTTGTGCTCCTCGGTGGTCTCGGCCTCGGTGAGTTCGACGAGCTTGTCGACCACCTCGACCGGGTCCCGCTGGTCGTTCTTGACGAAGTCCCGCATCATCTCGAACAACGGGGTCGCCCCGGCGTTGACGGCGTCCGGCCCGAACCACTCCCACATGGAGTCGGCCATGCGGTCGTTGAAGCCGGTGGCGAACGGGCCCGGGTTGATGAGCGCGACGTCGATGCCGAACGGCGCCAGCTCATTGCGGAGCACGCCACCCATCGCCTGCAGCGCGTGCTTGGTCATCGCATACGGCCCCGATCCGATACCGGCACGAACGCCGGCGATCGACGACACGATCAGGATCCGGCCGGCGCGCTTGCGCTTCATCGCCGCCGCAACACGCTGGGTGATGGCGAAGGTGCCGAAGACGTTGACCTCGAACACCGCGCGCAGACGGGCCATGGGAAGGCTGGCGAGGGGGCCGGTCTGGCCGAGGCCGGCATTGGCGATGAGCACGTCGAGATCCCACTGATCGACAGTGGCCACATCGTCCGAATTCGTGATGTCGAGCTTGGAGACCTTCAA
>Ga0097691_1000451_pt1 | contig 36061 bp, 31 predicted proteins | sample NGESurdeep072012_8_FD_72858 | JGI IMG/M metagenome (GOLD analysis project Ga0097691, IMG submission 72858) | Arctic peat soil microbial communities from Barrow, Alaska - NGEE Surface sample 210-1 deep-072012 | ecosystem: Environmental > Terrestrial > Soil > Wetlands > Peat ... | reverse complement strand
CGGGATGTGCTGTGCCTCGAGCCGGGAGACGAAGTCGACTTCGAGCTCGACGGGGACAGCGTGCGGATGCACGGCGTGCGCGAGTACGTCTCTCTGCGCGGGTGCCTCGCCGGCCACCCGCTCGTCGACGCTCTCGAGCGTGACCACCGCCGCGAACGATCCCGTTGAGTCGGGTGTGCCTGGACTCATGGGCGGTGCTGAGGTGGCTCGAAGGAGCTGAGCCCGCGGCTACGGCCGTGGACGAGGTGATGCCTGACCACCCGATCATGAGCTGGATCAACGTGGGCGAGGTCTACTACGTGACCCGCCGGCTCGCCGGTGCCAACGAGGCCGACGACATCGTCCGGCGGATGCGCGCGGTCGTGGACCTCGACCTCCCCAGCGCCGACCGGATCATGGCCGCGGCGAGAATCAAGGCTCAACACCCCCTTGCCTACGCCGATGCCTTCGCGGTGGCCACCACGCTGGCGTACGACGCCGTCCTTTACACCGGCGACCCGGAGATCCTCGAGGCGACCGCCGGGTGGCCGGTGCGGGACTTGCGCAGCAGCGGCTGACGAGCAGCATCCGTCAATACCGGAGCGACGCCAGGGACGCATTCGTGCTGGCCAACATCTTGCCGATCCACATCGCCGCCGACGAGCTCGACCTGCATCCGCTCGTCGACGTCGCCCGCCGACACCAGCTCAGCGCGTACGACGCCGCCTACTTCGCGCCGGCGGCCCGGCAAGGCCTGGCGCTCGCCACGCACGACAGCCAGCTGGCCGCGCGGGCGACCACGGCGGGAGTCCCGCTGCTGTTGTGACCGCCGCCGCCCGCTCGGCAGCAGGCGAGCACCGTCGCGGCCAGGGTCAGCCGCTCCACCACTTGGCCCGTGATCTCAGCGATGAGATCGAAGTCGTTGTCCCGGTGCAGGACGACGAGGCCCGCAAGCTCTGCTGCCGCCGCGAGCAACAGGTCCGGTACCGAGGGCGCGCGGTGCCGGCCTCGGTCAGCGAGCAGCAGCTGGATCTCCACCGCCCGGTCCTCCGCCGCCGGGGTGAGGTGCTCCCGAGGCATGGCGGACAGCGGCACCTGCCGGCTCGCGGTGCGCAGCTCGGGGCCAATCGTGCGGAGAAACCCACCTCGAGCAGCGTCACCGTGCCGATGCGCAGCAAGCCGCGATCGAGCCGCTCGGCCCACAGGGACGCGTCCTGATTGCTCGACAGCCGCACCAGTGCTGACTTGTCGATCAGCCAGGTGGTCACTCCCAGGCCGCGCGCATGATGTCTGGATCAGCCAGCTCGGAGAACTGCACAGCGAAGATCTCCGGGTCCTGCGTCATGACAGGGCGCAGGGGCGTCACAGCCTCCTGCACCAAGCGCCGGCGGAGGTACTCCGGTGGCGAGCAGGATGACGTCCGCCTCGACCTCGACCACCGGGCCGCCCGCCGCCGGTTCGGCCGGCACCCGGCGCGGGTCACGCAGCCGACCCGCGTCGCTGATCAGCCGCAGCGGGACCGGCCTCGCCCAGCGCGTGCCACATCGCGATTTGCCCCTGCACGGCCGCCCCCGCCCCCGCCCGGCCTCGAAATGCCCAGCGAGCCGGCCGTGGTCAGCCCTATACGCGGAAGATGACGAGACTGGGATCGAGTCGACGTAAGTCCGTCGGGTCACTAGTGACGACGGGCGTGTGCTGTTCGCGGGCGGTCAGCGCGACGGATGAGTCGACGACATCGTGCGTCCCGGACGCCGCGCAAAGCAGTCCAACGGCACGAGCACGTTGGCCATCGAGTACGACGATCTGCGTCCCGCGAGCGTTGAGGATACGTGCGAGCCGCACTTGGCGTGCGCTTCGCCACGCCTGCGCCACGACGCCGGCCGGCACGAACGCTGATCCTCCCGAGGCCACGACGCGATCGAGGAGAGCACGCAAGCGCTCATCGCCACGATCGACCGCTATGAGCGCTCCAGTATCGAGGGTCACGCTCACGCGGTGGGTGTCGGGTCGGCAGCCAGTACGGAATCGGCCCAGGCGTAGGCCTCCGCAGAAGGTGGGCCTAGTTCGCGGGCCAGGTCTGCGAGGACATCGGCGAGCGTCTCCTCGCGTTCGCGTTGAGCGAGAGCTTGTGAGACGTACGCCGAGACACTGGCCGAGCGTCCCTCGCTGACTGCTTGTCGCGCTGCGGCGACCTGCTCCGATGGTAGAGAAATCGCCAACTTGACGGTCCGGGTCATACCGGAATCATACCTTGTCCGAGCATCGCTGTCCCTTCCGCCCGAGCACGTCGCCAACGCCGCTTCGGTCTTTAGGCGCCATCGCTGGCTACGGCGCCTTGAAGACGCCGTGACCCCCGCCGCACCACCATCGGCAGCGCACCTCCCCGTCGACGGTGACCAACTCGAACGTGGCTCGCCCATCGGGGGTAGCGAGCGACCAGGTCATTTCCCAGACCAGACAGGGCGACTGATGATCGTTGTGCCCGGCACTGCCTATCGTCGCAGGTCAGAGGGGGTAAAAAAGCATTCGTTGCGAAAGCATCTAGGCTCGAAACGGCCGTCGTGCCCGCTACGTGCCCGTAGTCGCCGGTCTTGGTGGTCAGAAGGGCCGCGTGGTCGTCAGCTGCCGCTCGCTCGTACAGCGGCCCAGGTCACAGTTCGCCGATGCTGAACGCGATGATCGCCGGCGAACGCGACCCGCGGGTGCTCGCGCAGTTGGCCCGGACCCGGATGCGCTCCAAGATCCCCGAGCAAGAACGATTCGACGCGAGAAGGGTTGCGTGTCCGCTACGTGCCTGTAGCTGCGGAGCGTACCGCGACGTGGATGGCGAGAAGGGCTGTCGATCTGAGGGCACCTGGTCACGGGCAGGTGCACTCAGGCGTCGGCAGCGTTGGCGAGAGCCGCGAACGCCGGCTCCATCGCCGCGATCTCGGAGGCGGGGAGCTGGTGGAGTCCGGCGACGTGGCGCCATCGGCTCACCGCGGCTGCCACCTCCCGCATCGTCGCGCGGGCCTGGGCCTCGGAGAGCCGGAAGTACTCGGCGACGGAGAGGGCGGAGGACAGACTGGCACTGTCGTCGGCGTCGCCGATCGCGGTGCTGAGGTACTTGGGGCCGGGGGCCGGGTTCGGATTGAGGTCGAATGCCGGCGCGAGACGCCACACGTCGCCGCGCTCGTGGAGGAATCCGTGGTTGCGCAGGTGGTCGTCGGTGTTCGAGATTAGAACAGACAGCACGATGCGTCGCCATAGTTGATGCAGCTCCGCTGTAGCGCGCGCGGAGGAGTTCTCGATGACCTCCGCGATCTCGAGGTAGCTGCGCTGGTCACCGTCGGATGCCTCGAGCATCGTCATCGCGCTGACGTAGCCGATCCGGTCAGCTGTGCTGGTGCGGTCGAACCGGTCGATGACCAGGACGTTACGGCCGGCGAGGTTCAGCAGCCGCGACGGTGGCACGTCGATGCCCGAGCGTTCGGCGAGGTCGAGGGCGACCTTCTCCCAGGCCATCACGTTCCACGTGTCGTGGTTGGCGCTGGGGAACTTCGCGATCGCGATCCGGCCGTTGTTGTCGAGCACGTGCGTCTTCGGGCGGGCTCCACCCAGGGAACTGCCGACACGGATGAGGCGTTGCAGGTCGGCCAGATCGGCGGTGTCGCTATCGGCACGAGCCGCCAGGTCCAGCAACGCGGGCAGGTCGGTCAGCGCAGGCACGCCGGTGTCGTCGCTGGCGAGGAACTCATCGGCACCAGCGCGGAACCGCAGGGCGCCCTGGCGCAGGTCGTCCCGCACACCAAGCAGATAGTCGATCTCGCCGAGGGTCCGGGTGGCCCGCCCGTCGGCGCGGGCGAGCGCGGCTTCGCGGCGGGTGAGCAGGGTCCGTCCCCAGCGGTCAGGTGCGCAGTCGGTGAGGGCCCCAAACAATGCCCTGCCCACCCGTGTCTGCAGCGCGCCGCTCGTGAGGGGGAGTTCCGGGTCGAGTGCGTAGGTGCCCGGGGTGCCGAGGTAGGTGGAGGTGTAGGTGAAGGTGGCGGACTCGAGACCGCGGCGCCGGTGCGAGTACAGGGTGCCGGCGAGGACATCGTCGCCGCCCACAGCGACGTAGACCTGCACCTCGGTCACGGAGCTCTCCGGCGGCGGACACGTTCGGGCAGGGCCTCGTCGGCGCGGAGCCGGCCGAGGTCAGTGGCGTAGGGGTCGAGGGCGTCGCTGAGCATGTCGAGCACGCCGAGTGCCCGGGCGACGCGCAGGACGTTCTCCAGGGTGGCGCCGTCGCCGCGCTCCAACCGCAGCACGGTGTTCACCCCGACGCCGGCCCGGTCGGCGACCTCAGTGGCAGTGAGGTGGCGCAGCTTGCGCCACGTGTTGAGGTCCTCGCCGAGCCTACGTAGCGAGCGGGACACCGCAGCCGGGGTTCTGCTCGTCGCTATTGTTGCCTCCTCAGATACTATAAATGGCATACTATCTAGGTTAGGATACCATCTTTGGGCGACTTACGCTGTCGGCTCAGGGTGAGGAGGACCCGATGGTGTTCATGCGCGCATTGGCCTCGTCCCGGATCGGGTCCTGCAGGACCGCGGTGTCGCTCAGGCCGACCGCGTGGATGAGTTGGTACGCCAGGCCGGCCAGAGTGACACTGGTCGGGACCTGGGCCGCCACCGTTTCGCGCAGAGGTCTGAGCGGACCGCTCTTCCCAAGCGAAACGGGTTGTCGATGTCGGCGACGAACGGCGCGGCTGCGGCCATCTGCAACGGCCCAGGTCACAGTTCGCCGTCGCGACAAACCCGCCTGGACGGCCACCGCAGCTTGCCTCGAGGCCCCGCCCGATCCGGGCCACTTCTGCTTGCTGCTCGCGCCCGGTGCACAGCGTCTAGGGCTGGTGGATGTAGGGGTTTAGTTAGTTAGATGGGCCAGACCCGGCTGGCGACGACACGTTCATACTCGCAGTCGCGGACATATGAAGACCGCTGGAAGCCGCGTGGGTATTGGTTACTAGCCACCACTGCCTGCGTATTGGTCGGCGCGACCGCCGGCTTCGAGAGTTCGCCAGCGACCGAGACCGCCGGCGCGTCAGCACAGATTGCCGGCGTCGCGTCGCTCGACGCCGCCTCAGCGGGTGGTGACCACGTCCGGCGTGCTGACGTCGTAGCGCGAGACCGGCCGCAGCTTCAGCAGCGCCTGCAGGGCCGCAGACTTTCTCCCGGCGTCTCGGGTGTCCCCCCAGGCGACCACGGCACCACCGCGCAAGGTCAACGACACCGCTGTCGGCGACGGTGCAGCCACCGTCCGGACCTGCCCCGCCAGCTCACGAGGAAGTTCACTGACCACGGTCAGCGCCGCGGCCGTCACGGGGTCGTGCGGGTCGGCGGCGGCAACATCGAGGACCGGTACGCCGGGTGGCGCGGCTGGCGCCGAACCGAAGACCACGCCGATGCGGTCCACCAGCGCCACGCCGCCCCCCGGTAGCACCAGCACCGCCGCCGGCTGGCGCTCGGTGACCCGCAACCGCAGCGTGGCCGGCCAACGCCGCTGGACAGCAACGGCGGCCACCGGCGGCAGCTCGCCGACCCGGCGGCGAACGCCCGCGGTGTCCACCCGCAGCAGCGGCACACCGGTCCGCACGGCCGCCGCGGCCCGCACCTGCGCTGGCGAGACCTGCCGCGCGCCGGCGACCTCGACCCGGCGTACCGCCAGCAGCGGTGCAAAGGTCAGCAGCCAGCCGATGGTGAGCACCGCCGCGACCACCGCGACGGCCAGCACCCGGCTTCGTCGGGGACCCCACTGTCGGCCCCGTCGGAAGCGCACGCTGCTCACCGGATCGCTCACCGGGCCGAAGCCCGCACCGACGCCGCGGGTTGGGCGGCGAACCGGCCGACGACTCGGACTTCGGGGACCAGCCACGGACCGCCGTTGGCGGCCACCGCCGCCCGCACCTGCGTGATCAGGTCCAGGACATCTTGGGCGCCGGTGCCCGGGGACACCACGATGAAGTTGGCGTGCTTGTCCGAGACCCGGGCACCACCGCGCCGCCGGCCCTTGCACCCGGCCGCCTCCACCAGCCGACCGGCCGAGTCGCCGTCTGGGTTGGTGAACACCGACCCACAGTTGCGTTCGCGCAGCGGCTGGGTGGCGCGCCGCCAGGCCCGCAGGTTGTCTAGTCGGGCGCGGATGCGGGCCGGATCGTCCGACACCAGCCGGAACCGGGCGCCGGTCACCACCGCGCGGGGCGGCAACGCCGAGTGCCGGTAACCGAAACCGAGCGCGCTGCCCGGCTCCACCCGGACCTCACCGCCGATGGGCATCAGCTCGGCCGTGAGCAGTCGGTCGGCCACCTGGCCGCCGTGGGCGCCGGCGTTCATCCGTACGCAACCACCCACGCTGCCGGGGATGCCGGCGCCGAACTCCAGGCCGCCGAGCGACTCCTTCGCCGCCCAAGCGGCCAACGCGGGCATCGCGACCGCCGCTCCGGCGTCCACATCCACGCCGCCCCCATCCACGCCGCCCCCATCCACGCCTAGCCCCGCCGGCGTACCGCCAGCGACCCGACGGAGCTCCTTGAAGCCCCGCCCGAGCCGCAGCACCAGGCCGGGGAACCCGGCGTCCGAGATCAGCACGTTTGACCCCCGTCCGAGCACCAGCACCGGGACCTCGTCGTCGCCAGTGCCGGCCAGCGCTCGCTGCACCACTGCCAGCGCCGCCCGGTCGGTCGGCTCGACGAACCCGGCCGCCGGGCCGCCGATGCCAAAGGTCGTCAGCGGACCGAGGAGCCGGTCCTGTTCGACGGCGACCCCGCCGGCGCGAATCCGGGCGATCGTCTCCGCCACCAGTACGGGATCGGCAGTCGGCTCCCAGTACGCCGGCACCGCCGAAGCCGGCGCGGTTGCCGCCATGGCCGCCGAGGCCCGCGCCCCCGACGTCACGTCCGCTCTGCCAGCGCCGCGAGCACCTCGGGTCCCAACATCGTGACGTCGCCGGCGCCGAGGGTGAGCACTAGGTCCCCCGGTTGGGTCCGCTCCACCAGTCGGGCCGGCACCGCCGAGAACGACGGCTCGAGTAAGACCTGACCGCCGGGCAGTGGCACCGCCGCCGCCACCGCCGCTCCGGTCGCGCCCGGCACCGGGTCCTCGCCGGCGGAGTACACCTCCAGCACGACCACCTCGTCGGCCAGCCCGAGAGCCTGCCCGAGCTCCGCTCCGAGGGCCGCCGTCCGGCTGTACCGGTGCGGCTGGAAGGCGACCACCAGTCGGCCACCGTCGGCCACCTCGCGGGCGGCCCGCAGCGTGGCCGTGATCTCGGTCGGATGGTGCGCGTAGTCGTCGAAGACCCGCACTCCCGCGGCCGCGCCCTTGAGCTCAAACCGCCGCCGCACGCCGCGATAGGCGGCCAGCCCCGCGCGCAGGTCCTCGACCGGCAGCCCCAGCGCCAGGCCGGCGGTCAACGCGGCCGCCGCGTTCAGGGCGTTGTGCCGGCCGGGGACCTCCAGCCGGATCTCCCCAAGCCGGCGGCCGCGCAGTACTGCCTCGAACCGCGACCCGAAACCCGCCAGCGTCAGGTCGGCCACCCGCAGGTCGGCGTCGTCGGCCTCCCCGTAGGTGTGGACCGGCGCCGGCGCGCTACCGGCGAGCGCCCGGGCGCCCGGATCGTCCGCGCACAGCACGACGAAGCCGGCCGGGGGGACCAAGCCAACGAACTGCGCGAAGACCCGCTCCACCGCGGCCAGGTCGGCGTAGTGGTCGAGGTGCTCGCCCTCGACATTGGTCACGATCGCGGCGTACGGCGAGAGCAGCAGGAAGGAGCCGTCGCTTTCGTCCGCCTCGGCGATAAACAGCTCACCGCTGCCGTGGTGGGCGTTGGAACCGGCCTCGTTCAGGTCACCGCCGATCGCGAACGACGGGTCCACCCCGCAGCGCTGCAGGGCCACGGTGAGCATCGACGTCGTGGTGGTCTTGCCGTGGGTGCCGGCCACGGCCACGCCGCGGCGCCCGGCCATCACCGCGGCCAGCGCCTTCGCCCTCGGCAGCACTCGCAGCCCTCGCTGGCGGGCCGCCGCGAGCTCCGGGTTGGACTCCCGGATAGCGCTGGAGACCACCACGGTGTCGGCCGCGCCGAGGTGGTCGGCGGCGTGACCGACAAAGATCTCACCACCGAGGGCCCGGAGCGCCGCCAGGGCGCGCGAGTCCTTCGCGTCGCTGCCGGAGACCGGCGTGCCCCGGGCCAGCAGGATCCGGGCCAGCCCGCTCATCCCGGCCCCGCCGACACCGATCAGGTGCACCCGCCCGAGGGCAACTCGGGGACCCGTCGGCTCGGGGCTGTCCAGCCCGGGTTCCCTCCCTGAGCCGTGCGCGCTCCTCACCTGATCAGTCTCCCCCATCGCCCGATGTCGCCCCCAGCGGCGGTCGAGTGGCTGGGGTCGGCGATCGGCTTCGCCCCGGCAGCCGCCGTCCGCACCATCGCGGCGAGCGCCACGTCACCGTCCCGCCGGCCGAAGCGGGCCGCCGCAGCGCTCATCCGCCCGAGTCGCTCGGAGTCAGTGACCAGCGGCAGCACGTGCGTGGCCACCCAGGCGGCGGCCAGCGCAGCGTCGGCGACCTCGAGCCCGCCGCCGGCGGCCACCACGGCCGCGGCGTTGAGCCGCTGCTCGCCGTTGCCCACCGGCAGTGGCACGTACACCGCCGGCAGACCGACCGCGGTCAGTTCCGCACACGTCAGTGCGCCCGCCCGGCACAGCGCCAGGTCGGCCACGGCGTAGGCCAGCTCCATCCGGTCCAGGTACGGCACGACGACATAGGCCGGCCCCCCGGCAACGGGCGGCGGCAGCGCCGCGGAAACTGAAGCGGCGTTGGCCGGGCCGGTGACGTGCAGCACCTGGACACCGGCCGCAGCCAGCGCTGGCGCGGCGGCGGTTGCCGCGGCGTTCAGCGACCGCGCCCCCTGCGAGCCACCGAAGACCAGCAGCGTCGGCAGCTCCGGCGCCAACCCAAGCTCCGCGCGCGCCGCCGGCCGTAGCGCCGCCCGGTCCAGCGTCGCGACCACGGGGCGCAGCGGAACGCCGACCACCCGGGCGTGCGGCCAGGCAATGCCCTCGTTGGCAACCCCGACGTACGGCGTCAACCGGGCCCCCACCCGGTTGGCCAAGCCCGGCCGGGCGTTGGCCTCGTGCACGACGATCGGGATACCGCGGCGGCGAGCGGCCAGGTAGGCGGGGAACGCGACGTAGCCACCGAACCCGACCAGCACGTCGGCGCGCACCTCGGCCAACACCCGCCCGGCGGCGCGCACGGCACTTGCTGCCCGCGCGGGCACCACCAGCAGGCCCGGCGTCAGCCGTCGCGGCAGCGGTACCGGTGGGATCAGCCGCAGCTCGTAGCCGCGGGCGGGCACCAGTCGGGTCTCCAGACCCCGCGCGGTGCCGAGTGCGGTGATCTTGGTGTCCGCATCCAGCCGACGTAACGCGTCGGCAAGCGCCAACGCCGGCTCGACGTGGCCGGCGGTGCCCCCACCCGCCAAGACCACCCGCAGCGCGTCGGTCGAGCTCACCGCCGGACCAGGCGGCGCCGGCGGCCTCCGGGGACCGGTGGCGTACCGGCGCGGCGCGACCGTCGCCACCGGGACAGCGGCCCGCCGGTGCGCGCTGCCAGCGCGGCCGCTGCGCCCGGCTCTGTCCGGGCGAACGATGCCAGCATGCCGACGGCGAACAGGGTGGGCAGCAGCGCCGATCCGCCAAAGGAGATCAGCGGCAGCGGGATGCCGGTGATCGGCAGCAGGCCGACGACCGCGCCCACGTTCACCACGGCCTGGCCGACCAGCCACGCAGTGACCGCGGTCGCGGCCAACCGGACGAATGGGTCAGTCGTCCGCCGAGCGGTCCGAATCCCGGCGTACGCCAGCGTGGCAAACAGCAGCAGCACCGTGAAGGTGCCCACCAGGCCCAACTCTTCGCCGATGATGGCGAAGACGTAGTCGGTGTGCGCGTTGGGCAGCCCGCCCAGCCACTTCTCCTTGCTCGCGCCCAGGCCGATCCCCCACCAACCGCCCGAGGACAGCGCGTACAGGCCTTGGATCGCCTGGAAACCGCGGCCCAGCGGGTCGGCAAAGGGGTTCAGGAAGCCGGTGAACCGCGCCATCCGGTACGGCTCGATGTAGATCAGCAATCCGGTGAGCCCGGCCACCGTCGTGCTGATCGCCGCGAACAGCCGCACCGGCGCCCCGACCACCCACAGCAGCGCCATGGTGACCAGCAGCAGGACGATCGTGGTGCCGAGGTCCGGCTCCAGCATGATCAATCCGGCCAGCAGCGCGGTCACCGGCAACAGCGGGATGACCAGGTGCTTCCACTGCCCGAGCAACCGCTGCTTGCGGGCCAGCAGGTCAGCTCCCCACAGCGCCAACGCCAGCTTGGCCAACTCGCTGGGCTGATAACTCAGCGGACCCATTTCGATCCAGCGGGTGGCGCCGTCGACGTTGCGCCCCACGCCCGGGACCAGCACGGCAACCAGGCCGAGCACCGAGAACAGCATCAGCGGATAGCCCAGCCAGCGATAGGTCCGCACCGGCAGCCAGCGCGCCAGCGCCAACGCTGGCAGGCCGAGCGCCACCCACTGGGCCTGCGTGACCAACACGGTGTAGGAGGAACCGCTGCGGGCGTAGGAGCGGACGCTGGAGGCAGAGAAGACCATGGTCAGGCCAATGATCACCAAGGCGGCGGCGCAACCGAGCACGAGGTAGTACGACGTCAGCGGCCGGCGCAAGACCGGCAGCCGGTCCGGCGCGGCCGGCTGCGGCGCGGACCCGCTGGCGAGCCGACGGTCGGTGGTGGTGGCGCTCACCGCGCCGACCCGGACACCGTGTTGACCGCCGCCGCGAACGCGTCCCCGCGCGCGGCGTAGTTGGCGAACATGTCCATCGAGGCAGCGGCCGGCGCCAGCAGAACGGTGTCGCCGGGCTGGGCCAGCCGAGCCGCCTGCCGTACGACGTCGCCCATGGCCCCAGTGTCGGTGCGCGCCACCTCGACGACCGGGATTGCCGGGGCGTGTCGCGTCAGCGCGTCGCGAATCTCGGCCCGGCAGCTGCCCATCAGTACGGCGGCCCGCAACCGCTCGCGCGCCGCCAGCACCAGCTCGTCGAAGCTCAGCCCCTTGCCCAGACCGCCGGCCACCCAGACCACCGACGGGTACGCCGCCAGCGACGCCGCCGCCGCGTGCGGGTTGGTGGCCTTGGAGTCGTCGACGTAGCTCACCTGGTCGACGACTGCCACCAGCGCGTTGCGGTGCGGGTCCGGCGTGAAGCCGCGCAGGCCGGCGCGCACAGCGTCGGCGAGCACGCCGTACGCCCGGGCCAGGGCCGCGGCGGCCAGCGCGTTGGCAATGTTGGGTGGCCCCGCCGGCCGGACGTCGGCGGCGGCGGCCAGGTCGACGCCGGTCTGGTCGACGCCGGTCTGGTCGGCCGCAGCGGCATCCGGACCGAACGCCCGGTCGACCAGCCGCCCGGCGACCACCCCGAGCTGACCCGGGCCCGGCTCGGCGAGGGTGAACGACACCTGCCGGCCGGGGGCGGCTGTCAGCGCCTGCGCCGTGGGCGGGTCGTCGGCGTTGCCGATGGCCACGGTCTGGCTCCCGGCCCAGATCTTGGCCTTCGCCTCCTGGTAGGCCGCCACCGAGCCGTGCCAGTCCAGGTGGTCGTCGGCCAGGTTGAGCACCGCCGCGGCGAACGGGCGCAGCGAGGCTGACCAGTGCAGCTGGAAGCTGGACAGCTCGACCGCAAGCACGTCGTACGGCGGGTCCGCCAGCACCGCGGCCAGCAGCGGGGTACCGACGTTGCCGACCGCCACCGCACGCCGACCGGCGGCGGTCAGGATGGCGGTGAGCATCCGCACGGTGGTGGTCTTGCCGTTGGTCCCGGTGAGCGCCAGCCAGGGCGCGGCGTGACCGGCTGCCGCGGCCGGCCGCAGCCGCCAGGCCAGCTCGACCTCCCCCCAGACCGGGATGCCGGCGGCCGCGGCCGAGCGCAGCAGCGGTGCCTGCGGTCGCCACCCGGGCGAGGTCACGACCAGCGTCGCGCCGGCCGGTGGCGCGGCGGTGGCGGCCGGGCCGAGCCGCACCGTGGCCCCCAGCGCGGCCAGCGCGGCCGCCCGGGTCGCCAGCTCGGCAGCGTCCGAGCCGTCGACCACGCTGACCCGGGCGCCCAACCGCAGCAGCGTCTCCGCCGCGGCGACCCCGGAGATCCCCAGCCCGGCCACGCACACCGACCGGCCCTCCCAGCCGCCCTCGGGTGGTCCGCCGTTCACCCGATCGCCCCGTGGGAGAGGAACTCGGCGTAGAAGACGCCCAGGCCGAAGGCGACGGCGAGGCCGGCCACGATCCAGAACCGGACGATGACGGTGTTCTCCACCCACCCGGCCAGCTCGAAGTGGTGGTGGATCGGCGCCATGTTGAACAATCTGCGGCGCGATAGCTTGAAGCCAGCCACCTGCAAGATCACCGAAACCGTCTCGATCACGAACAGCCCACCGAGGACGACCAGCAGCAGCTGCGTGCGGGTGACGATGGCGATCCCGGCCAGCGCCCCGCCGATCGCGAGCGAGCCAGTGTCGCCCATGAAGATCTTCGCTGGGGAGGCGTTCCACCACAGGAAGCCGAAGCAGGCCCCCATGGCGGCAGCCGCGACGATCGAGACGTCGAGCGGATCCCGCGCGGTGTAGCAGCCGGCCGCGGACGCGCCAGCCAGCGCGCAGCTGTTGCCGAACTGCCAGAAGGCGATGACCACGTAGGCCATGAACACCATCACCGCGGCACCCGAGGCCAGCCCGTCCAGGCCATCGGTCAGGTTCACCCCGTTCGCGGTTGCGGCGATCATGACGTACGCCCAGATTACGAACAGGGTGGACCCGACGGCGCCAGCGGCGAACACGACGTTGCTGTCCCGCACGAACGAGACGGTCCGGGAGGCCGGCGTCAGTCCGGAGTGGTTGCGAAAGCCCAGCGCCAGCACGGCGAACGCGATCGACACCACCGACTGCCCCGCCAGCTTTGCCCTCGACTTCAGCCCGAGGCTGCGCTGTTTGACGATCTTGATGTAGTCGTCCAGGAAGCCCACCAGACCCAGCCCCGTCATCAGGAACAGCACCAGCAGCGCGGACGCGGTGGGGCCGCGACCAGGACCCGGGCTCGCCACGTGGGCGGCGGCGTAACCCACCAGGGTGGCCGCGATGATGACCATGCCCCCCATCGTCGGCGTACCGCGCTTGGTGTGGTGCGACGTCGGCCCGTCGGCGCGGATCTCCTGGCCGTATCCGCGGCGGCGCAGCACCCGGATGGCGGCCGGCGTGACGACGATGGACAGCAGCAACGAGGTCAGGGCGGCAACGAGGACGGACCTCACGGGCGTCCCACCGGCGCTGCCCCGAGGCCAACCGTTGGCGGCCAGTCGGCCAACAGAGCGGTGGCCAATCGCTCCAGGCCGGCAGCCCGGGAGGCCTTGACCAAGACGACGTCCCCCGGCTCCAGCTCGGCGCGCAGGAGTGCGAGGGCGGCGGCGGCATCGGGGACAGCCACCGACTCGTTCGCCCAGGACCCCTCCAGCGCCGCGCCGGCGTGGATCAGTCGCGCCTGCGGGCCGACGGCCACCAACCGAGAGACGTTCAGCCGGACGGCCAGCCGGCCGAGCGCATCGTGTTCGGCCGCGGCGGCGTCGCCGAGCTCCCCCATCGCCCCCAACACCGCCCAGGTACGCCGCGCACCGCCGGCCGACATCGCGGCCAGCGCCTTGAGCGCGGCCCGCATCGACTCCGGGTTGGCGTTGTAGGCGTCGTTGACGACGGTGACCCCGTCCGCCCGCTCGGCCACCTCCATCCGCCACCGGCTGACTGGCGCGGCGGTGGCCAGCGCGCTCGCGACCTCCGTGGCCGGCATCCCCACGGCCAGCGCGACGGCGGCGGCCGCCAGGGCGTTGTCGACCTGGTGCTCGCCGTACAGCTGGAGCTGCACGCGGGCCGCAAACTCCGCGGTGGCGAGGGTGAAGCTGGCCCGACCCGCGGCATCCAGCACCACGTCGTCGGCGCGGACGTCGGTGGCAGCGCTCCGGCCGACCCGCAGCACCCGGGCGGCGGTGCGGCTGGCCATGGCCGCGACCTGCGGGTCGTCGGCGTTGAGCACCGCCAGCCCGTCGGCGGGCAGCGCTTCGACCAGCTCGGCCTTCGCCCGGGCGATCGCCTCCCGGCTGCCAAACTCGCCCAGGTGCGCGCTGCCGACGTTGAGCACGACGGCGATGTCCGGCGGCGCGATCCGGGCCAGCCGGGTGAGGTGGCCCAGGCCGCGGGCACTGCACTCCAGCACCAGGAACCGGGTGTCTGCCTCGGCCCGCAGCACGGTGAGCGGATGGCCCAGGTCGTTATTGTAGGAGCCGGCCGCGGCCACGGTCGGGCCGAGCCGGCACAGCATCCCGGCCAGCAGGTCCTTGGTCGAGGTCTTGCCGCTGGAGCCGGTGATGCCGATGACCGTCGTACCCGGGAGCCGGCCGAGCACCGCCCTAGCCAGCCGGCCGAGCGCAGCCACCACGCCCGCATCGCCGTCGTCGACGACGACGGCCGGTACGCCGACGGGCCGGGCCGCCAGCACCCCGACCGCACCGGCGGCGACCGCGGCGGCGGCAAAGTCGTGGCCGTCGACCCGGGTCCCGGCCAGCGCGACGAACAGGGCACCGCGAGGGACCGCGCGGGAGTCGATGGTGACGGCGGTGACCGGCGTCACGGGAACTTCGACGGCGTCGAGCCGCCCGGTCACCGCCTGCGCCACCTCCGCCAGGGACAGCGCGATCACGAGCGCGAACCGGCCGAGCGCAGGGCGCCGCGCAGCACCTCGCGGTCGTCGAAGGGGGTCACTACGCCGCCGTACTCCTGGCCGGTCTCGTGCCCCTTGCCGGCGACGACGAGCACGTCCCCGGCCCCGGCGCGAGCCACCGCCAGCGCGATCGCGGCCGCGCGGTCCGGCTCGACCACCACCTCGGCCCGCTCGGCGGCGGCAACGTCGCGGGCGCCGGCGGTCATCGCCGCCAGGATGGACAGCGGGTCCTCGGAGCGCGGGTTGTCGCTGGTGAGCACGGCCAGGTCGGCCGCTCGGGCAACGGCAGCCCCCATCTGCGGGCGCTTGCCGGCGTCCCGGTCGCCACCACAGCCCAGCACCACCAGGACCCGGCCGACCGGCGCGGCGGCGCGGACCTCAGCCAGCAACCGGGCCACCGCCGCCGGCGTATGCGCGTAGTCGACCAAGGCCACAAACGGCTGGCCGGCGTCGACCCGCTCCATCCGGCCGGGCACTCCGGCCAGTGCCCCGACCCCCGCGGCCGCATCCGCCAGGGGAACCCCGGCGGCGGCCAGGGTGGCCACTGCGGACAGGCCGTTGGCCACGTTGACAGCGCCGGGCAGCTGGAGGGACACCGAGATCTCGCCGACCGGTCCGCGCACGGTGAACGTGCTCCCGGTCAACCCGGCCTGGACGGCGGTCGTCGTCCAGGCCGCCCCGCCGACAGCGGTGGTCGAGCAGGTCTGCACCGGCAGCCTCGTCTCCCGCGCCAACCGCTGCCCGTAGCCGTCGTCCACAGTGATCACCGCGCGAGCGGCCCGGTCCGGGGTGAACAACGACGCCTTGGCGGCGTAGTAGTGCGCCATGTCGGCGTGGAAGTCCAAGTGGTCCTGGGAAAGGTTGGTGAAGACCGCCACGGCGAACCGGATGCCGTCCACCCGGCCCAGCGCCAGCGCGTGGCTGGACACCTCCATCGCCACCGCGGTCACGCCACGCTCGCGCATCACCGCCAGCAGCGCCTGCAGCTCAGGCGCCTCCGGGGTGGTGCGGACGCTGGGCACCACGGTGCCCGCGATGTGGGTTTCGATCGTGCCTACCAGGCCGGTGACGTGTCCCGCGGCGCGCAGGCCAGAGTCCAGCAGGTACGCCGTGGTGGTCTTGCCGTTGGTGCCGGTGACTCCGAGAACGGCCAGGTCGCGAGCTGGGTCGTCGTACGCCCAGACCGACACGGCCCCGAGTACGGCGCGCGGGTCGGGCACGACGGCGACCGGCAGCCCGGTGGCCGCCGCTGGGATGGCGCCCACCGGATCGGTGAGCACGGCGACCGCTCCGCCGGCGGCGGCCTGGGCCGCGAAGTCGGCGCCGTGACTGTGCGCCCCGGGCAGCGCGGCGTACAGGTCCCCGGGGCGCACCATTCGCGAGTTCAACGTCGCTCCGGTCACGGTCCGTCCCGCCGGCGCGGGACCCGCCCACCGGGCCTGGGGCAGCACGGCGGCCAGTCCGGCCAGCGGCTGTCGGCGGGACTGCGCCGGGCGCACCTGGGCAACGGGCAGGGACGCGGACACGATGGGGAGGTTACCGGTCAGTCCGTCGTCAGCTTCGCGGTCGGGGCAGCCGTGCCGGTGGGCGGAATCTGCCGTGCCTGCAGGGCGAACGCCATCACGTCGTGGAACACCGGAGCGGCCAGGGTGCCACCAAAGTGGCCGTTCTGCGGGTCCTGCAGCACCACCGCGACGACCAGCTGCGGGTTGTCCGCCGGCGCCATCCCAACAAAGGAGGCGGTGTAGCCGCGGTAGCAGCCGCACGTCGGGTCGACCCGCTGCGACGTACCGGTCTTGCCGGCGACCCGGAAGCCGTCAATGCGCGCCTCCGGGGCCGTCCCCTCGTTGGAGGTGACCGCCTCCAGCATGGTCCGCAGCTCCTGGGCGGTCTTCGGGCTGACAACCGTCGTCCGCCCGGGTGCCGGCGTGGGACTCAGCCGGCCGTCGCTGCCGATCGTGTCGCGCACCACCCTGGGGGGCACCCGGACGCCGTCGTTGGCCACTGTCGCGTACACCGAGGCCATCTGCAGCGCGTTGACCGACACCCCTTGACCGAAGGCGATGGTCGCGGCCTGAGTTCCCGACCACTTGTCCGGCGGAGGCAGGATGCCGGCACTCTCCCCGGCCAGGCCAGCGCCCGAGGACTGGCCGAAGCCGAAGCCGCGCAGCGCGTCGTACAGCTTGGTCTTGCCCAGCTGCTGGGCCACCAGCACGGTGCCGATGTTGGACGACTTCGCCAGTACGCCGGTGAAGGTCAGGTGCTCGACCCCGTGCTCCTCGGCGTCGTGGAAGACCCGGTCGTACACCGCCAACGTCGGCGGAACGGTGACCGGCGTGTCCGGTGTGACCACGCCCGCCTCCAGCGCGGCCGCGGCGGTGATGACCTTGTTCACGCTGCCCGGCTCGTATACCTCGCTGACAGCCGGGTCACCGCGCGCCGCCTCCGGCGCCGCGCCCTGCTGGTCGGGGTCGAAGGTCGGCGCGCCGGCCAGCCCCAGCACCTCACCGGTGTGCGGGTCCATCACGATCACCGACCCGCTGCGGGACCCGGTCGCCTGGACCTGGGCAACCAGCGCCTGCTGGGCCTGCCACTGGATGTCGCGGTCCAGCGTCAACTGCAGCGAGCTGCCCGGGACCGGCGGGGTGCCGGAGTGCTCGCCGGAGGGGATCTGGCGTCCGGCCGGGTCGACCTCCATGGTCTCCCGGCCGCTCTTGCCCGCCAGCACCCCGTCGAAGGTCGCCTCCAGGCCACCGAGGCCGTTGCCGTCCTGGCCGGTGAACCCGATCACGTTCGCGGCCAGGTCGGCGCCTGGGTGCACGCGCTTGGTCTCCGAAAGGCTGCCGATGCCGGGCAGACCGAGACTGAGCACCCGGTCTACCTGATCGGCTTCCAGGCCGCGGCCGAGGTAGACGAACCGCCCGGGCCGGCGCAGCTTCTCCTCCATCGCCGCCGGGTCCCCGCCGAGCAGGGCGGTGATCCGCGCTGCCGTCGCGGGCGGGTCGACGACCAGCATCGGGTCGGCGAACAGCGCCCGGGCCGGGACGGTGCCGGCCAGCCGGTTGCCGTTGCGGTCCAGGATCTCCCCGCGAGGGGCCGGCATGGCCACCGTGCGCAGCCGCTGTTTCGCTGCCTGGGCGGCGTACGCCGGGGCGTCCAGGCCCTGCAGCTGCACCAGCCGACCGGCGAGCACGACCAGCACGGTGAGCGCGGCCGCCAGCGCGACATGCAGCCGGCGACTCGGCCGGCCCAGCCGGACCCGACTCCGGCGAAGCGACCGGGGGGCGGCGGGGGGCGTCCGCCGCGCCGTCGGCGCCGTCGGCCGGGCAGCCACTCGCGACCGCTCCCGAGTGCCCACCGAGGAGGTCACGGGACGCTTGCCGGTGTGCCGGGGGCACCCACGGTCGGAGCCAAGATCCCCGCCGCACCCTCCGCCGGCCCGGTCGCCGGGGCTGGGTCGGCCGGGGCCGCGGATGCTGGTGCTGACGCGGTGGTGTCCGGGGACGCCGGGGTGGCGATGTGCGGCGTGGATGATCCCGACGGCGCGCCCAGCACGGCCCCGTCCGGCAGCCGGATGAACAGCGGGTTGGCGTTCGGGACCATGCCGAGGTCCCGAGCCCGCTGCGCCAGCTGGCCGGGGGCCTCGGCGGCCTCCACCGCCCGCTGCATCTCCTGCTCCCGCTGGCTGAGCACGGCGCCGCGCTTGGTCAGGTCGCTAACGGTGAAGGAGTCCTGCGATCGGGCGGTGTTGAGCAACAGCAGCCCGACCAGCGCCCCGGCGAGCAGGCCGAGGATGAGGACGACGAACGGCGCCCGGCGGGCGGCCGGCGCCCCGGTCGGCACCAACCGCAGCGGCGGCCGAGCTTCCCGCGCCGGGGGACCGGACGGATGGGCGCCGGCGCGGGGGCGAGGCGCGCCCGTGGGCGCCGGCTGCGCGGTCACGCCGCCTCCCGGATGCGCTCGGCGGCCCGCAGCCGCACCGATGCGGCCCGCGAGTTGGCCGCCACCTCGGCCGCCGAGGCCTGCTCCGCGCCCCGGGTTAGCTGCCGAAGCTCCGGGCGCAGTTCGGGCGGCACGACCGGCATGTCGGGAGGTGCCTGGCTGGTCGCGCCGGCGGCCAAAATCCGCTTCACCAGTCGGTCCTCCAGGGACTGGTAGGCCAGCACGACGATCCGGCCGCCGACAGCGAGCGCGGCGACGGCGGCGGGCAGGGCCCGTGCCAACGCCCCGAGTTCGTCGTTGACCTCAATCCGCAACGCCTGGAAGGTGCGCTTGGCCGGATGCCCCCCGGTCCGCCGGGTAGCGGCCGGGATGGCGTTACGCACGAGCTCGGCCAGCCGGGCGGTGGAGTGCAGCGGGGCGCGGGTGCGCTCCCGGACGATGGCGGCGGCGATCCGGCGAGCGAACCGCTCCTCGCCGTACCCGCTCAGCACCCGGGCCAGCTCGGCAACGGAGTAGGAGTTGAGCACGTCGGCCGCGGTCTGCCCGCGCGAACGGTCCATCCGCATGTCCAGCGATGCGTCCACGGCATAGGCAAACCCCCGCGCGGGGGTGTCCAGTTGGAGGGAGGACACGCCCAGGTCGAACAGCACGCCGTTCACCCGGGCGACACCGAGATCGGCCAGCACCCGCGGCAGCTCGTCGTACACCGCTGGCACCAGCATGGTGCGCTCGGCGTACGGCGCCAGCCGGGCGGCGCTGCGTGCCAGCGCGTCGCGATCGCGGTCCAGGCCAACCAGCCGCAGCCTCGGATGCTGGGCGAGCAGGGCCTCGGCGTGGCCGCCCAGGCCGATCGTAGCGTCCACCACGAGCGCGGCCGGGCCAGCCAGCGCCGGCGCCAACAGGGTCAGCACCCGACCAAGCAGCACCGGGATGTGCTCCGCGGCCGGAGCCGGCCCGCCGGGCGGAGTCATCGACGGCATCTCGACCCTTCCTGCCGGCCGGGACCGGTCACAAGCGGTGGCGTCGTCTCGGCTCACGAACCAGGGACGTTGGTGGGCGAATGTCGGGCGAACGCGAAGGCCAGGTCCCCGCCCACTCCCCCACCTGGCGCCGGGGAAGGTGCGCCAGCTGGGCTGGAGCGGGTGGAAGCCTGGCAGCACCTTCGCGTGGGCCGCCGTCACAGCACTCCGGGCACCACCTCCTCGGCCTGAGCGGCGAAGGCTTCCTCGTGCTCGCCGAGGTAGGACTCCCAGGACGCGGTGTCCCAGATCTCGATCCGGTCGTTGGCGCCGATGACCGTGCAGTCGCGGGTCAGCCGGGCGTAGGTCCGCAGCGTGGCCGGCACACTCACCCGGCCCTGCCGGTCGGGCACCTGATCCGTCGCCGCGGCAAAGAAGACCCGGCCGTAGTCGCGCACCGTTTTGGCCGTGAGCGGCGCGGACTGCAGCGCTGCCGCCCGACGGGCGAACTCCTCGGTGGAGAACACGTAGAGGCAGTGCTCCTGCCCCTTTGTGATCACGAGCCCCTCCGCGAGCTGGTCTCGAAACTTGGCCGGCAGGAACAGCCGCCCCTTGTCGTCGAGCCGGGGGGAGTAGGTGCCCAGGAACACGGCCCCACCCCTCCGCGACCGGGGCGTCGTTCGCACCCGACCGGCGTTGGCGCTCCACTTCGCTCCACATTACCCCACTGCGCCCCACCGTCAACGGCAACGAGAAGTCCCACAACGCAAAAGGCCCCGCCGACCGGGTCGGCGGGGCGAGAACGGTGAGCTGGGTGCACAACGGCGGCAGGCTCCAGCGTTCGGGCATCGGCGTTAGCACACACCACCGCGCCGACGATGTCCCGTAGGCACGCGGCTGTCGGCGCGTCCGAGTCGCGTCGGCGTACACCGATGGATGGCGCCCGACCGGCGGACCCGGGCGCCGACCAGGCGCCGTACTACGCCGATGTTGAGCGCAGTCGATGCTGAGCGCACGTGCGGATCAGCCGCGGTGATCCCACGGGCGCGCGAGCGGGGCGCGGAGGGACGCGCGAGGGACGTGGTGACGAGCGGAGGGAGCGCGGGCGGGGCGGGTGGAGCGCTGGGCAACGGTCAGCCGAGGGCGTTCTCGTTCGCCAGCATCTCGTCGTTACCGGAGTCGTCCTCGCCGGTGTCCGCCCACTCCAGGTACGCCTGCCGGTGCTCCAGGGTGGTGAGTTCGGTGACGAGCTCGTGCAGGTCGGGTCCAGACAGACGGCTCGCCGCGTCGTACAACGCGGCCACCTCGGAGGGCTCTGGCTCGGTCATTACCACTCTCTTCTGGCAGCGTGGATGCGGATGCGGATGCGGAGGAAGTTCGCCCAGGATACCGAGCGGGTCGGGCGGTAGCCGGCCAGGCACGGATGAAGTCCCAGACGTGGCAGCAGCCCGACGGCCACGGCTGACGGTCGACAAGGACCTCAGCCGGTCTGCAGGGGAGCGTAGACGGCATGCAGCCACAGGTCGGCGAGGCCGTCGACGAGCCGCTGCGGGGTGGCGCGGAAGTCGGGCGTGCCCGACACCCCACCGAGCGCGGTCGACTGCTCGACCATGACCGCCAGCGCCGTGGCGGCCACGCCGACGTCCAGGCTCGGCCTGGCCAGCCCGGCGTCCACCGCGGCTGTCAGGCTGGTCCGGATCCGGGTCACGAACTGCGCGCGGACCTCGTCCTTCAGCGCCGCCAATGCCGGCTCGCTGGGCGCCGCACTGGCCCAGATCTCGCGGATGTCCCGGTCGGCGTCGGCCAGGGCTACGAACCCAGCGATCACTCGGTGGACGTCGGCCCGGACGTCTCCCCCGGTCCAGCTCCCATCGGCCAACACATAGAGGGCGGCAGCGTGCCGACGTACCAACGCTTCTAGGATGGCGGCCTTGTTGGCGTAGTAGGCGTAGAAGGTGCCGTGGCCGACGCCGGCGACCCGGCAGACGTCCTCCACTCGCGCCCGGTTCCAGCCCACGCCGCGAAACGCGCTGCGGGCGGCGTCGAGCAGCCGAGCTCGCGTCCGGTCCCCCCTCGTCGTCCGGCCGAACCCGACCTCGGGTGGGCCGACCAGCGTGCGGCCGGTTCCCGTCGACTCGGTGGCAACCGGATACGGCGGGGGCGGGTCGGCGAGCGCCAGCCGCAGAGCCTCACCCGCGCCCCCGTCAACGCCCACCCAAGGGGCCTGCTCCGGCACGGCTGGCGGCTGCTGCGCAGCGTCTCCGGTCGTCGCAGCGTCTCTAGCCGTCGCAGCGTCTCCGGTCGTTGCAGCGCCTCTAGCCGTCGCAGCGCTTCTAGCCGTCGCAGCGTCTCTAGCCGTCGCAGCGTCTCTAGCCGTTGACGTGTCTCCGGTCGTCGACGTCATGGCGTCAGTCTGCCAAACGGCCTTTGCCGGCCCGATGCCAGCCGGGTACCGCTGCGATCTGCTCGGACGCGCGCACCCCCGGCGCGATGGCACACTTTCCGCAGGGTACGGCGGAGGTCCACGGCACCGAAGTGGGCGAAGGAGGGCCCAGTGGCACGTCCCACGTTGAGCGAAGGCTCCGGCCCGGCCGCGGCGGCGGCGGCGGATCGTATCCGGCCCGAGGATCCGGGAGCCGGCGCCGGCGCCGCGACGGCGAGACTCGCCGGGCTGCGGACGTCGGCGGCGGCCATCGCCGCCAACATCGAGCGAGTGATCGAGGGCAAGCCGGACATCGTCCGCCTGGCAATCGTGGTCCTGCTGGCTGAAGGCCACCTGCTCATTGAAGACGTGCCCGGCGTCGGCAAGACCATGTTGGCCAAGGCGCTGGCCCGCTCCATCGACTGCTCGGTGAAGCGGGTGCAGTTCACCCCCGACCTGCTGCCCAGCGACCTGACCGGGGTCAGCGTCTACAACCCGGACACCCGCGACTTCGAGTTCAAGCCGGGCGCGGTGTTCGCCAACATCGTGGTCGGCGACGAGATCAACCGGGCGTCCCCGAAGACCCAGGCCGCGCTGCTGGAGTGCATGGAGGAACGCCAGGTCACCGTCGACGGCGTGACCTATGAGCTCGGTACGCCGTTTATGGTGATCGCCACCCAGAACCCGATCGAGATGGAAGGCACCTACCCCCTGCCGGAGGCCCAGCGGGACCGGTTCACCGCGCGGATCTCCATGGGCTACCCGGCCGCGCAGGCCGAGCTCGACATGCTCGACACCCACGGGACGGTCTCGGCGCTCGACGACATCGAGCCGGTGGCGGACGCCCTCGAGGTGGCGGGGCTGGTCGATGCCGCCCGCGGGGTGCACGTCTCCGACCCGGTCCGCCGTTACGTGATCGACCTGGTCACCGCGACCCGGACGTCAGCGGAGCTTCGCCTGGGTGCGTCTCCGCGGGCCACCCTGCAGCTGGTGCGCACGGCCCGGGCCTTCGCCGCCCTGGACGGCCGCGACTTCGCGCTGCCCGACGACGTCCAGGCGCTGGCCGAGCCGGTGCTCGCGCACCGCTTGCTGCCGACCGCCGAGGCCCAGATCGGGCGTCGATCGCCGGCGGCCGTGCTGGCCGACATCGTCGCCCGGCTCCCGGTGCCGTCCGACCGCGCGGGCGCAGCGCGGCCGACCCTGCGCCGCCGGAGCTGAGGTGCTCGCCGGACTGCAGGGGCTGACCGTGCGCGGCCGGTGCTTCCTGGCCGCCGGGGTCACCTGCGCCCTGTGCGGCCTGGCCCTGCGGGAACGCGACCCGGTCCGGGTCGGCGTCCTGCTCGCCGCGCTCCCCCTGGTAGCGGTGGCGTTGGTCACCCGCACCCGCTACCGGCTGGCCTGCGCCCGCCGGCTGGAGCCGGCGCGGGTGGCCGTCGGCCGGACGGCGACCGTCGTACTGCGCCTGGACAACGTCTCCCGACTGGCCAGCGGAGTCCTGCGCCTGCAGGACTCGCTGCCGCCGGCGCTGGGGTCGGCGCCGCGGTTCCTGCTGGATCAGGTGGAGCCGCGCGGGGTGCGGGAGGCGGGCTATCCGGTGACGCCGGCGCAGCGCGGTCGGTACGCCGTCGGCCCGCTCACCGTCTGGCTGACCGACCCATTTGGGCTGTGCGAGCTGCCGCGCAGCTTTGCGACGGTGGACGGTCTGGTGGTCACGCCCCGGGTGTGGTCGCTGCCACCGGTACGGCTCGGCGGGGAGTGGACCGGCGGCGGCGAGGCCTCGGCCCGGTCGATGGCCAGCGCCGGCGAGGACGACGCCGCCACGCGGGAGTACCGCCAGGGCGACGACCTGCGCAAGGTGCACTGGCGCTCTACCGCGCACCGCGGGGAGATGATGGTGCGCCGGGAGGAGCGGCCGTGGCAGAGCCGGGCCGCGGTGCTGCTCGACACCCGCGCCCGGGCGCACCGTGGCGTAGGGGTGGACTCCTCCTTCGAGTGGGCGGTCTCCGCCGCGGCCAGCATCGGCCTGCACCTGGCCGGCGGCGGCTATCACCTGCGTCTGGTGGAGGACACCGGTGACGGCCTGCCGGCCAGCGCGCCGGCCGTGACGGCGACCACGTTGCTAGACCGGCTGGCCGGGCTGCAACCGTCGAACGGTCAGTCGCTGCGGCTGGCCGCCGCCCAGTTGCGCCGCTCCGGGGAAGGCCTGGTGGTCGCCGTACTGGGTGCGCTCGATCCCGCAGATGCCCAGGCGCTGGCCCGACTCCGCCACGGCGCCGCCGCCTGCGTCGCCGTGCTGCTCGACCCGCTGGACTGGGCGGCCGGCGGCCGGCGGCGAGGAGGCGGGCGTGGTGACGGGCGTGGTGACGGGGGCGATAGTGACGAGGCGGCGGCTCGACTGCTGGCCGCGGCGGGGTGGCGGGTGCTGCGAGCCGGGCGAGGCAGCGAGCTGGCCGGGCTGTGGCCGCAGGCAGCGCCGGCGATGGTGAGCGCGCAGCCGGTACCCGCGGTGGCCAGGGGCCGGTCGTGACGCCGCCGGCACTGCCCGCTCACCGCACCCGAGTGACCGTGGCCGGTGCGGTTGCGACCGTGCTGGCGGCGACCACGCTGTCCGGGACGTTCACCTCGGCGCAGTTCCTGCCGCCGGTCGCGGTGGCGGTGGCCGTGGTGGCCGCGGTCGGGGTACTGGGCCGCCGGTGGCGGTGGCCGGCGCTAGCGGTCGCGGCAGCTCAGGTCGGCGCGGCGGCGTTCTACATCGGCTTCGTGTTCTCCCCCGGCACCCGGGTCGCGGGCATCTTCCCCGGGAGCCGCACCGTGACCGTGCTCCGGGCGCTGGTCGCCGCTGGCCGCCACGACATCGTGGCCCTGGCTGCCCCGGTTGAGACCGAGCGTGGCCTGGTCCTGCTCACGGTGGCCGGCCTGGCCGCGGTGGCGATCGCCGTGGACACCCTGGCGGCCGGGGCGCGGCGGCCCGCGCTGGCCGGGCTGCCGTTGCTCGCCGTCGTCGCCGTACCAGCCGCGGTCGTGCCGGAGGGCGTCGGCTGGCTGTCGTTCGCCCTGGCGGCGGCGGGCTACCTGGGGCTGCTGCTCGCCGACGGTCAGGACCGGACGGCCCGCTGGGGTCCGACGATCGGGTGGCGGACCAACGCGGCCACGGCGGCGTACGGCGACGGGTCGGCCGGGGCGGCCGCTCCCGCCCCACTCACCGCGGGCGGTCCAACGCCGGCCGGCCGGCTGAGTGGCCGGATCGGGGTCGCGGCGGTGGCCATGGCCGTGGTCGTGCCGGCCTTGGTTCCCGGCATGCACGGCCGGCTGGTCGGCAACGGAACCGGTGGCGCAGGCAGCGGACCGCTGGCCGCCACGACGTACAACCCGATCACCGACCTGAAAGGCCAGCTGCTGGAGTCCAAGGCGCGCGACCTGCTCAAGGTCACGACCATCGACCCCACCCCCGGCTACCTGCGGATGACCGCCCTGGACCGCTTCAGCGACGACACCTGGTCAGCGTCGCCGCTGGTAGCGCCGCCGGCCCAGCGGGTCGGCAACGGCTTGCCCGCACCGCCCGGCCTGGCCCCGGGCACCACCGTGTCGACCGCGACGGCCACCGTCACCGTGTCGGACCTGTCGGTGCCCTGGCTTCCGCTGGGCTACCCGGCGCGGAAGGTTACGGTGAGCGGGGACTGGCGCTACGACGAACGCAGCCGCACGGTCTTTTCCACCCACGCCGACACCCGCGACCTCACCTACCGGGTGACCACCACTCGGCCGGTGCCCACCGTCGGGCAGCTGGGCACCGACGAGCCGCTCGATCCCGCCCTGGACCCCTACCTGCAACTGCCGGCCGACCTGCCTCGGCTGGTCACCTCGACGGTGCGGCGAGTGACGGCCGGCGCGACCAGCCGCTACGAGAAGGCCGTAGCCCTGCAGGCGTACTTCCGCAGCCCGCAGTTCAGCTACGACCTGCAGGTGCCGCAGGGCAACGGCGAGGATGCCCTGGTGGCGTTCCTCCAGAACAAGCGCGGGTTCTGCGAGCAGTTCGCCGCCGCGATGGCGGTCATGGCCCGGGTCGCCGGCATCCCGGCCCGGGTCGCCATTGGCTTCACCGCCGGGCGCCAGCTCAACCGCGACACCTGGTTGGTCACGACGCACGACGCGCATTCCTGGCCGGAACTGTTCTTTCCCGGCGTCGGGTGGCTGCAGTTCGAGCCGACGCCGACCAGCGACGGGCGGGCGGTGACCCCGGCGTACTCGGTGCCAGCTGCCGCCGCGGCACCGGACGATGGCACCGGCGCGGCGGCCAGCGCCGCGCCGGCGCCGGCGGGTGAGTCCCCGTTGCGCGGCCCGAGGCCTGACGGGGCTGGTGCCAACGCCGGCAGCGAGAGTGGATCACTGCCCAGCGACGGCGGTGGTCGGCGCCGGGGACTGGCTGGGGGCGGCGCGGTCGTCGCGATGGCGCTGTTGACTACGCCCTGGCTCAGCCGCCGGCTGGTACGGCGCCGGCGATGGGCCGCCGCGTCGTCTCCGGTCGAGCAGGCGCACGCCGCCTGGGCGGAGCTGCTGGACGACGCGGTGGACGCGGGTCGACCAGTGCCGGTGAGCCGCTCACCGCGGGCGACCGCGACCCTGCTGGTGGAACAGGTGCACTCCGCCCCCGCCCGGGCGGCGCTGCGGGCAGTCGCCGATGCCGAAGAACGGGCGCGCTACGCACCCTCAATGGCTGGCGTCGGAGATCTACGGGCGGCGGTGGCGACGATCCGGCGAGAGCTGTTCGACCCTGGCGACGATGCCGCGCGCCGGTTGGCCGTGCTCTTCCCGCGCTCGGTGATCCGACGGTCGGGGTCGCTAGCGGCCAGCATGGTGGCCGACATCCTGGACCGGCTGGACGGGCTGGCGGGGTTGCTTCGTCGCCGACTCCCCCGGCCCCGGCGGAGCTGAGGGCTGCTCGCCGACGCCTCGCCGAGTCGCCGGCCGCTGCTGGGCAGTCGCTTCGCCGACCGGTTCGCGTCAGCGGATGCTCAGCGGCCGCGATCCTCCCACCGACGACGCCACCGCTCCTCTAGCCGAACCATGAACGACGACTTCGACCGGGCCGGTTTGGGAGAGCGCGCGGGGCGAGCGCCGACGGGGCGGTTCGGCTTCGGGCTGGGGCTGGGGTGGGGCCGAGGTATCCCGGATCGGGGAGGAGCGGGCCGTTGCGCCCGGTTGTCCCCCCGCGTCCCCAGCCGCTTCCAGCTCATCAGGGCGACGAACGCGGCGAACACCATGAGCACGAAGCCGACGATGCTGATCCAGATCTGGGTGGTGACCGGCCCGACGAAGACGAGGGCGAAGCCGATCAGGAACAGCGCGATGCCCCGACGGACGCGGCGCCGCAGGTGAGTCCGCAGATCGCTGGCACGCACACTGGAGGCGAACTTCGGGTCCTCGGCGTACAACGCGCGCTCGATCTGGTCGAGCAGGCGCTGCTCGTGCTCAGAAAGTGGCACGGCGCTCCTCCCGGCGGACGGCCTCCACAGCGGCGGACCGCGGTGGTGGAAGATGGATGTGGTACCCGAGCAGGACATGCGTCGAGACCCATCTACCCCTGATGAGGATACGAGTGCGCACGGCAGCGCGAAAGGTGAACCTGAGGCTAGCGGTGGATGGCAGTCGGGTGGATCGTCATTCCGAGGACTGGAGGGGGTCGACCAAGGTCGCCGGGCGCACGGCGCCGGCGCCGAACCGGTGGGCAGCCCGGTCGGCGGCCTGCTCGGCCTCCCGCCACCCGCTGTCCCGCTCGCCCAGGATGAGCTGCCGGGGCACCCCGGCCGCGGGAGTCAGACCCTCGACCCGGACGCCGACGAGCCGCAACCGAGCCCGCTGCAAACCGAGCCCGTCGAACAACATCCGACCAGTGTCGTAGACGGTGCGGCCCACGTCCGTCGCCGAAGGCAGGGTCCGGGACCGGCTCAGCGTGGTGAAGTCGGCAAAGCGCACCTTGATGCTGACCGTGCGCCCGACCTGGCCGGTGGCCCGCAGCCGCACTGCGGTGCGCTCGGCCAGTCGAAGCAGCTCGCGGTGGATCACCGCTGGATCGTCGACATCGGTGGGGAAGGTCTCCTCGGCCCCGATGCTGCGGTCCGGCTCGTGCGGGACGACCACCCGGTCGTCGCGTCCCCAGGCCAGCGCCGCCAGGTGCCCCCCGGCCGCGGGACCCAGTGCCCGCTGCAGCGTGCAGACCGGCACGCGGGCCAGGTCGCCGACGGTGCGCAGCCCGAGCCGGAGGAGCTGCTCCTCGGTGCGCTCTCCCACCCCCCACAGCGCAGCCACGGGCAGCGGGTGCAGGAACGCGACAACATCGTCGGCCGGTACGACGAGCAGGCCGTCGGGTTTGCAGCGGGCGGACGCCAGCTTGGCGACGAACTTCGTGCTGGCGACGCCCACTGAGCAGGTGATGTCCTGCTCGTCCTGTACTCGGGCGCGGATCAGCTCGCCGATCTGCGCCGGCCGGCCGAGCCGGCGGCGGGCCCCGGCGACGTCGAGGAACGCCTCGTCCAGCGACAGCGGCTCGACCAGCGGAGTGACCGCCCGGAACACCTCCATGACCCCGGCTGAGGCGTCTTGGTAGGCAGCGAAGTCGGGCGGGATCACGACCGCGGCCGGGCACAGCCGGCGAGCCCGCATCATCGGCATCGCGCTGTGCACGCCGTACGCCCGGCACTCGTAGGTAGCGGAGAGCACCACACCGCGCGACCCGGTGCCGCCGACGATGACCGGCCGCCCCCGCAGCTCCGGCCGTCGGCGCAGCTCGACACTGGCGTAGAAAGCGTCCATGTCGATGTGCAAGATGTGACAGCCGGCGTCGTCGCCCACCGGGTCGGCGCCCGGGCCGACCGGCGGGACGCGCCCGCGACTCATCCCGATCTCCGCATCTGCCCGGCAGCCGGCATCTGCCCGGCAGCCGGCGTCACCCGGACGCCCGCGGCCGGTGGTGCGTCACGGTCGGCGAGCGAGCACGTGCAGCTGGGTGGCGACCTCGCGAAACGCCGGTCGGTCGGCGACGGCGAGCTCGAGCTCGGCCAGATGCGCCAGTGCTGCCGGGTCAGAGTCGAGCAGGTGACCGGCCACGAGCTCGGTGAAGGTCCGCACGCCGTGCACTGCCTCGACGACCAGCCCGACCTCGTCGAGCAGCGCAGTGAGATCGGCCAGGGCGAACCGACGGACCGCGCCGTCACCCGCCCCCCACCGGCCGGCCGGATCGTCGAGCGCGTGGCGCGCCTCGGTGAAGTGACCGACCAGTGCCCGGCTGAACACCACCGCGGTCCGGTTGGCAGCGAGCACGCTGATGCAGCCACCGGCGCGCATGGCCGCGGCCGCCTGACCCAGTGCGGCCGCAGGGTCCTCGACGACCTCCAGCACGCTGTGGCAGAGCACGAGGTCGCAGCTGCCCGGCGCCACCACTTCCGACAGCGTCGCCAGATCACCTTGCCGGGCGTGGACCCAGTCGCACACGCCCGCTTCGGCGGCCCGGCGCCCCAGGGCTGCCAGCGAGTCCGGGCTGGGATCGACGACGGTGACCTGGTGGCCCAGCTGAGCCAGCGGGACGGCGAATCCCCCGGTGCCGCCGCCGGCATCCAGCACGGCGAGTGGTCCGTCGGCGGCTCGGCTGTCGAGCTCGGCCTGCAGCGCTGCCCACACCACCGCGGTGCGCACCGAGATGCGGTGCCGCGACGAGGGACTATCCGGCACGGCGGCCTCCTTGCGGGCGCAGCGGCGGTACGGCGGCGGGTGCCCGAGCAGGGGCGGCGGACGGACACGGCGGCGGAAGCACCGCGCACCCCAACCGGGCCGCCGGACCCGCAGGACCCGTATCGGCAGCCTAATGAGGCCGCCGCGGGAACCGGTGGGTTGGTTGACCGGGGACCGTGGGCTGGGGGTAGCGCTGCCAGCCGGAGATCAGCCACCGGAGCTGCCCGGACTGGAGTGCCAGAGTCGTCGCGGTGCCCCCGCGTCGCCGGACGGACGGACGTCGGCGTACGGCGACGGGCCGGTCGGTGCACCGACGGGGGCTGCACCGGTGGATCCAGCACGGGTGGGTGCCGGGGTCATCACCGGACGGGTGGAGCGGCTCTCGGCCGCGCCGTGGACGGCCTGCTCCGTCACCATCGCCGGTCGGTTCATCGCCGCCTGGACCGCGACCGCTCCGCCGCGGCGCCACGCGGCCTGCAGGGCGGGCAACTCCCAGCACCCGGTTGCCTGCATCGACACCCCGCGCGGACCGGTCCGCCGAATGCGGCCGCGGATGACGAGCAGCCAGCAGTGGAAGACCGTCGAGGCGTAGCCCACCTGGGCGTCTTCGAAGAACGTCGCATCGAGCGGTCCAGTGGCGTCGTCGAGGGTGACGAACACGACCCGCCGCCCGGACCGGATCGGCGGAGTCTGGGTGGCCACCTTGACTCCGGCGACGAGCACCTCCTGCCGACTGCGACAGCGCAGCAGGTCGCGGGCCCGGGTCATACCCAGGGCCTGCAAGAACGGCTCGTAGAAGTCCAGGACATGCCGGCTGGCATCGAGCCCGAGGACGGCGAGCTCGGCGCGCACCCGCTCGGCATCGGTCATCTCCGCCAGCCCGCTGGGTCGGATCTCGGCCGGGTCGTCGCCGAGGTCGAAGGCGAGCTGGACGTCGACCGGGGCCGGCGGCCGCGGAGCCTGGGACTGCCGGGCGGCCAGGTCCCGGATCCGGGAACCGTCGGTGTCCGCAGACCGCGCGACGGTGGCCAGACTGCCCGACCCGCGGCGAACGGCGCGGGTCCAGGTATCGAGCTCGATCACCTGCAGCAGCAGGTCCCGGCGGGTCACGGCACCTCGGCGCCGGACCGGAGCCGGAGAGCCCAGCCCGTAGAGGGAGTCGAACGCTCCGGCGACGACGATCCGCTCGATGACCGGCCGGGAGACGGCGGCCCGGTGCCAGAAGTCCGACAGCGAGGCATATGGCCGCCCGGCGACGATCCGCGCGGTCTCCGCAGCGCTGATCCCCTTGACGTCGGCGAGGCCGAGTCGGATGCCGTAGGCCCGAGCGTCCGGACCGACCGGCGGCGCCGGTCGCGGCGGGGCGTCCAGGATTCCCGGCGGCGGGTCGTCGAGGACCCCGACCCGCTCCACCCGGTACTCCGGGTCGGAGCGGTTGACGTCCAGCGGCAGCACGGCGATGCCGAACTGCCGGGCGTCGTCGAGGATCAGCCGCTTCGGGTACATCCCCGGGTCGTGGGTGAGCACCCCGGCGAGGAACGCCGCCGGGTGGTGCGCCTTCAGCCACGCCGACTGGTAGGTCGGCAGAGCGAACGCGGCCGCATGCGCCTTGCAGAACCCGAAGGACCCGAACGCCACCAGCACCGTCCAGGCCCGTTGCGCCAGATCGGCGTCGTAGCCGGCGGCGAGCACCGCCGGGACGAACTGGGCTCGGATCTCCGGGTGTGCCTCCGGGTTGCCCAACGCCCGGCGCACCTCGTCCGCCTCGGCCAGCGAGCACCCGGTCAACGCCGCGACGATGCGCAGCACCTGCTCGTGGAAGACCACGACGCCGGAGGTTTCGGTGAGCGCCGGGGTGAGGTCGGGATGCAGGTAGTCGGGTGGCCGCCAGCCGTGCCGCGCCTGCAGGAACGGCGTGACCATGTCGCTCTTCACCGGCCCGGGGCGGAACAGCGAGATGTCGATAATGAGGTCGGCGAACGACTCCGGCGCGAACTTCCCGACCAGCTCCCGCTGGCCGGGTGACTCGATCTGAAAACAGCCCAGGGTCCGGGTGGACTGGACCAGTCGGAAGGTCTCCGGGTCGTCGCGCGGTACGGCGTCGATGTCGATGTCGATGCTGTCGACCCGCTTGACCTCGGCGACCGCGTGCGCCATCGCCGACTGCATCCGGATCCCGAGCACGTCGAGCTTGAGCAGGCCGAGGTCTTCGACGTCGTCCTTGTCGAACTGGCTCATCGGGAACCCGAGCCAGCTCGCCTCCACCGGGGTGCGGTCGAGCAGCGTCGCGTCCGAGAGCAGGACCCCGCACGGGTGGACGGCGATGTGACGGGGCAGCCCGTCGAGCCGCTCGACCAGCCGGAAGAGCAGGTCGAGCCGGCCACCGCTGGTGCCGCCGGGGTCGCCGCCGGGGTCGCCGCCGAGCCCGCCGCCGAGCCCGCCGCCGAGCCCGCTGGCGCGCAGCTCCGGCAGGTCCCGCAGCGCCGCCCGCACCTGGCTGGCCCGGATGTGCGGGAACGCCTTCGCCACGGCGTCGATCTCCCCGGGCGGCAGGCCGAGCGCCGCGCCCACGTCCCGGATGGCGTGTCGCGCGCGGTAGGTGTCCATCATCGACACGCAGGTGCAGCGCTCCCCGCCGTACCGGGTGAGGATGGCCTCGTAGACCTCGGTACGTCGGGCCGACTCCACGTCGACGTCGATGTCCGGCAGTGCCGCCCGCAGCGGGGACAGGAACCGCTCCATCAGCAGGCCGTAGCGCAGCGGGTCCACGTCGGAGATGCCGAGCAGGTAGTTGACCAGGCTGCCCGCCCCCGACCCGCGCGCGGCACAGCGCACGCCGAGGCTCTTGATCAGGTCGACGACGTCGGCAACGGTGAGGAAGTACGCCGGATAGCCCAGCGACCCGATGACCGTGAGCTCCTCGTCGAGCCGGGTACGGGCGGAGTCGGTGGCAGACAGGCCGCGGCGGCCGAAGCCGGCCTCGCACCGGCCGCGCAGCGTCTCCTCCGCCGGTCGGTCGGTCGGCCCGGTGCCGTCGAGCTCCGGGAAGTGCACGGTGCCGATGCCGAGGTCCACCCTCGGGTCGACGGCGCACCGGTCGGCGACCGCCCGCGCCCGAGCGAGCAGAGTCCGCCGCCCGGACTCGCCGATGCCGGCCAGGGTGGCGAGCTCCCCAGCAACCTCGGCCATCTCCTTGCCGGACTTCAGGTATCCCTCGGCGTTGCCCCGGTCGACGTGGCGGGGATCGAGGACCACCAGCCGGCGGGCCGCGTCGAGCACGTCAGCGGTGGGTCCGTCCGTGCGGTCGACGTGCCGGACGGCGTTGGTGAGCACCGTCGAGACGCCCTGCTCGGCCGCGAAGCCGACGGCGCGCGCCGCGCGGACGGCGTCGCCGCGGCCCCGGTGGGAGACCAGCTCGACTACCAGATCGGTCTGCGCCACCACGGCCCGCCAGCGGTCGAGGTGCCCGCGGGCCAGGTCAGGACGGCGGACGGCGAGCGCGCGGCCGACGTCGGAGTCCGGCCCGAGCAAAACGAACACTCCGCCCGCGGCCGCGTGCTCGGCGATCAGGTCAGAACTGCAGACCGGCCGGCCCCGCTCGCCGGCGAGATGGGTTGCGCTGACCAGTCGGCACAACGCGGCCCATCCCCCGGCATGCTGCGCAATCAGCGTCACCCGAGGGTGCCGCAGGTCGACGAACGCGCCCCCGCGGGCGGGGGTGCGTCGGCGTGGACCTTCGCCGGACCCTCCCGCCACCGCCAGGTCCACGCCGAAGATCGGCCGAAGTCCGGCCGACATGCACGCCTTCGCGAACTTGACCGCTCCATAGAGGCCGTCGCGGTCGGTGAGGGCGAGCGCGTCCATGCCGTGCTCCGCGGCGCGCTCGACCAGGACGTGCGGATGGGAGACGCCATAGCGCAGCGAGTAGCCGGACGCGACGTGCAGATGGACGAACGGGTCGGACATCAGGTGTCACCCGGTCCGACCGCGCGCGCCCGACGGCACCGCGACCCCCGGCAGGACCGGCTGGTGGGTCAACCCGAGGGTGACCTCGACGACCGCGAGGAACGCCTCGGCGTCCCGGAGCAGGTCGTCGGCCTCGCGGTCCGACACCGCCCGCGGCAGCCCGGCCTCGGCCGCGGCGCGCTTGGCGGCTCCCGCAGCGAAGAACGCCGCCCACTCCTCGAGCTCCGGCGCGATCGCGGGCAGCAGCACCCAGACACTGGTGGGCCGGCTACGCCGCGGCCCCGGTCGGTCCGGTTGGACCCGCGCGGCCAGGACGGCCGCCGCCGCGCGGAGCGCCGCCAGATGCGCGGTAGCGTAGCGCTCGGGCGCCCGGGTCAGGCCGGCCGCCTCGACCAGCCCGCGCCGCGCCGCGCCGAGCAGCGTGGCGGCGGATCTGCCGGTGGCAGGGCTGGCTCCCACGGGTTTGGCACTGGCGGCCTGGCCGCGAGCGGCAGCCAGCCGGGCGTCAGCTAGCCGGGTCGGGGTGCCGGGCGGAGTCGATAGCATGGAGGACACCTCGTCAGTCCAGGGCTCGGGCAACTGTCCAGCTGCCGGCCGACCAGTCGAAGCACAGGTCATAGACCCCGGCGCCGCCCGGCCGCCCCGCCGTCGCCTCGACCCGCCAGTACTCCCGCTCGCCGTCGTCAACGGACGCCGGCCCCGTAGCGGCGCCGACATCAGGCGCGAGCTCACCCCAGGCCCGTTGCGCCCACTTCGGGGAGGCCGGGATTGGGGCGACCACCAGCTCAGCTGCCCGGGCACTCTTGGCGCCACCTAGACCGGGAGACGGGTGCCCGCCGGTGGCTCGGGAGCCAGTCTCTCCAGACGACAGCGCGGTCGCCGCAGCCGCGCGCCACCACTGGCCGGACTCGGTCCAGTGGGCCTGGATGACTTGGACGACGTAGTGCCGGCCACGCCAGCCGAACTGCGTCGGCACGTCATCGTGTCGCTGCACCTGCACCAGGTCGGCGTACAACCGGGTCATCACTAACTCCTTTCCTTCCCCATGCGTCTGCGCAGTTGCGTCCGCGCCAGGTAGGCCGCGGGTGCCGGGGGAAGGCGGCGTCGGCGGCACCGGCCCGGGTGGGACGCTTCCCCACGTCACACCCGGGCCAGCACCTCCGCCGCGGCGCACGGGGGTCTAGCACCGTGCGCCGGACGAAGGGGCTCCAAGCCCCACCGTCAGCGCCGGAGACCCGCGAGAGCCCCGGCGCCGGGCTGGCGATGATCGAACAGATGTTCGAGTCAGAAGTCAGAGTAAACCCTCACTCCGACAAAACCGTCAACCGCGAATACCCGAAGACCCCAACCGCGGCCGACCGGCATGGCAGGTCGGCCGCCGCCGACCGCGCTGGATCGCATCAGTCGCTGGTCTCGCCAGGTTCACCCATTCGATGCTCAAGGCGGCGGGGGCGAGCCGCCGAGGTAGCCAACGAGTGCGCCGCGGCTGGAGGGCATCCGGCCTTTCCCGGTGCGCGCACGGGGTGGCGGTTGCCGTGTCCGGTCCTGGGCTGTCGGGTCTTGCGGCGTTCGCTCGGCGGCACCGGTAGGTGACCGGCGCGACAGTGCTCGCCGTGTTGACGGTGAGTACCCGGTTGGGTCGGCAGTGGCCACGGCGCCAGCGGAGTCACCGCCCGCAGCGACCGCACCGACGACGGCGACGCCCAGCCCGTCCGATCCCACTCCGGCACCGACTCCCGCAGCTCCGGCGCCAACGGCAGCACCCACGCCGACGCCTGCCGCAACGCCACCGGTGGACGACGTAGCCGCCGCGGCGGCCCAGGCCAGGGCGTCGGGTAAGCGGGTGGAGGTCGTGTCCAAGGAGACCGGGTCCTCGACGACCTGGGCCGAGCCGTCCGGGAAACTGACCACGTCGCTGCTCGCGGCACCGGTCCGGGTCCGCCGTGGTACCGGCTGGGTGCCGGTGGACACGACCCTGGTGGCCGGCACCGGTCCGGCCGCGGGCAGCACGCTCGCCGGCAGCAGCACCTGGGTGCGCCGGCAGCCCACACACACCGATCGGCGCGGCCGCAGCCGAACCCGGCCGACCTCGCCACGGACACCTCGGGCCCGGGCCCACCCCCGCGGCGCCAGGCGGCCCCCACAGCCCGCCACCGGGCAACCCAGGCCGCCGCCACACAGCGCCGTCTCGACCGCCGAGCGGTCCACGCCTACCGTCATCACCGGTGCACTCCCATGCA
>Ga0097691_1000449_pt1 | contig 36164 bp, 36 predicted proteins | sample NGESurdeep072012_8_FD_72858 | JGI IMG/M metagenome (GOLD analysis project Ga0097691, IMG submission 72858) | Arctic peat soil microbial communities from Barrow, Alaska - NGEE Surface sample 210-1 deep-072012 | ecosystem: Environmental > Terrestrial > Soil > Wetlands > Peat ... | reverse complement strand
GAGGGCACGGCGGACATCCAGCGGATGATCATCGGTCGCCGGCTGCTCGAGGACTACAAGTTGCGCTGAGTGGGCCAGAATGGCCTCATGAGTACTCAGTCACCCATGTCAGGGCGCGGCCGGATCCCGATCGGTGGCCTCATCCTTGAGTATCCGATGTCGCTCGGGACCTACGACAAGTACGCGGACGCCCAGAAGGCGGTCGACTACCTGTCCGATCGCGATTTTCCGGTCCAGAACTGCATGATCGTTGGAACCGACCTCAAGCAGGTCGAGCGGGTGACCGGGCGGCTGACGCGTGGTCGGGTCGTCGGGGCCGGCGCGTTGTCGGGGATGTGGATGGGGCTGTTCGTCGGGCTCATCTTCGCGCTGTTCGACCAGAACAGCACCACGTTGGCGGTCATGTCGACCGTGGCCTTCGGTGCAGTGTTCGGTCTGGTGTGGGCTCTGCTCGGGTATGCCGCGACCAAGGGTCAGCGGGACTTCACGTCGGTGAGCCAGGTGGTGGCAACACGCTATGAGGTGCTCGTGGAGCACAAGTTTGCCGAGCAGGCTCGAACGCTGCTGGCGAACCTGCCCGGTCAACCCTTCACGGGCTGATAGCGCTACCTTCGAGCACCATCGCGCCTGTTGCCTCGGGTTGAGGATGGCTCTTGCCCCTGCTCGCGGGCTCCCTTGATGGGGCAGCGAGCCACCCTCAACCCTCGACTTCGCTTGATTGGGCGGCGAGCCACCCTCAAGCTTGCGTCAGTCCTTGTGGATGCGGGCGATCCAGATCTCGACCCCTGTTGACGTGCGGGGCATGGCTGCCGAGAGGTTCTCGCAGCCGCCTGGCGTGACCAGGATGTCGTCCTCGATGCGCACCCCGATGCCACGCAGCTCCGCGGGCACCAGGAGGTCGTCGGCCTTGAAGTAGAGACCGGGCTCGACGGTGAGGATCATCCCGGGGGCCAGCTCGCTGTCCATGTACTCCTCGCGACGGGCCCGGGCGCAGTCATGAACATCCAGGCCCAGGTGATGGCTGGTGCCGTGGACCATCCATCGTCGGTGGTACTGCCCATGCTCCTTGTCCAGGGTGGCGTCGACGTCGACGCCCTCGGGCAGCAGACCCCAGGCGTACAGATGCTCGGCGATGACGCGGATCGCGGCGTCATGGACGTCCGAGAACCTTGCACCTGGCTTGACCGCTGCGATCCCGGCTTCCTGCGCGGCGAAAACGGCGTCGTACACCTTGCGCTGTGCGTCACTGAAGCGACCGTTGACCGGAAGCGTGCGCGTGATGTCGGCGGTGAAGAGTGAGTCGACCTCGACGCCCGCGTCGACCAGCACCAGGTCGCCGTCCGTGATGTCGCCCGTGTTCTTGATCCAGTGGAGGGTAGTGGCGTGGTCACCGGCGGCGCAGATCGAGTCATACCCGACACCGTTGCCCTGGTGGCGGGCGTGGAGACCGAAGAGCCCCTCGACCCATCGCTCACCGCGACCGCGTTCGAGCGCCTCGGGCAGACCGGCGATGATGGCGTCGAAGCCGTTGGCCGTCGACGTGATCGCCTCGCGCATCTGCCGAATCTCCCACTCGTCCTTGACAAGTCGCATCGTGGAAAGGAAGTGGGCGAGCTCGTCATCGGCCTCGCGCAGGGTCTGCGACGAGCTGAGCTGGTCGGTCCCAGCAGCCCCTTCGCGGATGGCGTCAAGGGCCGCGGTCAGGTCGCGGTCCGCGTCGCGCACGATCCGTATCCCGGTTGCGCCGACGTCCTTGCCCACCGCCTCGGTGAACTCGTCGATGTGGTGCGCCCGCAACGCGAGCTCGGCCTCGATGTCGGCCAGGCCCGGGCGGGCACCGACCCAGAACTCGCCATAGCGGGAGTCTCCGAAGAACTCATCGTCGTCGCGACCACTCAATGGTCGGAAGTACAGGATCGACTCGTGCGAGCCGTCCGGCAGCGGCTCGAGCACCAGGACTGCGTCGGGCTCACGATCGCCGCCCAGGCCGGTCAGGTGGGCAAAGGCACTGTGGGGGCGAAAGGTGTAGTCACAGTCGTTGCTGCGAACCTTCAGCCCACCAGCTGGTATGACGAGCCGCTCGCCCGGGAACGCGGCCGAGACCGCGAAACGGCGCTGTGCGGCATACGGCGCGGCCTCTGCCTGGAAGGGCTTGGCGGTGGATCGGGGAGCCCAGTCGGCGGCCACGAAGGCACGAAACTCGTCGGTGATCGGGCGGCCACGGTTCTCTGACTTGTGTTGTTCTTCGCTCACTCTCACATCGTGCCACGGAGTGTCCCGGCACCGAGTCACGGTCGGGCCTTCTCTTGGTGAGGACTCTGGCCGGTGGTTCCGCGAGATGGCGTAGGTATGTCATTGATGGCGCACCTTCGCGCGTGCTCGATCAATGACAGACCTGCGCCATGTGGCCAGGATCCGTCGTCAGCTGGCGCGCCGGGCCGAGGCCCTCGCAACGGCCATGCGCAGCATGCGTTCGACCGTCGACGGTCGCGTCAGATCGGCCCACGTCAGCCGGACGAACTCGTAGCCGAGCGCGCGCAGCCGGTCCTCACGCGACTTCTCGGCAGCCAACGCATCGCGCCCGTGGGCATCGGCGTACTTCATGAGCCCATCGAACTCGACGATGATCCGCTCCCCCTCCAGAAGGAAGTCGACGCGCCCTGCCAGCCGTCCCTGGGGGTCACGAATCTCGACCTGGGGGATCGGGCGGTAACCAAGGGCGTTGAGCAGCAAGCGAGCTCGTGACTCGCCGACTGACTCTGATCGCGCATCTGCCAACCGCACGACTTGGCGCGCGCGGGTCACATCACGATGCCTCGAGAGTCTGCCGAGCCAGGTCTGGAGGTCATCCACCGTCGTCCGCCCGGAGGCCAATGCGGCATCAGCGGCCACGACCCCTGTCTCGATGCCGCAAGCCATCGCAGCGCCGAGGATGGCCAGGGCCGGGGTGACACTGAGGGTCCCGCCAACGACGCATCCGGAGCCAGGGGCGTATGCCGTGTGGATCGAGAGCCCCGGACGACGCCGACTCAGCGAGTCGACGGTTCGTGCCACGTGGATGTGGTCCAGCGGCGCTCCGAAGACCGGCAACGACATCAGCGTGAGCGCCGAGTAGTGGCTGGCGCAGACCCTGCCGTCGAAGGTGCGCACCACGGCTCGGGCCGCCATCTCGTGCCGTCGCTGCGGCGAGGCGGCCTCGTAACGGTCCCGATCGACATACGCACCGGGTCCCACCCGCAGCACCCGGCCGCGACGCACGAGCTGGCTCAGAGACTGCCCGTGGTACCCGCAGGCGTAGGCGTCCCGCGAGGTGAAGGCACCGAAGTGCGCTGCGGTGAGTGCCGCGAGAAGGTCGTTCATGGTGGGGACAGCATGGCCCGACTGGGCCCGGTCGCGTCGAAGCCTTGTGGATAAGTCACATGGAGCAAGCGCGTCATTGATGGCGCACCGGCGCGCGTGCTCGATCAATGACGGACCTGCGCCATGTTGCGCGGACCGTGGCGCTCGCGGGACGTGGCACCATGGCGTTCATGCAATTTGGTCGCAGTTACGAAGAGTTCGAGGTCGGCGCTGTCTACAAGCATTGGCCGGGCAAGACGGTCACCGAGTACGACGACCACCTGTTCTGCCTGCTGACGATGAACCACCACCCCCTGCACCTGGACGCGAACTATGCCGGGACGACGCAGTTCGGGCAGAACGTCGTGGTCGGCAACTACATCTACTCCCTGCTGCTGGGCATGAGCGTCCCGGACGTGTCGGGCAAGGCCATCGCCAATCTTGAGATCGAGTCGCTGCGTCACGTGGCGCCGACCTTCCACGGGGACACGATCTATGGCGAGACCACCGTTCTGGACAAGTGGGAGTCCACGTCAAAGGACGACCGGGGCGTTGTCCATGTGGAGACCAGGGGATACAAGCAGGACGGCACGTTGGTCTGCATCTTCAAGCGCAAGGTCATGGTGCCGAAGAACAGCTACCTCGAGGCTCGGGGCGGGGAGCAGCCCGGCCGTCCCACCTTGGTGGAGCCTCCCGCCAAGAGCTGAGCCCGGCCCGACTGCCCTAACCTTTGTCGATGCGCATCGATCTCCATACCCACTCCAACGTCAGTGACGGCACGCAGTCACCGGCCGAGGTCATCGACTCCGCCTCTGGCACTGGGCTGGACGTCGTTGCGCTGACCGACCACGACACCACGGCTGGTTGGGACGAGGCTGCCGCGGCCGCCCGCCATCACAGGATCGCCCTCGTCCGCGGGATCGAGATCTCGTGTCAACACCAGGGAGTCAGCGTCCACCTGCTCGGCTATCTCCTCGATCCGGATGCGCCGGGTCTGCTCGAGGAGCTGGAGCGCTCACGGGAGAGTCGCGTGAGCCGGGCGCAGCGCATCGTCGAGCTGTTGTCGCGGGACCTGCCCCTGACCTGGGACGACGTCCTCAAGCAGGTCGAACCAGGAGCGACGATCGGTCGCCCGCACATCGCAGATGCGATGGTGGCGAAGGCGATCGTGACCTCTCGGGGGATGGCCTTCCAGGACTATCTGTATGACGGGTCCCGCTACTACGTCTCCCACTACGCGCCCGATCCGGTGAGCGCGGTGCGTCTCGTGGTGGCGGCAGGCGGGGTCGCGGTCATGGCGCACCCGTTCGCGGGCATTCGCGGCCGCGTCGTGGCCGACACCGTCATCGAGGCGATGGCAGAGGCGGGGATGGCCGGACTGGAGGTGCACCACCGGGACCATGACCCGGCAGGGGTGCGTCACGGACTCGACCTGGCCGCATCTTTGGACCTGATGGTCACGGGTTCCTCCGACTACCACGGCGCCGGCAAGGTGAATCGCCTCGGCGAGAACACGACCGATCCCTCTGTCCTGCAACGGATCGAAGAGCTAGCGAGAGGCGTAGGGGTGCTGCGGACGTGAGCTCCGTCTTCGACCTACGGCTCTTCGGCTCGGTCATCGTGACGCTGCTGGTGATCATGAACCCGATCGGAGCCGTCCCGATCTTCCTGGCGTTGACGAGGTCACTCACGTCCAGGCAGCGGGTGGTCTCGGCCCGGCGTGCCTCGCTCGTAGCGCTCGGGGTGATCGCGGCGTTCGCCGTGTTTGGTCAGCAGATTCTGAGCTACCTGCACATCAGCCTTGCGGCGTTGCAGGGTGCTGGCGGCCTGCTGCTCCTCCTCGTGGCGCTGCAGCTGCTCACGGGCCAGGACTCGGGTGTGGGTGCCGATGCCGGAGTCAACGTGGCTCTGGTCCGCTGGGCACGCCGCTGCTCGCGGGGCCCGGCGCGATCGTGGCGACGATGCTGGCCGTTCGGCGGGCGGATGGGCCCGGGGGTTTCCTTGCTGTGGCTGCAGGCCTTGTCGCCACACTGGCCGTCGTGTGGCTGTCGCTGAGGTTTGCCGGAAACGTCCATCGGCTCCTGCGCGACAGCGGGACGATGCTGGTTACCCGGATCGCCGGCCTGCTGCTGTCGGCCATCGCCGTGCAGATGGTCGCCGACAGCGTCCGAGCCTTTGTCAGCGCTGGCAGCTAGCCTCGGCGCCGTGACTGACGTGCCGGTGGAAGAGACGTTCAGCGGGATGCCGCAACGCCTCTACCGTGCGAGCCCGAGCAAGCTGTTGGCCTGGCTCGACTGCCCTCGGCGCTATCGCATGCAGTACCTCGACCACCCCAGGCCTTCAGCGCGACCACGGCGGGCACACACCTCGGTTGGGGTGGCGACACACAACGTCCTGCGCGACTTCTGGGACCTCGCCCCGGCCGAGCGCACACCGGGTGCCGTGGAGCGGTTGGTGCGGCAGTCCTGGATCGACGTGGGCTTCCGCGATCCTGACCAGTCCGCGCGCTGGCGGGATCGCACGACACGGCGAGTGACGGAATACCTGCGTGGTATCGACCGCGACCGCCAACCGCTGGGCGTCGAGCGCACCGTCTCTTTGCGCACCGAGACAGTCGCCGTCACCGGTCGCCTGGACCGGCTCGACGACCGCGACGGTGAGCTGGTGGTGGTCGACTACAAGACCGGGCGGGCGCGGCTCACCGACGACGACGCACGCACCTCACTGCCGATGGCCCTGTATGCCGTCGCCGTGGCTCGCATGTTCCGTCGCCCCTGTGAACGGGTCGAGCTGCACCATGTGCCGACGGGCGAGGTCCTCGCGCACCAGCACACGCCCGAGACGTTGGCGCGCAAGATCGCTGAGGCGGAGTCGATCGCCTCCGATCTGCGCAGGGCTGATGCGGGCTACGCCGATCTGGGGGTCGGGTCGCCGTCGTTCGGGCCGCAGGTGTCCCCGATCTGCGCTTGGTGTGACTTCCGGGCGTACTGCCCCGAGGGCCAGCGGATGGGGCCGGAGAAGTCCGACTGGGCAGGGCTCGAGCCCGACTCCCCGCACGTGTGAGTCATCGCACTTCCGGGGCGAACAAGGGCTGTTGTCCTGGGTGCATCCCACGCTGACAGACTGTGCCCGACCCCAAGGCCCTCGGAGGCACCACCAGTGACCGCGACAACGCGAAACCGCAAACAGGACGAAAAGCGCGAGCCGGACGGGCCGCCTGTGACGCGGTTGGGCACGATCGTGGCAGTGGCCAACCAGAAGGGCGGGGTGGCCAAGACCACGTCGGTTGCCTCGCTGGGTGCCGCGTTCGCCGAGCTCGACAAGCGTGTCCTGCTCGTCGACCTCGATGCGCAGGCCTGCCTGACGTTCAGCCTCGGCGTTGACCCGGACGAGGTCGAGATGAGCATCAACGAGGTGCTGGTCGGGCGTGGTGTCAAGGCCCGGGACGCGATCATGACCTGTGCTGATGGCGTCGACCTGATCCCGAGCGTTATCGAGCTGGCAGGAGTGGAGGCCCAGCTGCTGCCGCGGCCGGGCCGCGAGTACGTGCTTCGTTCGGTGCTGGAGCCGCTGCGGGCCGACTACGACGTCGTCCTCCTGGACTGCGCGCCTTCCCTGGGCGTGCTGACGCTCAATGCGCTGACGGCCTCGCAGGGTCTCATCATCCCGATGCCGTGCGAGATGCTCAGCCACCGCGGCGTCGGGCAGCTGCTCGACACGGTCACCGACGTGAAGGCCATCCTCAATCCCGGGCTCGAGGTCTTTGGGATCCTGCCCACGATGTTCGACGGCCGCAGCAACCACGCACGGGCCGTGCTGGCCGATGTGGGTGAGCGTTACGGCCTGCCGGTGCTCAGCCCGCCGATCCCCAAGACCGTGCGTTTCGCCGAAGCGCCGGCGGTGGGTCGTTCCATCCTCACGACGTCACGACGGTCCAAGGGCGCTCAGGCCTACCGAGACGTGGCCACGAGCCTGTTGCCGCGATTCTGACCGCTGGCACGAAACAGCCCCGCCACCCCCATGGGGTGGCGGGGCTGTCTGTTGGACCTGAGTGAGGCCTTAGGCCTGCGAGGGTGCGGCCGGAGCCGTCTCGTTGCCCTGCCCGGTCGTCGTGCTCGCGGTGGCGGAGTCGCTCTGTCCACCACGTGTGCGACGACGCGTACGGTTTCTGCGCGGCTTGGCATCATCGGTGCCCTTGGGGTGATCGGCGTTCTTCGGTCGATCGGCGACCGATCGTTCGCGACCATCGGATGAGCGCCCGCCCCGAGCAGAAGATCCGGCTGAGCGACCGCCGCCGCTTCGACCGGCCGAGGAACGGCCACGCTCTGGAGACCCACCCCTCGAGTTCTTGCCCGTTTCGCCGAGGTCCTCGACCTTCTCGGCAGCAAGGCCCTCGCGGGTGCGACTGGACTTGGGCAACCGGCCGGTCGCGTTCAGGGGGATGTTCATCTGGGTGAAGAAGTGTTCGGAGGATGAGTAGGTTTCCTGCGCCTTGGGGATGCCGAGGTCGAGGGCCTTGTTGATCATGCTCCAGCGGTGCAGGTCGTCCCAGTCGACGAACGTGACGGCAACACCGGTGTTGCCTGCACGGGCCGTTCTCCCGATGCGGTGCAGATAGGTCTTGTCGTCCTCGGGGCACTGGTAGTTGATGACGTGCGTCACATTGTCGACGTCGATACCCCGGGCCGCCACGTCGGTGGCCACCAGCACGTCGATCTTGCCGTTGCGGAAGGCGCGCAGAGCCTGCTCACGAGCGCCCTGGCCGAGGTCACCGTGAATTGCTGCCGCGGCGAACCCTCGCTCGGCGAGGTCGTCAGCGACCTTGGCAGCCGTGCGCTTGGTCCGGCTGAAGATGAGGGTCAGTCCGCGGTCCGTGGCCTGGAGCATGCGGGCCAGCATCTCGACCTTGTCCATCGCGTGCGCGCGGTAGACGAACTGCTCGACCGCCTTCACGGTATGGCCGTCCTGCTCCTCGCCCATGGCCCGGATGTGGGTGGGCTGGGTCATGTATCGACGGGCCAGCGCGACGATGGCGCCCGGCATCGTCGCCGAGAAGAGCATGGTCTGGCGGCTGGCCGGGGTCATCGCGAGCAGCTTCTCGATATCGGGAAGGAAGCCGAGGTCGAGCATCTCGTCAGCCTCGTCGAGCACGACGCTCTTGACGTAGGAGAGGTCGAGGTGGCCCTGCTTGGCGAGGTCGATGAGCCTGCCCGGCGTGCCGACGACGATCTCGACGCCGCGCTGGAGCGCCGCGATCTGCGGCTCGAAGGCCCGCCCTCCGTAGATCGTCAGGACACGGACGCCACGGCCTTTGCCGGTGCGCTGCAGGTCGGTAGAGACCTGAACGGCGAGCTCTCGGGTGGGTGCGACCGCAAGGGCCTGCGGCTTGCCGGCGGTCTTCAGGGTGGCAAACGCCTCGTCCTTCGGGCTGATCACCCGCTGGATCATGGGTATGCCGAACCCCAGGGTCTTGCCGGTGCCGGTCTTTGCCTGGCCGATGATGTCGTGGCCGGCAAGGGCAACGGCCAGCGTCATCGACTGGATGGGGAAGGGGTTGATGATGCCTTCGGCTGCCAGCGAGGCCACGATGTCGGGGTGGACGTCGAAGTCGGCGAATGTTGGCTCTGCAAGCGACGGTTCGGCTTTCGCGCGCGCGGCAGCCGTCTCGGCCGGGTCAGGCGCTGTTGTGTTCTCTTCGGTTTTCATGAAGTTCTCTCGATCGGCGCGGGCCACATGCGTGTCCGAAGGTTTCGGAGGATACGGCCGCGATGCAAAGCGGGCCGATCGGAGTTCTTCTGGGTGCAGCCAAGTCCGTCTGGCTGCTGATTCGTGCCGACCGGGCACCGATGTCAGGACCGAGTCTACCGGTGAGCATTACTGTTTGCGTTCATGGACGACGTTGAGCAGCCGGCGAGTTTCGCAGATGGTCCCGAGGGCGAGGCTGGTGGGGTTGAGAACGCTGGTGGCCCCGACGGCGATCCGTTGTTCGCCGATCCCGGCTACCGCGCCGCGGTTGTCGACCTTCTCGGAGCCCTTGCCTATGGCGAGCTGACGGCGTTCTCGCGGCTGGCGGCCGATGCCGACATGGCTCCCAACCAACCCGCGAAGGCCGCACTGGCCCGAGTTGCCGTGGCCGAGTTTCATCACTACGACGTCTTGACGCTGCGGCTCAAAGAGATGGGTGTGGACCCCGACGCCGCCATGGAGCCCTTCATCGCGCCGATCGACCAGTTCCACGACCGCACCAGACCCAGTGGCTGGCTCGAGGGCTTGGTCAAGGCCTACGTGGGCGACGGCATCGCGACGGACTTCTATCGCGAGATCTCGGCCTACGTGGATACGTCGACCCAGACGCTGGTCCGCTCGGTGCTGCAGGACGTGGGCCAGGCCGAGTTCGCTGTCAAGACCGTCCGGGAGGCCATCGAGGCCGATCCGACGGTGGGCGGACGTCTTGCTCTGTGGGGCCGTCGTCTGGTCGGTGAGGCGCTGTCCCAGTCGCAGCGCGTGGCAGTAGAACGCGATGCCCTGGCCAGCCTGCTCGTGGGCGGACACAACCGCCCCGGTGCCGACCTCGCCGAGCTGGGCCGCATGTTCGTCCGCCTCACCGACGAGCACACCCGGCGGATGAGGCAGCTGGGCCTGAACGCCTGACTTCGCCTTTGCTCATCTCAAACCGCTTCTCGCCCCGGTTCTGCGGCTCGAGACCGGCCTGAAGTGAGCAAACCGGCCTGACGTGAGCAACGCCGTTCAGAGCGTGCCGAACCCCACGGCCCCCTTCTTGGGCGCACCGAGGTCGACGTAGCCGATGGTGGCCACCGGGACGATGACGCGCCGGCCCGAGCCGTCGACCAGGTTGAGCAGGCCGCCGTCGGTCAGGGCCTTGGTCACCAGGGCCTCGACCTCCTCCGGCGACTGCTCGGACTCAAGCACGATCTCGCGCGCCACGTTCTGCACGCCGATCTTGACCTCCACGGGAAAGCCTTTCGTCAGGGTGTTCGTCAGCGACCCCGGCATTATGCCCCGATCGTCGTCCTTCTTTGCAGGCTAACCCGCGTCGGCGCCAGATCCTTCCCGCTCGATCTTGGGGAAGCCGCCAAGGCCACGCCAGGAAAGCGTGCCCACCAGTCGGGCCGCCTCGCTTCGGGGGATCGACGAGCCCTGGGACAGCCAGAAGCGTGCGCAGGTCTGGGCCATACCTGACAGCGCCATGCCCAGGAGATACGCCTCCGCGTCAGGCAGGTCGGTGTCCTCCTTGATGACCTCGGCGATGGCTTCTGCGGAGTCCTGGGAGACCTTGTCGACGCGCTCGCGAACGGCAACCTCATTGATCAGGTCGGATTCGAACACCAGGCGGAACGGGGCGCCGTCACGGTCCACGAACTCGAAATAGGCGGCGATGGTGGCGGCGACGCGCGCCTTGTTGTCCGTGGTGGATGCCAGGGCTCCCCGAATGAGATCCAGGAGCTCACCGGAATGGTGGTCGAGCAACGCCAGATACAGGTCGAGCTTGCCGGGGAAATGTTGGTACAGAACGGGTTTGGAGACGCCGGCACGGTCGGCGATCTCATCCATGCCGGCCGCGTGGAAGCCGGACTCGACGAACACCTCCTGCGCGGCCAGAAGCAGCTGCACCCGCCGCGCAGAGCGAGGCAGCCGCACTCCGCGGCCTTGGATGTCGGAGCGCATCGGCACTGGTGGCGTTCCCTTCGTTCGGTCGGATCACGTGGCCGATGTCGTGTGCCCCGATCAGGGGATGCGCGGCAGTGATGCGGCAAGGTGAAACGCATCCTACGCGCGGGTAACCTCATCAGCATGGCACTTCCGCCCCTCGTCGAGCCATCCGCGCCGTTGTCCACCGAGGAGGTCGGCCGGTACGCCCGGCACGTCCTTATCCCGCAGGTGGGCATGGAGGGTCAGCGCCGCCTCAAGAACGCACGGGTGCTGGTCGTCGGAGCGGGTGGGCTGGGGTCGCCCGCGTTGATGTACCTCGCGGCCGCCGGCGTCGGGACCATCGGGGTGGTCGACGCCGATGTCGTGGAGACGTCGAACCTGCAGCGGCAGGTTGTTCACGGGGTGGCGGACGTCGGCCGGCCCAAGTCCGAATCGGCCGCGGAGACACTGGCGTCCATCAACCCACTGGTGCGGGTCGTCAGGCACGACGTCCGGATCGACTCGACCAACGCCCTCGAGATCATTGGTGCCTACGACCTCGTCCTCGACGGGACCGACAACTTCCCGACCCGATACCTGCTCAATGACGCGTGTGTTCTGTTGGGCAAGCCGGACGTCTGGGGTTCGATCTATCGCTTCGACGGTCAGATCAGCATCTGGTGGGCGCAGCACGGGCCCTGCTACCGCTGCGTGTTCCCCGAGCCGCCTCCACCGGGTCTCGTGCCGTCCTGCGCCGAGGGAGGAGTGCTCGGCGTCCTCTGCGCGGCAGTTGGATCCATCCAGGCGGCCGAAGCCGTGAAACTCATTGTCGGCATTGGAGATCCGTTGATCGGCCGGTTGATGGTGCACGACGCCCTGCGCCAGAGCTGGGACGCGCTCGCGGTGCGCAAGGACCCTGACTGCGCCGTATGCGGCGAGTCGCCATCAGTCATCGAGCTGGTGGACTACCAGGGCTTTTGCGGTATGCCGGGTGGCTCGGTCCCAGCAGCCGCGGGCGCCGCGGTGCCCGTCATCTCGGCGCGGGAGCTGGCTGGTCTGTTCCCCGGCAGCGGGTCGCCGTCCGTCCTGCTGGTCGATGTGCGTGGTAGCGAGGAGCGGGCGATCGCCAACATCCCGGGGGCGCGGGCCATCCATCTTGACGAATTTCGTTCTGGGGCAGCGCTGTTGGAGATCCCTTTTGACCAGACGGTCGTCATCCACTGCAGGTCGGGCAGTCGTTCGGAGGAGGCCTCGCGGATCCTGATCGAGGCAGGTCATCCGGACGTTCGCAACCTGGAGGGCGGAGTGCTCGCCTGGGTGCGCGACGTCGACCCCTCCCAGCCGACGTACTGAGCCGCACCCATCAGCCCATGGCTGCAACCCACGGTGACGAGCCGGAATACAAGCCGGGTTCGTCTGAGCTGCCCGCGTTCGTGGAGGCCGTGCTCTGCGTCGTCGACCAGATCCCGGAGGGCATGGTTCTTGCCTACGGAGACATCGCCGAGATGCTCGGGCAGGGCGGCCCTCGGCAGGTTGGGGCGGTGATGTCCCGTTACGGCTCGTCTGTGACCTGGTGGCGCGTGATCCGCGCGAGCGGCGAGGCCCCCGAGGGTCTGCAGGACGAAGCGCTGGCGCACTGGTGTGAGGAGGGGACGGCCCTGGTTAGAGGTGCCCTCGCCGGACGACGGGTGGACATGGGGCTGGCCCGATGGGACGGCCATGAGCTGGATGTCGTCAGACCCGAATGAGGTGTCCGCGGGGTGGTGGTGAATCCTTTGCCTGCTGCAGGACTGGAGAACACCACATATTGACCCCTCCTGGGGTAGGGTCGCACCCGTAGTTGCTGTGCATCGCACGTCTTGAACGCTTGCGGCCTCGTGCCGGGGGTGCGCTTTGTTCCTGATCTGGAGCGGACGACGAACACCGCGACGATCGGACCCGGCTTTCGGGATCGACAGAGCGCTCTTGGAGGAAAAACAGTTATGGCAACAGGCACCGTGAAGTGGTTCAACGCTGAAAAGGGCTTCGGCTTCATTGCTCCCGAGGACGGCAGCGCCGACGTGTTCGCGCACTACTCGGCCATCGCCAGCAGCGGATACCGCTCGCTCGATGAGAACCAGAAGGTTGAGTTCGACATCACCCAGGGTCCGAAGGGCCCGCAGGCGGAGAACATCCGCCCGCTCTGATCTCAGCCTGCAGAACCTTTTCTGCAACATTGAATGCCCTGGCCCTACGGCCGGGGCATTCGTGCGTCTCAGGGCGTTGGTGCAGCCAGATCTCGCGACCTCCGTCGGTGGGCGGTGATGGAATCTGCGCGTGCTGACATTGCGACGGGCTCCCGGTCCGGTCAACGGGGCCCTGAGCCTGGACGAGGCGCAGGCTGCTGCGGTCGCCCACCGCACCATGCCCTGGAGTCATGACGCTGCGGCCGCTCAGCGTCACGCCGCAGGGGTGCTTCGTGTCCTCGGCGCCCCAGGAACGGGCAAGACCACCACCGCCATCGAGATCGTGGTCGACCGAGTCCGAAGCGACGGGATCGCGCCTGATCGGTGTCTGGTCCTGACGGCTTCGCGGACTGCCGCCGCCGAGCTGCGCGAACGCATCACCGGCCGGATCGGTGGCACCACGACCGAACCCCTGGCTCGCACCCACCAGGCCTTGGGTTTCGGCATCCTTCGGCAGGCGGCTGCCCTGCGCGGGGACCCCAGCCCGCGGCTGCTCAGCGGGCCGGAGCAGGACGTCATCCTGCGCGAGCTTCTCGCAGGTCACGTCTCGGGGGAGGGCAAGGCCCCGGACTGGCCCTCGCATGTGCAGGCCGCACTGGCCACCAGGGGCTTCCGCGCCGAGCTGCGGGATCTGCTCATGCGAGCTGTGGAGCGAGGCCTCGAAGCCGCCGATCTCGCGGCGCTGGGCATCGCCCATGAGCGGCCCGAATGGGTTGCCGCTGCACAGGTTCTGGCTGAGTACGACGAGGTGACAGCGTTCTCGCGTCCGGGTTCCTATGACCCGGCCTGGATCCTGGGTGCAGCCGCCGACCTGATCGAGGAGGATCCCCAGGCGCGTGAGCGTCTCGCGTCCTCACTGAGCCTGATCGTGGTCGACGACGCTCAGGAGCTCACCCCGTCTGCGGCCCGGCTCCTGGAGGTGGTCCGCGTTCCGCACATCGACCTCGTGCTGATCGGTGACCCTGACGCCGCGGTCCAGACCTTCCGGGGAGCTGACCCTCGCATCCTGGGTGCGGACCACTCCCGATTTGGTCACGGTCCCACGATCACGCTCGCGACGTCATACCGGCAGCCGGCAGCGTTGCGTGAGGTGACCCACCGAGTGACCCGGCGTATCGGCGCGGTGGGCGGTGGGATCCAACGCGAGCTCGAGCACGTCCCCGAGGGTGGACGCGTGGATGTGAGTCTCCTGCGTGCCACCTCACAGGAGGCCGCCTTGATCGCCGCGGAGCTGCGACAGGCACACCTGCTGGACCGTATGCCGTGGTCCGACATGGCCGTGATCGTCCGGGGGCAGGGACGCACCAGCACCCTGCGCCGGGTTCTCGTGGCCGCCGGGGTCCCGGTGGCGGTGCCTGCCACGGAGGTCGCGGTCCGGGACGAGATGGCGGTTCGTCCTCTGCTCGCGCTCCTTGAGGTGGCTCTCAACCTGGCGGCCGGGGCGCCGGACCCGATCGACACCGGGACCGCGGTCGATGTCGTGCTGTCCCCGATCGGTGGAGCCGATGCCGTCGGTCTGCGGCGGCTACGGAGGGCGCTGCGGCGGGACGAGCTGGACAGCGGGGGTGGACGCACCAGCGACGAGCTGCTAGCCCAAAGCCTCGTCGTGCCAACTGCATTGCGGATGCTGGGTCCTGAGGGCGCTTCGGCTCGTCGGGTCGCCAAGGCGATCGCTGCGGGGGTGAGCGCTGCCCGCATGGTTGATGACGGGGACGGCCGGCACTGGGCGCCCGGGGTCACCGCCGAGAGCGTGCTGTGGGCCATGTGGGACGCCACCGGGCTCGGTGAGAGCTGGCGCCGGGTGGCGCTCGGCGGCGGCCTCCCCGGTGCTCGGGCCGACCGGCATCTCGATGCTGTCCTCGCCCTGTTCGACGCCGCAGCAAGGTATGTCGACCGGTTGCCCCAGATGGGCCCGCGCGGGTTCCTCGAGCACATCCGTGGGCAGGACGTCGCGGGCGACACCCTCGTGGCCCGTGCCCCCAGCGATGACACCGTCTCACTGCTCACGCCCGCAGGCGCGGCAGGACGTCAGTGGCGGTTCGTCGTGGTCGCCGGTGTCCAGGAAGGCGTGTGGCCGGACCTGCGTCTGCGTGGATCCCTTTTGGGCTCAGAGCGACTGGTCGACGTCATCAGCGACCGGGGACAGTCCTTGCGCGCCGCCCAGGCGGCAGTCCGCTACGACGAGACACGGCTCTTCCTGGTCGCAGTCAGCCGTGCCTCCGAGCGGCTCCTGGTCACCGCCGTGCGCAGTGACGACGAACAGCCATCGGTCTACCTCGACATCGTCGACCCGCAGACGGAGTCCGATGGTGGGGACGAGCTGAGGTCCTTCAGCGAGGTGCCGCGCCCGATGACCCTGGCGGGGCTGGTCGCCGAGCTCCGACGCGAGGTGGTCATCGGTGCCACGGTGAGAGACCGTCATACCGCCGCCAGGCAGCTGGCACGTCTCGCGGCCGCGCGGGTCGTGGGGGCCGACCCGTCCTCGTGGTGGGCGCTGACGGCGTTGAGCGACGACCGACCGTTGCGCGCCGAGGGCTCGAGCGTCGCGGTCTCGCCTTCGCGCATCGAGAGCTTCAGCGACTGCAACCTTCGTTGGTTGTTGTCAGCCTGCGGCGGCGACGGTCCAGGCCTCGGCGCTGCCAACATCGGCACCCTGGTCCACGACATCGCCGCCGACCTCGGTGACGTCGACGAGGCAAGCATGCGAGCAGAGGTCGAGGTGCGATGGGCCCGGTTGGGGCTGCCCCAGGGCTGGTTGTCGCGCCGACAGCTCTCCGAGGCCAAGACGATGGTCTCCCGACTGGCCCGTTACTTCGAGGAGTCCGCAACACGTGGCTGGGAACGCGTCGGTGTCGAGCTCGACCTACAGGTCCAGCTCGGTCGCGCAACGTTGCGCGGTCGTGTGGACCGCCTTGAGCGCGATGGCAGCGGTTGTCTGAGGGTCGTCGACCTGAAGACCGGCTCCAGCAAACCTGCCCGGGCTGACCTGTTACGCAACGCCCAGCTCGGGGGCTATCAGGTCGCTGTCGAGAAAGGGGCATTCGCCGAGCACGGCATCGCCTCAGCCGGGGCGGCCCTGCTGCAGCTCGGCAAGGCCGCCGGGGTCAGGACCACGGTCCAGGAGCAGAGGCCGTTGTCGGCGGACGACGATCCGGGGTGGGCGGAAGCCCTGGTGAGGGACACTGCCGAAGGCATGGCCGGCAGCGAGTTCGTGGCCACGGTCGGCCCCTCGTGCACCTCTTGCCCAGTCAGGTCCAGCTGTCCTGTCCAGCCCGAGGGCAAGGTGATCTGATGCGGCACTCTGCGCGCTCGATCGCGGACGCCCTGGGCAACCCGGCGCCGACCGCGGAGCAGGTCGCCGTCATCGAGGCGCCCATGCGTCCACTGCTGGTGGTGGCCGGTGCCGGCTCCGGCAAGACCGAGACGATGGCTTCACGGGTCGTCTGGCTGGTCGCCAACGGTGATGTCGAGCCTGACCAGGTCCTGGGTCTGACCTTCACCCGCAAGGCCGCCACCGAGCTCGCCGAGCGCATCGCGAGGCGCCTGCGCCGGCTGCGTCACGTCGGAATGTGGGCACCTGCAGAGGAGCAGGACGGCGCCGAGGTACTTGGGGGGACGCCCACGGTCTCGACCTACCACTCGTATGCCGGCCGCCTCGTTCGCGAGCACGGCCTGCGGCTGGGGGTGGAGCCCGAGTCGAGGCTGCTCTCAGAGGCTGCAGCCTGGCAGTTCGCAGCCGAGGTGGTCGAGCGCCATGACGGGCCGATGGACGAGGTTCCCTTCGCTGCCTCGACGGTCATCAACGCCGTCGTCGACCTTGCTGGCGAGATGGCCGAGCACCTGCTTGAACCAGCAGATCTGGCGCTGTTGATTGACCGGTTCGAGGTCCTGGTCACCAGCCTGCCCAAGGGCGCCAGTCGGGCCAGAGATCTACCCAAAGCGGTGGCCGATGCGATGACCGCGCTGAAGGCCCGCCGTCAGGTGCTACCGCTGGTCGATGACTACATCCAGCTCAAGCGCAGCCGCGATGCGCTCGACTTCGCGGACCAGATGGCCCTTGCGGCGAGGTTGTCGCAGGGGTTCCCGGACATCGGTTCGATGGAGCGCCAACGGTTTCGGGCCGTTCTGCTCGATGAGTTCCAGGACACCAGCGAGGCACAGCTGGTCTTGTTGCGCCACCTGTTCGTCTCTGTCGGCGAGTCCGTGCCGGTCACCGCGGTCGGCGATCCCAACCAGTCGATCTACGGCTGGCGAGGGGCGAGTGCGACGACCTTGACCCGCTTTCCACGGGAGTTCGCCGATGCCGCGGGCGATGCCACTGTCCTGCCGCTCTCGACGAGCTGGCGCAATGAGCGAGCCATCCTGTCGGCGGCCAACATCACCTCGGCCCCCCTGCGCCACAAGTCGACCGTCGATGTCCAGGTGCTCAGAGCCCGAGCGGACGCTGGCACTGGGCAGCTGTTCGCGGCCCGGCTGCTGACATCCGAGGCCGAGGCAGCGCACGTGGCCGGCTGGGTCGCCCATCGCTGGCTGGATGCGCGCGGCCGTCCCACAGGGGTATCGGCGGCTGTGCTGTGCCGCAAACGTTCCCAGTTCGGTGCCGTGATCGATGCCCTGGAGCAGGCAGGTCTGCCTGTCGAGGTGGTTGGGCTTGGTGGGCTGCTCCACACACCTGAGGTCTCCGACATCATGGCCCTCCTCTGGGTGGTTCAGGACCCCACTCGTGGCGACCAGCTGATGCGACTGCTGACCGGGCCGTTGTGCCGGCTGGGCGCGGCGGACCTCGACGGGCTCGCGGTCTGGTCCCGCATCCTCGTGCACCGGCACGCGGCTCGATCCCTGGCCCCGGATCGGCCGCAGGCCAAGGACCAGTCTCTCGACAGCGCCGACCGGCTGAGCATCGTTGAGGCCCTCGACGACCTGCCGTCACAGGACTGGACCGGTCCTGACGGCTCCCGGATCTCGGGGGTGGCCCTGCAACGCCTGCACGGACTGCGCGAGGCGATCAGGAGGCTGCGCTCGCTGACGGGCATGCCCCTGGCTGACCTGGCCGGCGAAGCCGAGCGCGCTCTTGGACTGGACATCGAGGTGCTGTCCCGCCCCGAGCACACGCCGACGACGGCACGTGCCCATCTGGACGCGTTCGCCGATGTCGCGGCCAGCTTCTCGAGCTCAGCCGATCGGCCCACGTTGGCTGGCTTCCTGTCCTGGCTGGATGCCGCGCAGGCCGAGGAGCGCGGACTGGACAAGGGGTATATCGAGGTGTCCACCGACGCTGTTCAGGTGCTCACCGTGCACGCAGCCAAGGGGCTGGAATGGGATGTCGTGGCAGTCCCCGGGCTGGTCGAGGGCACGTTCCCCGCACGTTCGAGCTCGACCACGTCGTTCAAGGGCGGCGCGTGGCGGATGAGCCCGCCTCGCGACAAGGGCTGGGTCGGGGGTCTGTCCGGCGTCCCTTACGACCTGCGTGGGGATCGTGACGGGCTGCCGGTCCTGCAGTGGAAGTCGGCCCCAGACCTGTCGGCGCTCGAGGGCGAGGTCATTGACTTCATCGAGGCTGGCGGCGAGCACGGCATCGACGAAGAGCGCCGGCTCGCCTACGTGGCGTTCACCCGTGCTCGCAGCCAGCTGTTGCTGAGTGCGCCGGTGTGGGCCGAACCCACGACGCCTCGGATCACCTCACGGTTTCTCACCGAGCTGGTCGATCACGCCGACCTTGGTCTGCGTCCCCACATCTGGGAGCCGCTGCCCGAGCCGGACGGCGATACCAAGTCCGCCAACCCACGCCAGAGCGAGCCCGTCAGCGCGATCTGGCCAGCGGATCCGATGGCCGCGAGGCGCGCACAGCTCACTGACGCTGTGCAGGTGGTGCTCGACGCCATGGCGGACCTCGACCGTGACGACGTGCCTGCCCCCCCGATCGACGGCGACCACGTCGGCCAGGTGTCCGGCCGGGGGGGAGGTGACGGGCCAACGGTGGTCGGTCGCGAACGCGACATCGCCATCCTGCTGGCCGAACGCGACTCCGCAACCCGCACTGGTGACGTCGAGGTCAAGGTCCCACGACACCTGTCCGCATCTGGGGTGGTCTCGTTCGCCGAAGATCCTCAAGGGTTCGCTCGTGACCTTCGTCGGCCGATGCCCTCACCGCCAGCACTGGCGGCCCGTCGGGGCACGGCCTTTCATGCCTGGGTCGAGGAGCACTTCGCGCGCGCCGCATTCGTCGACCCGCTCGACCTGCCAGGCAGCGCCGACGACCACCCGGCAGACGATGAGGAGCTGCCACTGATGAAGGAGCGGTTCCTTGCCAGCGAATGGGCCCGCCGCACTCCGATAGCCATCGAGACCGCTATCGAGACCACTGTCGCGGACATGGCGATACGGGGTCGTATCGACGCGGTCTTCCCACGTGCAGGTGGCGGGTTCACCGTGGTGGACTGGAAGACGGGCGCCAAGCCGTCAGGTGACAAGGCCGCGGTTCGTGCCGTGCAGCTGGGGGCTTACCGCCTGGCCTTCGCCCGGCTCCGGAGGGTCTCACTGGACCAGGTCGATGCGGCGTTCTACTACGCCGAGACGGGCGAGACGGTGTTCCCGGGGCTGCCCGACGAAGAGCAGCTGGAGGCGTTGATGGGATCTATCCCGGCCTAGCGGCTGTTCCCGGTACTGCCCGACGAGGAGCAGCTGGAGGCGTTCAAGGGATCTATCCTGCCTAGCGGCTCGGCGGCTCTTGTGGACCCTTCGCCGCGGTGGGTTCGTCATCGCCCGCATCTGCCGGTTCGTGGTTCTCCGTCGTGCCAGACGGCTCTTTCGTTTCGGAGTGCTCTGCGGTCCAGGAGCCCTCAGTCGCGTCAGGGAGCTCAGAGGGCACCCCAAGCTGAACCGGGCCAACAGCGGCCACCGGTACGGTAGGAATGCTGTGCGGGATCGGCGCTGTGGGAACTACGGGCACATCGTCGCGGTCGTCATCGGAGATGTCGGCGTCCAGCGTGCGGAGCTTCGCCGCGCACGCTTCGACTGCACCCGGGTCCGCGAAACCGACCGCGGTCAGGAGCTCGGATACCAGCTTGAGCTCACCAGCGAGGCGGGCCCGTCGCTCGAGGTTCTTGTCCGGTCGGTCGACCCGTGCATGCGCATAGGCCTCGAGCACCGAGTCAAAGGCCGCGGGGGATGCGGTGGTGACCAGCGCCGCGAAGTCGTCGGCGGGGTCGGCGACCTTGGCGTCCTCCCAGCCGGTGACCCCGCGTACACGACCCGTTGCGGCATCGCTCTCATCGTCGAAGACGGCGAGAACGTTGGCGCCGCTCAGGTCGCCGTGGGTGGGGGTCGGCGCGAACCGCCAGAGCGACACGTCCTCGAGGGATCGTTCCCAGCGGGCCAGCAACCCGGTGGGGACGTGTCCCGTCGCCGCGGCTCGGTCGAGGTCCGACAGTCGCCGGGCGCGATAGGTATCGGCGTCATAGGACGGGAGACCAGCCTCGTCGAACAGCGCACGGTCGACGTTGTGCAGTGCAGCAAGGGCCCGGCCCAGCTCGGCCGCGATCCCTGGTCCGGCCGGCAGGTGTGCGAAGTCGAGCGGGCGCCCCACCAGGTAGGAGTAGACCGCCGCCCGGCCACCCTCCTTGAGAGCCACGAAACCCTTCGGCGACGGGACCGAGAAGGGCAGTCGACGAGCCAACAGCCCGAGCAGGGAGACAGTGACGTCCATGCGTGCGCCGGCGGCCGCAGTCATCGGTACTCGCACGACCCAACGTCGATGCTGGGTGTCCTCGATGAAGGCCACCTCGAACTGATGCCCGGGCAGCTGCACGACACCCTCGACTTCTGCGGGGTCCAGCCCGGGCACAGCGGCGCTGGCAAGGGCGGCAAGGGCGAGGGGAGTGCGGGTCACAACGACACCGTATGACGAGTGCGCCCCCTAGGCTGGAAGGCGTGAGCGGGTCTTCGAGATCTTTGCGCGATTTATCCTTCGCGCACGGCACAGTGGGCCGTGCCGGTCTGCGTCGCCAGGACCCTGATCTGCTCCCTGCGCTGCTGAAGGACCCGTTGACCCGGGTCGTGGAGCTGGTTGAGGGTCGCGCAGAGGTGACGGAGGTCGATCGAGACGTCAGCCTGGTCCTGCGTCCGCCTCGCGGAACGGATCTCGACCACCTGAGCATCTTCCTCGGTCAGGATGGTGAGGGCACGGCATACGTGGGGGTCGTTGGAGGTCCCGGTGAGGCTGCGACCGACAAGTGGCGGACCTTGCGCGAGGCGGGCGCAGTGCTCTCGGATCGGGACGCGGGCCTGTTCGCCACGATGCTGGGTCTGGTCAACTGGCATGAAGCGCACACCCACTGCCCTCGATGTGGTGCGCCAACCCTGCCCGACGAGTCCGGCTGGCTGCGGCGTTGCACCCAGGACGGCAGCGCGCACTTCCCACGCACCGACCCGGCGGTGATCATGGCGGTGACCGACGCGGAAGACCGGCTCCTGCTGGCCCGAAGCCCGCACTGGCCGGAGGGACGTCTCTCGGTGCTGGCCGGCTTCGTCGAACCGGGCGAGTCCCTCGAGTCCGCGGTGGCTCGGGAGGTGCTCGAGGAGGTCGGTGTCGTCGTCGACGACGTTCGCTATCTGGGCAGCCAACCGTGGCCGTTCCCGTCCTCGTTGATGGTGGGGTTCACCTCGCGCGCGGTGGACCCGACGCTGCACCTGGACATGGAGGAGATCGTCGAGGCCGTGTGGGTCGGTCGTGCCGAGCTGCGCGACATGGTGGTGGCCGGCCGTTTCGGCATCTCGCCCACCGTGTCGATCTCTCGCCGCATCATCGAGCGCTGGTACGGCGGTCCGATCGACCAACAGGTCGAGTGGGTGACGCCAGCGCGCCATTAGCAGAACGGAGCCTGCAATGACATTGAACCGCGACCACGACCACGCGCCATGTGCCTCACCAGCGCGAAAAGGGACGCCGCGGGTATCGGAACCCTTAGGCCAGGCGCAGTCGAACCTGCCCCACTGACGGGTTGGTGGCGGCGGAACCGTCGGGAAACACCACGGTGGGCACGGTCTGGTTGCCACCGTTGATGCTCATGACGTAGTCGGCGCTGGACGGATGCGCCTCGATGTTGACCTCGGTATAGCCGATCCCCTCGAGGTCCAGCCCGGTCTTGAGCACTCGGCAGTAGCCGCACCACGGCGTTGTGAACATCGTGACGTTGCCGGCAGAGGGGAGTGCGGGGGCCGCGGACATGCGAGATTCTCCTTGAGGTTCGGTCATTGGGCGACCTCGTCAACGGCGTCTGGCCTCCATTCCTTCCCGGAGGCACCGAACCCCGTCCCGGCACGCACCTGTCATCCGGGTCTGAGAGGATCGGATGCGATGTCCTCCCCACCCAGCGAGCCGAGCGGCACACCGACTGCCGACGACATCCTCGACGCCCTTGACCCTGAGCAGCGCCAGGTGGCTGCCTCGCCGAGCGGGCCCATGTGCGTCCTTGCCGGCGCTGGCACCGGCAAGACGAGGGCCATCACCCACCGGATTGCCTACGGCGTGCACAGCGGTGCCTACCAGCCACAGCGGGTGCTGGCTGTCACCTTCACGGCGAGAGCGGCTGGCGAGATGCGCACCCGGCTGCGCGAGCTGGGGGTCCCGGGCGTTCAGGCCCGGACGTTCCATGCGGCGGCGCTGCGTCAGCTTCACTACTTCTGGCCGCAGGCGATCGGTGGTGCGTCCCCGGAAGTGTTGCCACACAAGGCGTCTGTGGTCGCCGAGGCGGGCGCACGGCTGCGCCTGCAGCTGGACCGCGTGGCCGTGCGCGACATTGCGGCCGAGGTCGAGTGGGCCAAGGTGAGCATGCTCACGCCCGAGACGTATGCCGTCGCCGCGGCTCGCGCAGGTCGAGCCCCGGCCGATCTTGACGCCACCGCGATGGCTCGCCTGCTCCAGACCTACGAGGAGGTCAAGACCGAGCGAGGGGTGATCGACTTCGAGGACGTGCTGCTGCTGACGGTCGGCATCCTCGCGGAGCGCGACGATATCGCCCGGGTCGTGCGCTCGCAGTACCGCCACTTCGTGGTTGATGAGTACCAGGATGTCAACGCGCTCCAGCAACGGTTGCTCGACCTGTGGGTGGGTGAGCGCGACGACATCTGCGTGGTCGGCGACGCGGCCCAGACGATCTACTCCTTTACCGGCGCGACGCCCAGACACCTGTTGGACTTCCCGCGGCGCTACCCTCAGTCGCAGGTCGTTCAGCTGGTGCGCAACTACCGGTCGACCCCCCAGATCGTCGCCCTGGCCAACCTCATGGTGCGTGCCGGCGGGGTGCAACGTGGCGCTCCCAGAGCCGACCTGCTTCAGCTCCGCTCGCAGGGGCAGGACGGGCCCGCGCCGAGCCTGACGGCATACAGCGATGACTCCTCCGAGGCAAGCGGAGTGGCCGCGGCGATCAAGCACCTGGTCACGCGAGGCACCCCGGCAAGCCAGATCGCCGTTCTCTTTCGCACCAACGCCCAGTCTGAGGCCTTCGAGGCTGCGCTCGCGGGTGCCGACGTCGCCTACCTCGTGCGCGGTGGCGAGCGGTTCTTCGCCCGCAAGGAGGTGCGCGGAGCCATCTTGTTGATGCGCGGCGCGGCCAGAGCCGATGACGGGGCCAAACCGCTCGGCGAGCTCGTCCGCGATGTCATCGCCGGGGCCGGATGGACCGAGCGAGCGCCCAGCGCCGGCGGGGCGACCCGCGAGCGCTGGGAGTCCCTGCAGGCGCTGGTCGGGCTCGCCGACGACTTCGTGTCCGTGAGCCCCGCCGTGCGGATGACCGACCTCGTGCGAGAGCTCGACGAGCGCATGGCAGCCCAGCACGCCCCGACTGTCGAGGGGGTGACCCTGGCCTCGCTGCACGCAGCCAAGGGCCTGGAGTGGGACGCCGTCTTCGTCGTCGGCTGCAGCGACGGCCTGATCCCGATCAGCATGGCTGAGGGTCCGGAGGCCAACGAGGAGGAACGCCGGCTGCTTTATGTCGGGCTGACGCGCGCCAGGCGCGAGCTGCGGCTGTCGTGGTCAGGGGCACGCAACCCAGGAGGTCGGGCCGGTCGGCGACCCTCGCGCTTCCTCGACGGAGCAGCCAGCATCCTGGGCGACGGCGCGCGGTCATCGGCCCGAGCGGCGCGCCCGGGTGCGGGTGGCCCCCGAGGCAAACCGGTGAAGTCGCCGAAGCTGTCCCGGTGTCGAGGATGTGGCAAGGATCTGGTCACGGCGGCGACTCGCAAGGTGGGGCGCTGCGACGACTGCCCGCCCACCTATGACGTTGCGACGTTCGAGGCGCTGCGGGCCTGGCGTCTCGCGGTTGCGGGTGCGACCAAGGTCCCGGCATACGTCATCTTCACCGACGCGACACTGACGGCGATTGCTGAGAAGACTCCTGGCAGTGCCGACGAGCTGGCCACGATCTCGGGGGTTGGTCCCCTGAAGCTGAAGCGCTACGCCGACGATGTTCTGGCCGTCCTGGGCGGTGCTGACCCCGTCGTTACTGCTGAGATCTCCTCTGCTGCAACGGAGTCGGCCAAAGTTGACTCGCCGATCGTGTCCTGATCCGAAGAACTCGGGTTAATTGTGTTGCCTCGATGGTGGGGGCTGTTCTAACCTGAACCAACGTCCAGCCCAGCCGGTCCAGGTGACCGTGCTCGGGAGCCGCGAGAACAGATGAGGAGGTTGGCCCTGATGGAGAACATCACGATGACGAACACGACGCAGATCACCCGCGTCCGCTTCGCGTCCCTGCAGGCTGCCGACCGCAGCCTCAACAGTGTCGATCGAATCACTGTCGGCGTTCGCGGTTCGTTCTACGCCCCGACGCTCAAGGCGTCTGCTGTCAAGGATGTTGCGTACCTCGGCTCCTGGAGACCACCGGTCTAGCTGACCTAGACCAGGCCACCTCCAGGCCGCGGAACCCGACATCCGGGATCCGCGGCCTTTGTGTTGTCCCGGCGGCCGCCAGCGGAGGAACCACCATCCAGATGAAGAGAAGTCGAGCGATCCAGAGCCTCTCCAACAGGGGTAGTGCCACGGATCAACGTGATGACACACACGAGGACACGCCCCCTGACCGGGGGAGACGACACCAAGGAGGTGACGTGAGATGCAGATCACCGCACTCATCGACCTGAACGAGCAGTCCAACGGCTCCGGTTCTGACATCCCGTGCCGGGAGTACAACGCCGAGCTCTGGTTCGCTGAGCGCCCTGCCGACGTCGAGCTCGCCAAGACCCTCTGTGGGGCATGCCCTGTCCGTGCGGAGTGTCTTGCCAGCGCACTTGACCGGGAGGAGCCGTGGGGCGTCTGGGGTGGCGAGCTCTTCGTCCAGGGATCGATCGTCGCCCGCAAGCGTCCCCGTGGACGCCCCCGCAAGGACCCGGTTGCCGCCTGAGCTCGACCGGTCATCTTCTGACTTGCTCGTCGTGGTGTGGTGCTTCACCACGCCACCGACCACCTCTTGAGGCCGTTCACATCCATGGCCCTCAGAGCCATGCCCTTCAAAGCCTTTTGTTTGCAAGGAGTTCCACCATGATTTCACAACAGAGCGACATGCTCGCCCGATCTCGGATGGCCGAGATCAAACGTGCTGCCGATCCGAGGGTCAAGTTTCGCGGCTCGCTGCGGATCATGCTCGAGTCTCGTCGGGAGCGCGCGCAGAGTCCGGCGAGGTGACACCTAGAGTGGTCTGTCGTGAGCACTCTCAGTGTTGCCCAGGTGTCGGCCAGGCGTGAGAGCGTCGTGGCGGCACTGACATCGTCCGACCTCGCCGCCATCGTCGACCTCGTCGTATGGGTCGAGGTCGACGATGGCGGCTCTGCAGATGGCGGTCGAGTGGCGATGGCCGCCAGCTACCTCGGGCGCGTTCGGCTGCACCAGGACGGACGTCACGAGGTTCTTCTGGGGCTTGACCCCATCGCCAGCGAAGATCCGATGGCCTTCCTGCCCTATGACCTCGAGTGCGCCAGCCCGGGCCCGCTCACCTCTCGGGACAACGCCTATCCGTATGCCGCCTCGCGGATCCTGTCGCTCTTCGCCGACCCGACCCGTAGCCCTGACGTCGCGGTGATGCACACACCACGTCATTTCTTCCCCGAGGAAGGTGGCCACACGGGCGAACATGGTTCACTAGACGTGATCCAGTCCAGGGCGCCAATGTTGTTGTCCGGCAGGGGTGTTGCCTCGCTGGGGGTCGTGGACGCACACGCGAGGCTGGTCGATGTCGGCCCCACGCTTGCCGCCATGGCCGGCGTACCGGACGATGCCCTGCACGACGCGGTCGGTGACCCGCTCGACGGAGCTGCCCTGACGGAATACCTCGACGGAACGAGCCCGGCAAACGCCAAGGTGATCGGCATCCTGTGGGATGGCGCACACTGCGGCGACCTGCTGCACCTTGCCGAGACCGGCGAGCTCCCGGGTATCGCACGGCTCATCGACCACGGTGTGGCGCTGCGCGGGGGAGGGGTGGCGCAGTTCCCGAGCGTCACCCTGACCAACCACACCTCGATCCTGACCGGCATGGGACCGGGCCGACATGGGGTGCTGGGCAACGTCTTCTATGACCGGGCTACCGGCGAACGGGTCGTGCCTAACAATGCCTCGACGTGGCATCGCAGCGCCGAGTGGTTGCGTCCGGCCGCCAGGACCGTGTTCGAGATGGTCAACAGCGTTGTTCCACAAATGGATTCACCGCGGACAGCCTGCGTCAACGAAGCTGTCGACCGTGGCGCCGACTACTCCACGATGGCGAAGATCCGGGACAGCGGAAGCACATCAGGGGCGGCCGGCCTGGATGACCAGCTGCCGGACGCGAAAGGGTCGATCCACCTGCATGACACCACTCACCTCGACGACTCCTACTACTCATGGGGCACCCGGGTCGATGATCTGGGGCTGGAGCAGATGCGGGAGCTGTGGGCGAGCCCGGAGTCGGCGCCCACACTGACGTGGTGGTCCTGCGTCGTCAGCGACGCCGGTCACCACGCTGGTGGACCGCGGTCCGACATTGCGCGTGACTCGCTTCGCGACTCGGACTTGCGTCTGGTCTCGTTCCTGGAGCATCTCGATGGGCTGGGGGTAACCGACCAGGTGACGTTCCTTCTCACCGCCGACCACGGTTTCGAGGGGTCCGATGCGGCCGTCACCGGCTCGTGGGCGCATGCCCTGGAGGCTCTTGCCATTCCATTGCGGGATGAAGGCCCTGGCTTCATCTATCTGCTCCCCGACGACTGAGCCTCAAGCCTGGGGCTGTCCGTGCAGCGGGTGGACACTGGTCGGATGACCGACGACGCGGCGCCACCGATCTGCGCCACCTGTGGACGTGTGTCGGATAACGATTCCGATGCCCGCCTCACCTGGGCGCTTGGGGTCGAGAACGGCCGGCAGGTCTGGACGTGCGACCGGTGCAGCCGCGAGAACCTTCGCAGCATCGAGGGCAAGCTCGACTCCGCCTGGTGGTGAGGCGGCATGGGACAGCCGACGGTTCCCAGAACGCCTCGTGACGTTGGCGCTCGCTAGGTCTGTCCGCTCGGGGTCCTTGCGATCCCCGGGTTTGTCAGGGGAGGCAGGTCGGCCTCTGGCAGCCAACGGTCCACGATGGCTCGGCCGGGCACCTCACCCGCGATCTGGCAGAGAACGCCGATGCCGCCGAGCCACACGCGGTGGATCAACAGGTAGGACGGCGGAAGGTTCAGCTTGAGGCCCAGGGTGAACTTGGGGCGTCGGGGATCATTGGTGTGCAACGAGACTGAGCGCAACCAAGCACGGGTGAACGTGAAGGTGTCGGTGCGCAGCGGCTCCATGAACGGCTCGAGGAAGGCCAGCAGCTCGTCCGCGTCGATGTCGATCGTGGACTTGACGAACCCTTGTCGGCGCAGGCCCTCGAGCGAGGCCTCAGCGTCGCCCGCCAACGCCAGCGTGAGCAGCCGGCCCATCTCCGGCGGCAGGCCGTGCGGCAATCGGTTGACCGCCCCGAAGTCGATCACTCCCAGCCGTCCGTCGGCCAGCATCCGGAAGTTGCCGGGGTGTGGGTCGGCATGCAGCAGACCGGCCCGCGCGGGCCCCACGAGCAGGAACTCCATGTAGCGCGAGGCGGCCGCGTTGCGCGCCTCCGGGGATCCGGTCGCGATGATCGACGACAGCGGAACCCCGTCCAGCCACTCGCTGACGATGACGTTCCCCTTGTGGTGGACCACGTCGGGGACGGCGTAGTCGGAGTCACCCGCGAAGGCCGCGGCGAACGTCCTCTGGGACCTGGCCTCCAGCCCGTAGTCCAGCTCCTCGGCCACGCGGCGCTTGAGCTCGTCCAGGATCGGCTTGATGTCCAGTCCCGGGATCCAGCCGGCGGCAACGCGAGCCACCCGCGACACCTGGTTGAGGTCGCTGATCAGTGCTCGCCCGGCGCCCGGGTACTGCACCTTCACGGCGACGTCGCGGCCGTCCTTCCACACTGCCCGATGCACCTGACCGATCGACGCAGCCGCTGAGGGCTTGTCCTCGAACGAGGCGAACTTCTGCCTCCAACGCGGTCCGAGCTCTGCGGCCAGCACATCGTGGACCATGGCCGCCGGCATCGGAGGCGCGGCTTCCTGCAGCTTGGTCAACGTTGCGCGGTACGGTCCGGCCAGCTCCTCGGGCATGGCGGCCTCGAAGATCGACATCGCCTGACCGAACTTGATCGCCCCGCCCTTGAGCTCGCCCAGGACCTTGAAGAGCTGCTCGCCAGTGCGGGCCTGGACCTCAGAGGCGACGAGCTCGGCCGACTTGCCGCCGACCCGCTTGCCCAGCCCCAGCGCAGTGCGCCCCGCGAACCCCAGCGGCAACGCGGCAAGCCTGGCCGCGCGCGTCACGGCATTTCGGGGGGGGTCACTCACCCCGTCATTGTCGCTTGCTCGACCGTGCAGCCGCACAGCGGATGCGAAAACCAGCGCCGTATCTGGATCGTCGGCCAGGGCAGGGAGAGCTCGAGCGACAGACCAGCGGGGACCGGCTGCCCATCCAGGAAGGTGTGCGCGACCATCGCGACGGCCCCGGTCGTCATGGCGGTCAGCGTGCTCTCGAGGCTGATCGGTGCGTGAGACAGGAACGATCCGCGAGCAGCGAGCTGGGACAGCACCGCAGGCCAGGCAGCGTCCCGGTCGCGACGGTGCAGGTCCAGACACGTGAGGCATGGTCCGTTGCCCCCGACGATGAGCGGACCAACCTGCACCCGGTGACCTTGAACGACCAACGGCAGATGCGGTATGCCGCGGCGCAGCCAGGGCTCGCCGGCATCCGGCGGGAGCGCCCCCATCGCGGCCAGCACGACCAGGTCCGGCGGCTTCGACGTCGATTCCGAACGCGAGCGTCCCTCTCCTGCCCGGTGACCGCGTAGCTCGAGGTCGAGCATGTTCACGGCGTTGGGTCCCACGCTGACCCGGCCGATTCCCCCGACCCGCAGCAGATCGGCCAGCGCGCCGGGCAGGTCGCCCTGGCCGGTAATCACCACGTGATGGGTGGATCTGGCAGCGACGTGGTGGTAGCCGTCGCCCGCGAGGCCGTACGCCGCCGCAACCGCACGGGCGTCCCCGCTGAGCAGATGGCGTCGCGGCTCGTCGACCGGGGACAACCAGGCCCGGTCCGCGGCGCTCTTGACCAGCAGATGATGCTCGTCCAGGGCTGCGATCAGGGCCGACACCCGACCTGCGGGGACGCCGCTGGTGGCGGCCACGGCATAGAGGGTCCGGATGTCCAGGCTCCCGTCCAGACGCTCCACCACGGCGATCTCGGCGTCACTGAGCCCGTCCAGGACGACTCCGCCGTCGGGGCCCAGGCCCAGCTGAAGCGACCCCGCACCGCGCCGAAGCGGTCGTACGTGGTTCTTGAGCCGGGGCCTGCTATTCATGGGTTCCTCCTGCGATGGGGTCGTCCTGAGGAAACCTGCCACCCTCTCGGGGCGGATCTGGCCCCGTCCACAACAGTTGAGTAGGAATACCTATACCGGACATGCGAAAGGGCGGCACCCCAGCGTGATGCTCGGGGACCGCCCTTTGCGATGTTCGGTGGCTGTCAGGCCTTGCCGAGGATGCGGTTGAGGTTGGTGCCACACACCGGGCACTTGCCCTTGGCCATGCGGCGGCCGTTGGTCTCCACGACCTTGCCTGTGGCGTCGCGCTTCGCCTTGCACTTCACGCAGTAGAAGTCGCCCGTGTACATCTCGCCGGTCTCTACAGACTCTGCCATTTGTCCATGTCTCCTGTGTCGTTCCTGGCCGCTGTGTGCGGCACCGGTCTCGTGCGACCTTAGACCAGATTGAGCACGGCGTCGTGCATTGGGTCGCGTTTCTTGTGCTCAGGTTCGGCCCGTCGACGATCGCGCACGCAGCGATCCACGAGGCAGTTATGGGATTTCCTCGCCGGTTGGCCTACGTTTTGATCGTGGATACGGACGAGATCGAGGTCAGGCGCAGCCGCCGGAGACGCCGAACGGTCAGCGCCTATCGTGAGGGCGGCCGGACGATCGTGCTTATCCCGTCGAGGTTCTCGGCGGCCGAGGAGCGCGCGTGGGTCGAGGCGATGTTGCGCAAGCTGGAGGCTGGGGACAAACGCCGCCGGCCCAGCGACCAGCAGCTGTTGGGGCGGGCCACCGACCTGTCACGACGTTATCTGGGTGCTCTGGCCGTGCCGGCCAGCATCGCCTGGGTCAACAACCAGAGCTCGCGGTGGGGTTCGTGCACACCGGTCGACGGGACCATTCGTATCTCCGTGCGGGTCAAGGGAATGCCGTCGTGGGTGCTCGACTACGTGATCCTGCATGAGCTGACCCATCTGCTCCAGCCCGGTCACGGTCGAGACTTCTGGTTGTTGCTGGAGTCCTACCCACGCACCGAGCGGGCTCGGGGCTTCCTCGAGGGGGTAGCGGCAGCCACCGGACTCCAACGGCCCGAAGGCGAGCTCGAGACCTGAGCGACGTGCCTCACCGGACATTGCGGAAGCACCGAATCTGGCCCTTGGGACCAGCCAAGAACCCCCGGCGCGGTCTCCCGTCGCCCCAGCCGGGTCGGTGTCAGGGCGCAGCGCTGAGGTCAGGTCAGACCCAGGGCGAGCCGGGCGGTTTCCACGAGCGGCTGGAGGTCATGGCGGTTGTCCGCCGGAAGTCCATCGGTGGGCCACCATCGGACGTCCACGGACTCTCCGCTGACCACGAGTGTCGCGCCTCCGTCCGCAGCTGCAGCGAAACGCAGGTCGAGGTGCTCGCGGCATCGGCCGAACGAGCCGACCAGATGGTGCCGGTCCAGCTGAATGATCTGGGGGAGGGCAACGAGGGTTCTGATCCCCGACTCCTCCCGTGCCTCGCGCTGGGCCGCCTGGTGGGCGTTGGTGTCGCCCGGCTCGAAGTGCCCGCCGAGCTGGAACCACGCGCCGGCCTTCTTGTGAAGGGTCAACAGCGCGTGCGAGCCGGCCTGGTCGAGCACGATGCAGCTCGCGGTGAAGTGGGCCGACGGACCACGCTTCCACATGGCGTCGGGATGCGCGCCCAGGTGCGCGAGGTAGCCGGTCCGAAGCTCCTCCTGGGCCTGGTCGGGTGCCCTCCAGGCGGACAGCTGCCGCGTGAGATCCTCGTGCAGGAGGCGGTATGCCGTCGGAAGACTCACCGGCCCAACTTACGGGTTGTTCGAGTCGCCTTCGGAGAGTAGGGCATCAAGTGCTGCGTCCATCTCGTCCTTGGTGTCGCCCGAGATGAACCGGTCGACGTAGCCGAGCGGATCGTCGAGGTCGGCAGCCGTCGGTGCGAGGTCTGGGTGCGCCCATGCGCCGTCACGCACCGCGGCGCCACCTTTGGCCTCCAGTGCCGCCCACAGGTTTGCTGCGTCGCGGAGACGACGGGGGCGCAGCTCGAGGCCGACCAGCTGGCTGAAGACCCGCTCGGCCGGGCCGCCCGAGGCCCGGCGCCGCCTCACGGCCTCGCCCAGCGCCGCCGCGTGAGGCAGATGCTTGCTGGCGGCGCGGTCAGCGACGACGTCGACCCAGCCCTCGACAAGAGCCAGATAGGTCTCGAGCAGGGTGAGGGCCGACCGCTGGGCCGGGCTCGGCTCGGGGGTGAACAACGAGTCCGAAAGGGCCGCTTGCATAGCGGCGGGGTCGGAAGGATCGATCGACTGCAAGGCCGACTCGATCCCCTCGGTATCGATGCTGATGTCGCGGGCATAGGCCTGGACGGCGGCGACCAGCTGGGGACCGAGCCAGGCAACCTCAGCGAACAGGCCCACGCGCGCGGCCTCGCGCACCGCGAGATAGAGGCGCACCTCGGCCAGATCGACCTCGAGGCCATCGGCGAAGCTCTCGATGTTGGCTGGCATCAGCGCAATTCCGTGACGAGGCACGAGGGGCAGACCCACGTCGGTTCCGCTGACAAGGTCGCTGGCCAGCGCGCCCACGGCCTGCCCGACCTGGGCGCCGAACATCGATCCACTCACCCGCGCCAGCATGGGCTCCAGCTGGCCCATGAGCGCGCCGGGATCCGTGCCCGCCGGCAGGCCGGGCATCGCGGCCAGGTCCTCGCCCCCGAGCTGCCCCATCTGGGCTCGCATGGCGGCTACCACCGCGGTGCTCACACCGACCGCCACAGGCTCGACGAGCTCTCGCCACATGGGCATCGTCTGATCCACCCATTCGGCGCGGCTCCAGGCATGGACCGCGCCGTCGACCGCCGACAGGTCCGTCACGTCGGTGAGCCAGAGAGTCGCGACCTGAACGGCCTCCTCGATCTCTTGGCGAGCGGCATTGCCAATGCTCGAGTCGCCCTGCGCTGCAACGGTCTTGCGCGCCACGTCGGTGGCGAGCTCAAGATTGAAAGGCTCGGCCGCGTCACCGGACATCATCGCCTTGAGCTGGGCTCCGATCATCCCCATGGTGGCGGGGTCGATCTTGTCGATGCCCATGGCGCCCAGGGCCTTGGTGACCTCGGGGTTGTCCGCGCCCCCCAGCAGGGACGCAAGCATCGCCGCAAAGTCGGGCTCTTCCGGGTCGGTGGGTTGCTGCTGAGGATGATCGGACACGCTGGCTCCTTGGCCTCCTGAGAGAATGCTCTCCCAAGGTAAACATGTGGAGGTCGCAGTGAGTTCCCCTCAGGGCCGGGTTCGTTCCGGACGCAAGGCGATCACCGTCGCTGTCACGGGCGCCGCGACGCCGGTCGGTGACCACATCGTGCGTGCGCTGCTGGCACGGGCCGCAGAAGGGGGAGCCATAGGCACAGTCGTCGGGCTCGATGCCGAGCGAGGCGGCGCCGAGGGTGCGCACTGGCGTGTGGTCGACCTGGGCTCTCCGGATCTGGCCACCTCGTTGCGCGGGGTCGACGCCCTGATCCACATGGCGGCCAGCACCGACCTCGCAGCCGACCTCAGGGCGAGTCCCCGGACCAGGCGTGAGCGGGCGCTCCGCGAGATCCAGACCGTGGTGATCTCCGCTGCTGCCACCGGCGTCGCACGACTGGTGGTCGTGACAAGTGCCATGACGTATGGCGCGTCGCCGGCCAACGCGGTGCCGCTGGCCGAAGACGCTCCCTTGGCCGCAGACCCGGACGAGGGACAGGTTGGTGACCTGCTGGCGGTCGAGCAGATCCTGCGGGCCGCCGCTGAGGTTCATCCCGGCCTTGCTGTCACCGTGGTGCGCCCGGCAGCCCTGGTCGGCCCGGACATCGACACGGTGATCACGCGGCATTTCGAGGCGCCTCGGTTGTTGACGGTCAAGGGTGGCTGCCCTGCGTGGCAGTTCTGTCACGTCGAGGATCTCGCGACCGCCTTGGTGACCACGGTCGAAAATGGTTTGGGGCCGGTGGTGACGGTGGCCTCGCAGGGCTGGATGACCCAGGCCGAGGTCGAGGTCGTCAGCGGTATGCGCCGGGTCGAGCTGAGCGAGAGCGTGGCACTCGGGACCGCGCAGCGGTTGCATCGGGTCGGCATACTGCCTTCGCCAGCAACCGATCTCGCGTATGCCGTGTATCCCTGGGTGGTCTCCTCGGCGACGCTGCATGCGGCAGGTTGGCAGCCGGCATACGACAATGAGACATGTCTGGGTGTCCTGATTGACAGCATCAGGGGGCATCATGCTGTGGCGGCCCGCCGGGTCGACCGCAAGGATGCGGCGCTCGGAGCCGCAAGTGCAGCCGTCGCGCTCGTGGGCACGGCTGCGATCATGCGACGACGTCGTCGAAAGGGAGGTGGAGGATGAGCCAACGTGGGGGCGCCCCGGCTGAGGGCGGGCTCGCGCCGGAGGTGGTGCTCGCCGACTTCCGTGAGACCCCGCTGTCTGTCGATGAGGTCCTCGAGGCCGTCCGGCACCCTCAGGCTGGTGGCATCGCCACGTTCGTCGGCGTCGTGCGCGAGCGAGATCACGGCCGTGCGGTCGAGGCGTTGGACTACACCTTTCACCCAAGTGCGCCTCAGGTGCTGCGCGAGCTCGCCGAGCGTGTGGCAGCCGGCCCAGACGTCATCCGCGTCGCTGCCGTGCACCGGGTCGGTCATCTCGAGATCGGCGACGCTGCTGTCGTTGTGGCCGTCAGCGCGAGGCACCGCGACGCGGCATTCGACGTGTGCCGCGAGCTGATCGACACCCTCAAGGCATCGGTTCCGATCTGGAAGCACCAGATCTTCGATGACGGAAGTGACGAGTGGGTCGGTACGCCGTGATCGAAGCCCAGGGCGAGCCGAGGGTCCGTGCCGAGGAGCCGGGCGCCGGTATCAGCCGGCGGTCGGCAGGATGGCTGGTCGCGGTGTTCGTCGGGATCGTCGTCGCCGCGCTCATGGGCCTGGTTCACGTGCCGTACGCGGTCCTCAGCCCAGGTCCGGTCACCAACACCCTGGGCAACGGCCCGCTCGGCAAACCACTGATCACCGTTGCCGGCACAACCACCTACCCCACGCGCGGCACCCTCGACTTCACCACGGTCGAGGTTCTCGGCGGTCCCAACAACCCGGTCAACGTGTGGGACTGGGTCATGGGACATCTCGACAGGACACGCGCGGTGGTACCTGTCGAGGAGATCTTCCCCACTGGTGTGACCAGCACGCAGGTCGACCACGAGAACGCCGCCGAGATGGCCGACTCGCAGCAGGAGGCGATAGCCATCGCCCTGCGCGGGATGGGTCAGAAGGTTCCCGAGGCCGTCAGCATCAGTGACCTGAGCAAGGACTCACCGGCCAAGGGAGTCCTGCAGGCGGGCGACGTCCTCGTCTCCATCGACGGCACCCCCATCACGACCCCTGATGGGGTCCGTGCGGCGGTCCGCGCACAGAAGCCTGGCAAGATCGTCGTCTTGGCGGTGCGCCGGGGAGGCAAGGACATGCTTCTGCGCGTCAGGACGACCACCTCCCAGGGCCACACGGTGGTGGGTGTCCTCCTTCGGGTTGCCTTCGACTTCCCCATCAAGGTCAGCATCAACGCGGGGGACGTCGGCGGACCTTCCGCAGGGATGATGTTCTCCCTTGCCGTCTACGACAAGCTCACGCCCGGGGCGCTCACCGGAGGGGTCAACATCGCGGGCACGGGCACGATCGACGCAGCGGGCAAGGTGGGGCCGATCGGCGGAATCCAGCAGAAGCTGGTCGGTGCCAAGAGGGGCGGAGCCACGTGGTTCCTTGCTCCGGCGCAGAACTGCAACGAGGTGGTTGGGCACATTCCCGACGGGTTGCAGGTCGTCAAGGTCACAACGTTCACGCAGGCGCGCGACGCTGTGACGGCGATCGCTGCCAAGCACACGACGCGGCTGGCGCGCTGTACGTAGGCACGCGGCATACGGGCAGTGGTTGTGCTCAGTCCTGCAGGGTCGCTGCCAGGGCATGCACCAGACCCGGAGCGATATCTGCCCCGATGGCGACCTTGTCGTCGGTGTCGTGATCGCGCTGGCGCAGCAGGCACGTGGACTCACCATCGCGCAGCACCGCAACCAGCAGGCGGACGTCCTTGCGG
>Ga0097691_1000448_pt1 | contig 36206 bp, 27 predicted proteins | sample NGESurdeep072012_8_FD_72858 | JGI IMG/M metagenome (GOLD analysis project Ga0097691, IMG submission 72858) | Arctic peat soil microbial communities from Barrow, Alaska - NGEE Surface sample 210-1 deep-072012 | ecosystem: Environmental > Terrestrial > Soil > Wetlands > Peat ... | reverse complement strand
CGCGAAATCTATTACGAGACCGGCGGCGACGAAGTTTTCGCCGTCGGCGTCGAGGAGAAGAACGGCGAACTGCAGATCGGCACGTCGCAATCTCTGTTTCGCACCAACGCCTCCGCGATTGGAGTTCCCTGGGACGTCGACCGTAGCGGCCAGCGCTTCCTGATCAACCGCGGCGAAGAAGAAGCTCCCACCGCGCTCAACCTGGTCACGAACTGGACGTCGGAGCTGAAAAAGAAATGACCCTGAGTGCGGGAAGTAAGGTGGGGAGACCATACAATATCGTAAGTTTGCGCTCTTTGTTCGCCCCGGCCCAATCGGCCGCCCAAGCGACTAGCGAATCCCGAGGTTTCCCCGTCCAAGCCCGTCTTTGGCTTATCCGGAGATCTTCTGTGCAGTTGACTCGCTCCGCGAAAAATAGCTTCGAGCTATAGGCTGTACAAACGATTGACCGCCTAAGGACTATAGTCCTTGACGGCTATTCTTATCTGGCGCCACAATTATCTGTAGGGTTAAACACCGGCCATTCTCGCAGCTCCCCCATGCGGCCCACCCTCTCCTCCGCGTTTTCGGCTTCTCAATCAGCGTCCATCAGCGTTGATCAGCGGCCCATTCTGTTCTCGATCCGCGCTCATCCGCGTCCATCCGCGGCAGCAGTTTGTTTCCCTGTCCGGTGCCCCTCGCCCGTTGTCCCTACCCCCGTTTACTCATTCGTAAAATTTCCCGCGAAAAATCGCACGAAAAACGTCCGGGTTACCTGGGCTTATTTCTCTGATTCCAAAGAGGCGCACAAAAAACTAGCGGCTATTACCTCGCGCGACCATAACGAACTAGTAATGGCGCGTTTGCCACACCTCGACTTCGCGCATCAACCAGGGTGGCCCACCGCCGGGGTCCCCGGCACGCGCCGCTTTTGCGCGCGACGGGGAGGCAGCCTAGCTGGGGTTGCTAGGGTGGGGATAGAAGTAGACTCACTTGCCGGTCGCCACTGCCTGCCCCGCGTTCTTCACGTATTTGTCGAACCAGTGGATCATCTCCCACTGGACGTGCTCGACCGACTCCAGCCCGATGTAGCCGTGCGCCTCGAAGGGCAGCGTGACATAGCGGACGGTCGCGCCGTTGCCCTTCAGCGCCGCATACATGCGCTCGCTCTGGATGGGGAAGGTGCCGGAGTTGTCGTCGGCCTCGCCGTGGATCAGCAGGATGGGCGCCTTGATCTTGTTGGCGAAGCGGAACGGCGACATCTTCATATACATGTCGGGCGCTTCCCAGAAGGTGCGGCGCTCGCTCTGGAAGCCAAATGGCGTCAGGGTGCGGTTGTAGGCGCCGCTGCGGGCAACCCCGGCCTTGAAGAGGTCGGAGTGCGCCAGCAGGTTGGCGGTCATGAAGGCGCCGTAGCTGTGTCCGCCAACGCCGACGCGGTTGCGGTCGGTGACGCCCATCTCCACGGCCTTGTCGATGGCGGCCTTGGCCGAGGCCACGATCTGCTCGACGTAGGTTTCGTTCATCGTCTCCGGATCGCCGACCACGGGCATGGTGGCGCCGTCGAGGACGGCGTATCCCTGCGTGAGCAGGAACAGGTGCGAGAGGCCGCCGAAGGTGGTGAAACGATACGGCGAGCCGGTGACCTGGCTGGCGGTGCCAGCGTCGTTGAATTCGAGCGGATACGCCCACACGACGGTCGGCAGGCGCGTGCCCTGCTTGTAGTCGGCGGGGAGATAGAGCGTGAACGAGAGGCCAACGCCGTCGGCCCGCTTGTAAGTTACGAGTTGCTTGGTGATGCCCTTCAGTTGCGGCGCGGGATCGGGGAAGCTGGTGAGCGCCTTCTTGTCAGACGAACCGGCGGTGCGCAGGAAATAGTTTGGCGGATCGGTGGGCGTCTCGAAGCGCGTAATGAACTTCGAACCATCGTCGCTGACCAGGGCGAGGGGCTGCTCGTAAACCTTCTCGTCGCTCTGGAAAATGCGCTCGGACTTGAGCGACGTCAGGTCCATCTTGTTCAGGAATGGGTGATCGCCGCTGGCCGACGCGCCTTCGCCGCGCAGGAAGATGGCGTTGCCGGTCTGCCAGATTACGCGCGTGCCGTCCGCACGCTCGCGCATGACGGGCTGTCCCGGATCGCCGTAACGGTCCTGGATGGAGCGGCTCCACACCTGCTTGGGCGGCTGCGATGGATTATCGGGATCGAGCATGAAGGTGCGGGCCCAGCGCTTGTTGCGGTCGTAGTCGCTGACAAAGGCGAACTTGTCACCCCATATCAGGGCGCCGCCGCCACCAAACCCACGCCCACCGGTGAAGCGCTGCTCCAGCTTGATCAGCTCGGTAGGCTGGCCCGAGAAAGGCGCCGCGAGCGTGAGAACCTTGTCGCGGAAGGGCGCTTTGGCGCGCGTGTCGCCGCCATCGAGCGCTTCGGCCCAAGCCAGCGTCGCTTTTGCCGTCGGACGCCATTGGTAGGCGCGCGGACCGGTGGGCACGCCCTCGATGGGAACGTGCTCTTCCAGCGGCAGATCGGCCAGCGTGTGTTCCACCTTGCCGGCGCGGTCCCACACTTCCACTTTCTTTGGAAAGCTGGACGCGGGAATCAGGTACGAGTATGGCTTGTGCAGCCTGGCGACCAGGATGTGCCGCGCGTCGGGCGAGGGATCGATCATCTGATAAATCGCAGGCGCGCCCACCGGCGTTACTTTGCCGGTGGCGATGTCCACGTAGGCAAGCTGGGCGGTGGCGTAGTAGTCGAACAGGTCCTCGTCGTGCGGATTGCGCAGCATATCCTCATAGGTAGCGGCGGGAGCGGGCTTGCCTCCTTCGTTCTCCTGCACGTTGGGACCGAGCGGGACCTGCGGCTCTTCGGGCACCTTGCCGCGACGCGCAGGAACGAGTTGCACGAGGAGGGTTTTCTGGTCGGGCATCCACTGCACGGCTTCGCCATAGACGGCGTTGATGCGGACACCCAGGATGTGCTTCACCATGCCGGATGACGCGTCGCCGACCCAAAGATCAATCCCGTCAGCGACGGTGTTGGTAAAGGCAAAGTGCTTGCCGTCGGCGGCCCAGATGGGCGCGGAGAGATATGCATTGGGCGGCGTCTTGAGCTTGGTAGTTTTGCCGTCGGCGATGTTGACCAGCGTCAGACCCACCACACGCGCGGGATGATGGCGTCCATTCGTCGCAGGATTTATGCGCAGTCCAGCCAGGCGGAGCATGGGCGCGGCAAGGTCGGCGATGGGCGGATGGCGCAGGCCTTCAACCTCGAGGAAGCGATCGCGCGCCGGCGAGACCGAAACTGTGGGCGTGGGCGGCGACTCGAGAACGTCGCTCACCACCTTGGGCGGCTTCTGATATGTCGGACGGCTGGTCTGGGCAGCGGCAAAGGTGCTTCCGGCCAGCAGCACGGCCAGGCAAACGACGGCAAGCGTACGAGTGCGCATGACTTCTAACCTCTCACTTGAGTATGGCGAAGGGAGAAGTCTGCTCTCGGGGAGCACGGGTGGGCAAGTAAATGTTTGTAAAAGAACAGTCGTCAGTCGTCAGTCTTCAGTCGTCAGTCTTCCGCCGTCCGCCGCATGGGCTAGCTGGCGACCGGCGACTGACGACTTCGTTATAATGAGTTTGCAGCGCGCGCCCGTAGCTCAGCTGGATAGAGCGATTGCCTCCGGAGCAATAGGTCGGGAGTTCGAATCTCTCCGGGCGCGCCAGAAAGTCCCTTCTCCCTCTTTTACTTCACGGTTTCGTCGAAAGCATATCCGCCACTACCGTAGCGGCAGCGTGAACGGCCGCAAAAGGGATGCGCGTTCCGTTGCCAACGAGAGGGACGACCTCGCCGTTTCAGCTGGAGTTCTAAAATCGTCCTCTAGGGCACGCCAGATTTCTCCGCGGGCGAAATGACGGCAGGCTTCAGCGTGGCTCTCGCACCCGCGCGGTAGCAGGCAATCACTTGCAGTAAGCCGCGGCCATAGGTTTCCAGCTTGCGCTCGCCGATCCCGGGGACCGCACGAAGTTCGGCGAATGTCGCTGGGCGTGCGCGGCATAGTGCGTCCAACGTAGTGTCGTGCAGCACGATGAACGCGGGCACTTTCTGCCTTGTTGCCGTCTCCCGCCGCCACTCCCGCAGATGCTGGCGAAGCTCATCGTCAACTAGTGGGCCCGATGCAACAGGAATCGCAACACCGGAAGCTCTGCGCCGTCCCGGTGAGGGAACACTAGCATTCATCCATTCGGGGACGTCGCGGCAGACATCGCAAGCGTCGCAACGGTTCCACCGTGGCTTCTCGCCAAAATGCAGACAGATCTGCCGGTGCCGGCACTGTGGCTGCGACACAAACCTTTGGATCTCGTGATATCGCTGCCAGGATCGTTCCTTCTCGGCAGGATCCATGATCTGGCCGATGAAGTGAGCGTGCAGCCCGGAATCGCGTGGTTGCCACAGCAGGAGGCAATCGGCAGGGAGACCATCGCGCCCCGCGCGCCCCGCTTCCTGGTAATACTGCTCGATGGATTTCGGCAGGGCCAAATGAATGACGGCGCGCACGGTGGCCTTGTTGATGCCCAGCCCGAAGGCGATCGTTCCCACCAGGACGCGCACTTCATCCGCCATCCAGCGCTCCTGGTTCTGGCGCCGCACATCCGCGGAAAGCTTGGCGTGATAAGCAATGGCAGGGATTCCCAACGCCGTCAGTTCGTCGGCTGTGTGCTCTACCCGTTTGATGGTCGGAGCATAGACGATCACGTTCCCAGCGGTATGCGCGCGCAGAGCCGCCGTCAGTTGCTGCATCTGTTCGTACTCGCTGGAGCACTGCTTGACCCAATAGCGCAGATTGGGCCGGTGAAAGCTCGCAATATACTTGTCCGGATCGCGCAGCCCGAGCTGCTCAATGATGTCGTGCCGGACGCGCCGTGTCGCACTGGCCGTGAAGGCCGCGATTGGGTTCCCAGGAAAATGCTCCCGCAATCGCTTCAGTTGCCGGTAGTCCGGGCGGAACTCATGCCCCCACTCCGAGATACAATGCGCCTCATCAATGGCGAAATAGTTCACCGGAACTTTTCCGAGCCACCGAAGAACGTCTGGTCCCGCCAATCGCTCCGGCGAGAGATACAGCAAGCGAAGTTCGCCGCTCGTGGCCCGCAGCTTCACTGCAGCTTGCTCGCCGCTCGCCTGTGAACTGTTCAGGAACGCCGCGGGAATTCCCATCGCCGCCAGTTGCGCGACCTGGTCCTGCATCAGCGCGATCAGCGGCGACACCACAACCACGGTCTGCGACTCGCAAATAGCGGCAGGCAATTGGTAGCACAGCGACTTGCCCCCGCCGGTGGGCATCACGACGCAAACGTCATGCCTGCCCAACAGGCTTTTCACGACACGCTCTTGCAGCGGACGAAAAGTGTCATATCCCCAATAGCGTCGCAAGGCGGGGATAAGCTGCAAATACGGGTCCATGGCAATAGGAGTATAAGCTGCCGCCGAGAAAGTCGAAGCGCCCTCGGGGCGCACCAGGATATTCAGCTTGTTCAAGCTCGTTGGGGTATTCGTTCACGGGCGAGCGGCTTGATAACGAGTTGCCGCGTCGCAGTCGTCTATTTCTGCTTGAACGGAATCACACCGCTCGGATGGGTGCCTTCTTGTACCTTTTCTGCCTCATGAGTTGATTCAGCTAGCCGCAAGAAACGCGGAGACACGTTCCACCGATGTCCGTCGTCCGTGATCACGGTAACGGACTTCTTGTTATAGCGAGTCAGGATTCCGACCACGGGAGTTCCAGCGTCAGGTTCGAATGTAACCCAATCGCCGATGCGGAATTCCAGCATGGCTTTGTGGGCGTGCACTTGAGTCATGAGTCTGAGGCGCTGCACGATGCGATGATTCAAATCTACGAGTTCAGCTTCGGTCAGATGATCTATGTTGATGCGATTCATGTTGGTTCGCCGCGGTCAACACGTTGCCCAGCCTTGTGCCGGCTGACGGGACCGGCTTCTGATTCGAGAACTACAACCTGCCGGCAAGGCAGAATTCTTGCTCGGTTCTTTCCGGGAAAAGCTGGCTTATACGCGCAGAACAGAAATGGGCGAAACGGGCGAAGGATCCTTCTCCCGCTTCGCGGGATCACGGGCGCCTGGTTCCAGCGCACTACGCAAACAGCGACACGGGCGGCGACGGAGCGGCGCATTCGGGATCGTCGTTCTTGACGGTGTTCACGCGCGTACTTACCGGATACTTTTTCATCGCGTTTGCCTCCAGCGGCTTGAGCAGTTCGACGATGCCTTCACGTTTGGTGAATCCCGGATCGAGCCACAATTCGTATGCGTCGGGCGGAAGGACCACGGGCATGCGGTCGTGGACGTCGCGCACCAGCTCATTGGGCGAGGTGGTCAGGATGGAGCAGGTCTCGACGAGCTTGCCTTCCGGTGACTTCCAGCGGTCCCAAATCCCCGCGAAGGCGAAGATGCCGTCGTCCAGCAGGGTGAAGCAATAGGGCTGCTTCTGTTTGCCCAGTTTTTTCCATTCGTAGAAGCCGTCGGCAGCGATGAGGCAGCGGCGGGACTTGAGCGCATCGCGGAAGGCGGGTTTGTCGGCCGCGGTTTCGCTGCGCGCGTTGATCATCTTGTAGCCAATCCTGGCGTCCTTGGCCCAGACGGGGACCAGCCCCCAGCGCATCAGCGACAGATAACGTTTCGGCTCAGTGGGGTCCTGGCGCACCGTCACGACGCTCTGACCCGGAGCGACGTTATAGCGCGGGTCCCATTCGAGATCGGTGTCGGCGCCAAAGTGCTTTTTCAGCGCCTCGCGCCCTTTTCCCAGTCGAAAACGCCCGCACATAGTCTCAATTTTACTTGAGGAGACAACGCTTGCTGAGATTTCAGCCCCTCGGGTCGGGCTGTAGGTGGATTCTCTCTGCCGGCTTCTCTTCCGGACTCAGCGCGTCGTATTTCTTTTTCTGCTCGCCGGTGAGCAGGTCGCGGGCTTTCTTCATTGCGGCGTCGCGCACTTCGGCGATCTTCTTCAACCGCGCGTCGGCCGCCAGCGACTCATCCGACCACAGCGCCAGCGTCTGTTTGTCTTGGTCGGCAAAGATTGCCTGCACCTTTTGTTTCTGATCGTCGGACAGGCTGAGCAGTTCGGCGAGGTTGGCGGCGCGCTTTTCCGGGGTGGGATAGTCAACGTCGATATAGCGGCCGCGCTGACCGGGCGCAGGCGGAATTTGCGGCCGGATGATGATCCGGCCCCTCCGCTGTGGCCCGGCCTGCGCCGGGTTCGTGCTTGCCATCGCAACGACTACGGTCGCGACGATGGCGATGATGCGTTTCATACTCGTCCCCGCAAATGTCCGAGGACCCGCTACTACGGTTTCTCCATCGCGCCGGCGAGCACGCGGCTGCTGTCATTTTCAAGTACCAGCGCGCGGTTCGCGTCCACCACGTAGTACACGAATTGTGCGGAGGAGAGGGTGCTGGAACTTGTCGTCAGCGGTCCGAAAGCCCTTCCCACCGCAGTCGATCCCAAGTAGGAAGCCTGCACGGTGGCGTTGCGCGCGATGGCGCCGTTGTCGTTGACATCGAGGGTGCCGGTCAACGCGCTACCACCGTTGGGAGTGAAAATGCCGGTGGCATCCTCCTCGCCCGGCGAGTTGATGAAGTCGGTTCCCACCAGGTTGGTCACGTACGAACCCTGGAACAGGCTCATCGACACGTTCGATGCCTGGAGATAGGCGCGGCCGATGGTGGTTTGCACGCCATCGATTTCCAGGACGGTGTTTACCGAGCCCGATTCCGGGTACAAGACAAACTTACGCGCCTGTCCGTTGATGGATACGGTGGCCTCGGAGCGGCCGGTGGTGGCGTCGGTCACCAGATACGTGCCCGTCAGCACGACCTGGTTCTGCACGTTGCCGTTGGCGTTTACGTCCGCCACACCGCTCGATACGGCACCGGCGCCATCGAGCGTGAAAATTGCACCCAATGCCAGGGGACCCTGCGTATTGGCGCCGCTCACGACCATGGCGTAGCTGCCGGCGAAGGAACCGAGCGTGAACGGACCAGCAGGCTGTTTGACCAGGTCACCGCGCAGGATCTTGCCGGCATCGGTTTCCACCAGGACAGCCCGGGTTGCGTCGACCAGGTAGTAAGCGAAGTTCTGAGTGCCGTAGGTGCTCGCCAGGGTCAGCGTGCCGCGTCCGGTGGCAGCCGCAGGGGCCGTATAGAGGCCGTTGGCCGAAAGCGCCGTCGACACCGTAGTACCGGCGCTGGCGTCGAGTTTGCCCCCGCTGATCCCGCCTGCCCCATTCGCGGCGAAGGCGCCGGCAATGGCTGCCGACCCGGTTTGTCCGGCGGCGGGTCCGGAGAGCTGCAGTGCGTAATTGCCGTTCACCGATCCGATGGCGAACTTGGTCACATCCTGCAAGTAAAGCGTGCCGCTGCCCGTAGTCCCGGCATCGGCGCGCATCACAAACGCCTTGGTATTGTCCTTGATGACAATTTGCCAGGTTTCCGTGCCGCCGGATGTCTGCACCGTTGCGTTACCACGTCCGTCGATGCCGATGTGGTAGGTGCCGCCGGTAATGGCCAGCGAAGTCGCAGCGACCGCGTTCACATCTTCGGAACCACCGGTAATGTTGCCGCCGCCGTCGAAGGTAATGGAACCCGCCGACGCGTACGCCGTCCCGCTGTTCTTGCCAGCGAATGAGAAGGCGTAATTCCCGACCAGGCTGCCGTTGGAAATCTGCACGACCACGTTGGCCCCCGCGGGCAACGCGCTTTGGTCGGTGGAGGTCGCGGTAATTGCGACCGCTCCTCCTCCCGGGGGCGGGAACGAGGGCGCGGTGTAGACGCCCGCCGAAGTGATCGAGCCGCAACCGCCGGTCTGCGTGCTGTTGCAGTTCAGCGTCCAGGTCACGGTTAGCGGCTGGCTGTTCGCGGTGGCGGTAAATGCCTGTGTGGCCCCAGCCGGGACCGTGGCGAAGATGGGCAAAACCACGATAGTAGTCCCCAGGACAACCGTGACCTGGGCGGTGACGGTTTTCGTAGGGTCCGACTGCGAAATGGCGGTGATCGTCACCGCTGCCGGACTGGGTACGGTCGCAGGCGCGGTGTACAGCCCGGTGGAAGATATGGTCCCGTGGGTGGCATCGCCGCCGATCGTCGCGTTGACTTCCCAAGTGACGCCGGTGTTGGCGGTGGTGTTAAACGTCGCGATGAATTGCTGGGTGCGGCTGGTATAGATGGATACCGCCGAAGGCGCGATGGTGAGCGACAGCGCCGTCCCCGCCGTAATCGTCACCGTTGCGGACGTCGCTTGAGTCGTGTCCGAAAGAGAAGTCGCCGTGATCGTCACCGTCGCGGGACTGGGAATTACGGCAGGAGCCGAATAAAGCCCGGCGACGCTGATCGTGCCCGTCGCCAGGCCGCCGCCGATTACGCCGTTTACCAACCAATAAACGCCTGAACTGCTGTTGCTGACGGTGGCCGTGAACTGCGCCGTTGTATTGACCGGAACCGACGCCGTGGAGGGCGATAGCGATACGACGGCAGAATTAGTTGGGGTACTGGAACTGCTTCCGCCACCGCACGCCACCAGGACGGACAGCGACACTACGAGCAACAACAGCCGTGACTTCATTATCTTTTGGCCTCTTAAGATCGCAACATTTTTCAACGCGCCGCAAGCAGCCGCACAATTCGAAACTTCGCCCGCGAGCATTTTCGCTGACGGGCACTCTGCACACACAATTCCGTCCAAATCTAACCCGAGAAACCGGTAAGAGACTCGGGGAGAATTATAAACTTACAACAAATTTACATTCCCGGGCGAGCGACGTCCGCTTCTCAGCAGTCCATGACCAGCGTCACCACGTCAGTTACCCCCGGTATCTTCTCTACCAGAGGGTTTCGGGCCTACTATGCAGACACCGGGTGAGTGACATGGAACAAGAAAAACCGCACATCGTGCTGTGCATCTGGTGCGAGCGCAGAATCACCGCCGAGGAACTTCGCTCCGGCCGCCACGACCACGTGGACGTGCAAGAACGGATCGAGTACGACCTGGCCGTGAATAACGGGAACGACTGATTCGACTAGCTGGCCGTTTGCCTCCGCGCTGAGGCGTTTTCCAGCCAACGGACCAGTTCGGGGTGTTGGGCGGCCAAGTCGACAGGTGATTTCCCTTCGTCGTTGGCGAGCGCTGGATCGGCGCCAAATTCCAGCAACAACTCCGCCGTCTCCATGTCGCCGTGCAGCGCGGCGGCGTGCAGGGCCGTCCATCCGCCTTGCTGTTTGGCGTTCACCGGCGCCCCCGCGTGCAGAAGCATTTCCGCGATCCGGCGCTGGCGGGCGGCCACCGCGCTGTGCAGGGGCTGGACCTTCATGTTGTTGCGCGCGATGGTGGCGGGCTCGGCGCCTGCCCGGAGCAATTGCTGCGCGCTCCCCTCCTGGCGGAAAAAGCAGGCGAAGTGCAGCGGCGTAAAGCCGTCGGTGGAGATCGCTTTCACCAGATTGGCATCGCGGGAGAGCAGTTCGGTAATACGGCCGGCATGGCCAAGAGCCGCAGCCTCGAAGATATCCAAAGCAGGTTCGGCGGCGAGCAGGACTTTCACCATGTCCTGGCGCCCGCGGTAGAGGGCATTCATCAGGGCGGAAACGCCGTTGGTGTCCGGCGCCGCGGCCGCAGCGCGATCGCGCGAGATCAATTGACGCAAAAGATCGAGATCGCCGGATTGTATGGCGGCCAGGACGTCGCCGGAATTCACCATCGCTCACCCCAGATTTCAGTGGCGGAATGGTACCGAAAATGACGGCGCTCGGCGACAAAAAAGCCGCGACGCCCGCCCAGAGCCGGCAACTTACACCTGCCTTTACGCCTGATCGCTGAGCACTCTCTCCAGGTACGCCTCGATGTCGGGCCCGCGTGGATTGGCGAGGACCTTCTCCACCCAGGCATTGCGTTCGAACCAGATCACCTGCAGGTCGAAGACGCACGCCGCAAGGCCCTCGGGAGCCCGATTGATCTCGAGAGGCTTTTCCAGCGAGGAAGTAAAGACGTGGTGGTGGAGTTCGTTTTCGTTTGCCCACCAGTCAATGAAGATGAAGTTGGAATCGAGGCCGCAATGCACACCGGCGAACCCGACTCCGTACGCATCGCTCGCCTCCGCACCGGAGGGGAGAACCGTGCGGGCCAGTTCCTTCGCGGCTTTCACCAGCTCCGGGAGCAGCCGCTTGTGCTCGGCGGCCAGTCCGTATAGTTTGACGCGCCACGGGCCGCATTCGAACAACTCCAGGAAGTGGACGGGCCGCGGCCGATACTCGTTTTTCAGTTTAAGCTTGCGCCGCGGCACACTTTGCAAATGAGACTCCTAAAGCACCTGTATCGCGGGCGGCAAGGAGCGGATGTCCGGCTTGCGCCCGGTGAGCAGCAGCGCGCCGATGCGCTTGAAATCGCGTAATTCCGCCGCGTTGGCGAACCACTTTCCCGAATACTCCTCCGGCGTCGGCGTGTCGTCCGGAATCCGCATCGCCTGCACCTCGTCGAACGCGTGCGCTTTCAGAAGTGCCACGTATTCGGCTTCTGAACGCACGTGCACCGGGACCTTCAATTCGTTGACCCAGCGCAGCGAATATGGATTGTCCTTGTACAAGTTAATCAGGATGAAGAACCACCCCCGCGGAGCGAGCACCCGGAAAAGCTCGGCCAGGGTACGCTCCTGGTCGGGGTAATAATAGAACGCTTCGATGGAAATGGCCTTGTCGAAATAGTTCTCGTCCCACGGAATCTGTTGCGCGGAACCCCAGACATAGAGGACGTTATCGAAATCCTTCGAAGCGTCGCGCGCGTGACGGATCATTTCGTCGGATATATCCAGCCCGACTACCTGCCCAAAGCCCTGGGGACCGTCGCCGACCATGCGCGCGATCAGCCGCGTACACCATCCCGTTCCGCAGCTCAGGTCGAGAACGCGCTCGCCGGGCTGCAGCTCCATTTGCCGGATCGTCTTCTCGGCGATATCGAGATGGTGACGCTCCATCTCCTCGCCGCGACCGGCTTCGGCCCAGGCGTTGAATTCCTCGCGCAGTTTCTCTTCGGGGGTCATACAACCAGATTCTCGCAAACAATCACGTGCAAGACAAAGTAGCTTCCGCATGACTGGCATAAGATTAACCACGGATTGCCACGGATTCTCACGGACCTGGTTCTGTCGTTTCTTCTGATCCGTGTTGCTCCGCGGAATTCCGTGGTGAATCCGTTAAGCTGGATACCTATGGAAGAAAAGAAACGCGAGAGTCAATCGGCGCTTTACTGTCCTCAGTGCGCGCGCGAGGTCTCCGACCCGCTCACTTGCGGCGATTGCTCGGCCGTGATCTGCCGGGTCTGCGGCACCCCCCTGGAATCGAGCGACGAATTGGGAATTGGCTGAATCCAACGATTCGTGGAACCCTGCCGCCCGGGCGGTGTCCATGCGATAGTAGTGACGGTAATGGATTTCCACGCGCTCCTGAAACTAGGTCCGGAAGTTCTCGCGGCAGTCATCGCCGCCGTGCTCGGCTGTTTCATGCTGGTGGGCGCGGTCTATCTCTGGATCGCGAAATCCACCCGCCGCGCCCGGACGAATTTTTCCGACGAAGCCCAGCGCGCCATCGGCTTTGCGCGCGTGGAAGCCGAAAAACTGCAATCACCCACCATCGATCCCACGCACCTGCTCCTCGGATTGCTGCACGTGCCGGCTGCGACCATCCAGCGCCTGCTGCCCGCCGAGGGCCACGACTCGATCCGCGAGGAAATCAAGGAGCACGTTGCCGGAGGCGCAATTGTCTCTTATCGCGACGACCTCCCCTTCAGCGACGACGCCAGCCACGTGCTGGTCGCGGCCGCGCGCGAGGCCCGCGGACTGAATTCTTCGGAGATACTTGCGGAGCACCTCCTGCTCGGCATCCTGCATTCCGATTCGCTCGCGGCCCTCATCCTGCGCGAACGCGGCCTGCGCCTGGAACCGCTGCGCGCGCAGTTGGGCGGCTGGCAGGAGTAATCTGGTCGCTGGACTTTCGTCGCAGGCCGCTGGCTCTGGGGACAATCGCCTTCACTCAAGTTCCTCGGTCTACGCATTGGGCCTGTGCTCGGTGCTCGTTACTTAATTACTCGTTAGTTCAAAAGGGGCGCACTCGTGAAATTACTCGTGATTGGCGCAGGCATGATGGGCACCGCAGCCGCGTACGACATGGCACGCAACAGCAGCGTTGTCGCCGTGACCATTGCCGATTCGGACAAAAAACGGGCGAAGGAATCCGCCGAGCGCGTAAACAGGTTGTCGAAACGAAAAATCACCGGCGCCGTCGAACTGGACGCCTCGGAACAAAAGAAAGCCGCGCGCCTGATGGGCGATTACCACGCGACGCTCTCCGCGGTTCCTTACTTCTACAATGCCGGACTCGCCAAGGCCGCCATTGATGCGCGCTGCCACTTCGCCGACCTTGGCGGCAACAACACGGTTGTCCGCGCCGAGCTCGCCATGAGCAAACAGGCGGAGAAGCGCGGCGTCGCCATCGCGCCCGACTGCGGCCTGTCTCCGGGCATGGCCTCGATCCTTGCCGGCGAACTCATGCGCCGCATCGGCGGAACGGCCGAAGCGCTGAAGATCTACGTTGGTGGACTGCCCATCGAGCCCAGGTCCCCGTTCCAATACCAGCTCGTGTTTTCGGTCGAGGGACTGATCAACGAGTACGCCGAGCCCGCGAAAATCCTGCGCAACGGCCGCGTGACAACCATCGAGCCGCTCAGCGAGGTCGAGACCTTCCGCATGCGCGATTTCCCTCCGCTGGAAGCGTTTCACACCTCGGGCGGCACCTCGACGCTGCCGGAAACGTTCGCCGGCAAGGTCGGCGAGTGCTTCGAAAAGACGCTGCGCTATCGCGGCACGCTCCCCTACATCAAGGCGCTCTACGACTTCGGATTCTTCTCGAAAGAAAAGATGAAGATCGGGAAAGCGGAGTTCAGTCCGCGCGATGTCACTGCTCGGCTGATGTGCAGCAAGCTCGCGGGCAATCAGGCGGACGTCACCGTCTTGCGCGTCGAGGCGCACGAAAAACAGTCGCGGGGATTGCGCGCGTTGATGACCACGAAACGTGATCCGCGCGTGCTCGCCTTCAGCATGGTGGACCGCTTCGACACCAAGACCGGCATGACCTCCATGATGCGCACCACCGCCTGGCCCGCTTCCGTCGTGGTGCAGATGCTCGCTTCGGGAGAGATCGCCAAGCGCGGCGGCATCCGCCAGGAACTCGACGTCCCGGCCGAAGCCTTCCTCGGCGCAATGAAAGCGCGCGGGATTGAGATCAACTACGAAGAGCGCTAAGTTTCACCGGAGTTCACTTTGAAGCTGCTCGACCGAATTCATCCCTTTGCGCTGCTTGCGTTGCGAGTAGTGCTGGGCGGCATCATGCTTGCGAATTCATGGTCGAAAAGCATCGAAGGCTTCCGTAACACGGCACATTTTGTCGTAAGCCTGGGCTGGATGGCGGCACTCTGGTTGGGGGTCGAATTAATCGGCGGCGCCGCGCTCGTCCTCGGCGCCACCACCCGCTTCTTCGCCTTCATCATTCTGATCGACCTGCTGGTGGCGATCGTCAAGGTACATCACGCCAACGGATTGGCAGGCCCCGGCGGCTATGAGTTTCCGCTGTCGCTGGCGACCATGGCCTTCGCCGTGGTTATCCTCGGCGCCGGGCCGATCTCAATGGACTGGTTGTTTGCCCGCGAAAAAGGGTTCTAAGCGAAAAGAAATTCCCTGGTGCGCAGGTCGCGGATGGTGTCGCGCAGCTTGGCCGCCTTTTCGAACTCAAAGCGCTTGGCCGCTTCGCGCATATCGGTCTCGAGCTTCGCGATATACGTGTCCACCTGATCCTGGGAGAGGAACTCCGGCAGGCCTTCGGCGACTTCGAGCGAGACGTCGGAATAATCCGCTTCCACAATGCGCGCCAGCGTCATGTCCAGCGGCCGCACAATCGACTCCGGCGTAATCCCGTGTTCCTGGTTGTATGCCGCCTGGATGGCCCGGCGGCGGTAAGTCTCGTCAATCGCCTTCTTCATCGAGTCGGTCATCCGGTCGGCGTACAGCACGGCGCGTCCCCGGATGTGGCGCGCGCAGCGGCCCATGGTCTGGATCAGCGATCCCGCCGAACGCAGGAAGCCTTCCTTGTCCGCGTCGAGGATCGCCACCAGCGAAACTTCCGGCAGGTCGAGGCCTTCGCGCAGCAGGTTGATGCCGATGAGCACGTCGAACTCGCCCTTGCGCAGGTCGCGCAGGATCTTCACGCGCTCCAGGGTCACGATCTCCGAGTGCAGGTAGCGGCAGCGCACGCCGACCTCGCTGTAATACTCGGCCAGGTCCTCGGCCATGCGCTTGGTCAGCGTGGTCACCAGCACGCGCTCTCCCACCTTGGCGCGCTCGCGGATCTCGTGCAGCAGGTCGTCAATCTGGCCCTTCACCGGACGGACTTCCACCTCGGGATCGATTAGCCCCGTCGGACGAATGATTTGCTCCACTACCACGCCGGCAGCCTTGGTCAGCTCGTACGGCCCCGGCGTCGCCGAGACGTACACGATCTGGTTGACGCGATTCTCGAACTCCTCGAACGTGAGTGGGCGATTGTCGAGCGCCGACGGCAGCCGGAAGCCGTACTCGATCAGCGTCTCCTTGCGCGAACGGTCGCCGTGCCACATGCCGTGGAGTTGCGGGACCGTCTGGTGCGACTCGTCGATGAACATCAGGAAATCGCGCGGTACGTAATCCAGCAGCGTCGGCGGCGGCTCTCCCGGCAGGCGGCCGGTGAAGTGGCGCGAGTAGTTTTCGATGCCGTGGCAGTAGCCGACTTCCTTGATCATCTCCAAATCAAAGCGCGTGCGTTGGTGGACACGCTGCGACTCCACCAGCCTTCCCTGCTTCTCCAGCTCGCTTTCCCACCACGCCAGCTCCTTAAGAATGGACTCGACCGCCGTATTCTTCGACTCCGGCTTCATCACGTAGTGCGTCTTCGGATAGATCGGCAGCCGCTGGTACTTCTGCTTGACCGTGCCGAAAAGCGGATCGATCTGGCTGAGCGATTCCACCTCGTCGCCAAACAGCTCGATGCGGTAGGCGTCGTCGTCGTAGGTGGGAAAAATCTCGATCACGTCGCCGCGCACGCGGAAGGTGCCGCGGCGAAAGTCGCCGTCGTTGCGCTCGTACAGGATTTCGACCAGCTTCTTGAGGATGTCTTCGCGCTTGATCTTCTGCCCCTTCTCCAGGAACAGCAGCATGCCGTAATAGGCTTCCGGCGAACCGAGGCCGTAGATGCACGACACCGAGGCGACGATGATGCAGTCGCGGCGCTCGAACAGAGACTTGGTGGCCGACAACCGCAACTTGTCCAGTTCGTCGTTGATCGTCGATTCCTTCTCGATATATACGTCCGCGGCGGGAATGTAGGCCTCGGGTTGGTAGTAATCGTAGTAGGAGACGAAGTACTCGACCGCGTTGTGCGGGAAGAACGACTTGAACTCGTGATAGAGCTGCGCGGCGAGCGTCTTGTTGTGCGCCAGGATGAGCGCCGGCCGGTTCGCTGCGGCGATCACCTTCGCCATCGTGAACGTCTTGCCCGAGCCGGTAACGCCCAGCAGCACCTGGTGCTTCTCGCCCTCGTACACACCGCGGGTGAGCGACGCGATGGCCGTTCCCTGGTCGCCGCGCGGCTGGTAGTCCGATACGAGCTTGAAATCGGGCATAAGTCCGAGAGAGCCCCTACAGAGCGCAATTTCGACGATTGCGTAATCCTTGATTATAACGTGTAGCGCTGGCTTCCAGCCGGCAGTTCCGCCGGCATCTTGCCGGCTTAGGGCTGTGGTGGCGGGGGCGGAGGAGTCTGCGAATCGACGACGCCCGTGATCTTCGCCTCAGTGCGGAACTTGCGATAGTCGCGATAGGTAATGTCGGACATGATATCGATGTGCTTGAACAGAAACCGCGCATCGGCCGCCACCGCGACGTGCTGCGGTAGCCAGATTTCGTCGTTGATTCTGGTCGATTCCAGCAGGAAGTGGGCGCCCCGGTCCAGTTTCGCGAGGAACAGTCCAAAGGTGATGTTGTCGATGACTTCGGCCTCGACTCGCACCCACTCCGTTTCTTCCTTATCGATCCAGGCCTTGAAGCGGATCTTCGGCAGGATCCTGGCCTCTTTGCTTTGCGGATGAAAATCGCGCCGTGGTTCGCCGCTGATGACCCAGGCATCGCGTCCGCCGACGTTCTGTGCCTCTTCCAGCTTGAAATCGTAAGCCTGTGCAACTTCGTCCAGGAACTTGCGCTCCTCTTCCCTGTCCTTCTGCGTCTTCTCCTCGTGCTTACGCCGGTCCGACTCGCTTTCGTTCTTGTGCTTCTCGATGATCTTCGCGATTCGCTCTTCTTCTTTCTTTGCGTCCTTTTCGGAAAGCGGTTTGTCGTCCTTAGCGATCAGCCTCTTCACCTGATCGCCATAAAGGAAGAAAACCTCCCGCGTTTCGACCTCTGTCTTGAAGCCGTTTCCCTGCTTCTTTTTCGTCTCCACCCTTTCGCCGAACATGTACTCGCGCGCCTTCTTGTCGTTCGCTTTTTCGTTTTCCACCGCCTTGCGGATCAACTCCATGGGGCCCGGCTGCTCTTGCGCGCGCGTCACGGCCGGCGAAGCGCAGGCCAGCGCCAGCAAAAGCGTCAGACGAAAAGATCGGGCCATTCGGCGCATATTACCCCACCTCGCTTGAGCACTGAGTACCGAGTACTGAGTACTGAGTACTGATGATGACGCTCCGCACAGGTATTTGTTTCGGCCGGAACAAACTTTCCTTGTCACACGTCCAGCCCCACGCTGCGCATGAGTTCCAGCGCGTTGCTCTTGGTAACCACGCCTTCGTGGAGCTTGTAGTCGAAAATCATGCGCCCATCGCGGAGTTCATCCTGGAAGTGCGCATTGTGAACACGCCCGTCCGCGACTGCCGTGAGCGCGAGATCATGCGTGGTGACGACCCCGAGGGCGCCGCGTTCCACCAGCGCGCGAATCAGGCCTTCGGCGCCGATCCGGCGGTCGTGCGAATTGGTGCCGTGCAGCATTTCGTCGGCCAGAAACAGGACGCAGCGCTCGTCGAACGTAAGATCCATGATCTGGCGCAGGCGCGTGATCTCCGCATAAAAGCCGGAGCGTCCGGCCTGCAACGAATCGGTTACGCGGATGGAGGCGCCGAGCCGCAGCCGGGTCAAACGCAGCGACCGCGCGCGCACCGGAGCGCCGGCCAGCGCCAGCACTGCGTTGACGCCGATCGTGCGCAGAAAGGTGCTCTTCCCGCTCATGTTCGATCCGCTGACCAGCAGGACCTGCGTCTCGTCTCCGAGCGAAGCCGAATTCCGTACGCACGTGCCAGCCGGGAGCAGCGGGTGCCCGAGTTCTTCGCCGGAAAAGAGCGGCGCGTCGCGTTCGATGAATTGCGGAAACGGATCGTCGGGGTGCTCATACGAGTACGCAGCGAGTGATTCCAGCGCCTCGATCTCGCCCAGCGCTTCCAGCCAATGACGAATGGAGCGACCATGCGCGCGCCGCCAGCGCTCCACCGCGAAGGCCACGTGCGGTGAATACATCAGCGGGACGTCGAGGAAACGCACCAGCATGTTGTGGCGCGAATCCGCCCAATTCACCAGCGTCTTCAATCGCGCCATCGAGCGCGACGGCGGTTCGGCGGCGCTCTCCAATCCCACGGCCACGGCGCGCAGTCGCGCTGACTCGAACTTCTCCCGCTCCACGCGCGCAAGTAACCCGGTTGCCAGCGCGAGGTCGTCCGCAGCGCCGGCGACAGGCCCGACGATTGCTTCAATCCGCTTGCGCCAGCGCCATGCCAACGCCGCTTCGACGGCCAGGATGACGATGAGAGGCGTCCACAATTCCGCCACGAATCCCACTACCGTCGCCGCGACCGCAAGCAACATCAGTACGAACGCCACGACGTGAATCCCCGCCGATATTGCGACCGGCGCAGCCTCGGCCCATGCCAGCAGCGCAGTCGTGTCCTTGGGTACAGCGATATCGTTCCCGAGTACGGCAAGGTCCTCGCGCAGATCGAGGTTGCCGCTCAACTCGCGAACCGCGCTCTGCCGCTCGACAATCCCGGCGAGCGGCGGCGGCGCAAGTAGCCAGCGCGCGAGTGTCGCTTCGCCAATCGGAGTGCGCGCTGTACTCAGCAATTCGAAGAGGCTGGCGCGGCCGAAGAGGTCGAAGTCGTCGGCGAAAACATGGTCCGGCACGCGATAGCTTTCGCCCATCGCGCCCGTACCCGCCCAGCGGTCCTCCATGCGCGCCAGCCCGCGGTCATACACTGACGCCGCTTTTTCGGCCAGCCTCTGCGCTACCGTCACGCGTTCGTGCCACAGCATCAGCGCAAAGAATCCCAGCAGGAAAACGAGGGGCGACCACAGCGGCAGATACCGATGGTGCGAGAGCGCAGCCCAGGCGCAGACGACACCTCCGGCGAACACGGCCAGACGAAGGTTGCCGATGATGATGGAACGGCGCTCGAGTTGCGAGGCTTGCAAGCGGCGCGCGTCGGCACGGCGGCGGTATTCCTGCGCAGGATCAATATTCGTCATCAACCGTTCAGGATACGCTGAGAGAATGAAGAATGAAGAAGTCAGAATGAAGAATGTGTTGGGGTATTCAGCGGGTCCGGTTTTTCATTCTGCATTCTTACATCTTCATTCTTCATTTCCAGCGGTGTCCATGCAGCCCCGACTCGAACGACCGCTTGTCGAGCCGGTTCAGGTTCTTGCGCTGCCACGGCGTGAGCAGCTCGGTGTGCGAAATCTCGCAGAGGTATTCCGGGATGTACCAGACGTCTTTCGCATCGGTCATCCAGCCGCGATCGTCAAAACGCGAAAGATCGACTGGGCGCGAATAGGTCCGCAGGGTACGTTCGCCGCGCAGGTTGTAGTAGTCGTCGAAATAGCTGACCGCCAGCTCGCGCAGCGTGCGATGTACCGGCTCGCGGTAGCGGCAGCCCGCGTAATTGGAATTCGCAATCGAGCCCCAGTGGCCGCGGACCTGGAAGACGGCAATCACGTGGTCGGTATCGCTTTCCGCTTCCAGATCGACCACCAACGGCGGAAAGCCGAGCACACGCAGCGCCGCGGCCGCGAAAATCGCTCCCTCCAGGCAGTGCGACGTACGCCCGTGCAGCACCCGGCGCGGCGACCAGGCGCTGCGCGCAATGTGATACGGCGTTTCGTTCAGAAATCTCTGAATACCGTACGGGGTTTTCAGCGCGCGAATCTTGCGCAGCTCGAGAGGCGTGAAGCCAAAGTCGGACGTACGGGCAATCTTGGCCATTCGTTCCTGAAATGAAGAATTAAGAATTAAGAATTAAGAATACCCGAGGGTCGAAGGTTTTCCATTCTTCATTCTTAATTCTTCATTCTTCATTAGGTGATTTCCCCCGGAATCTCCGCGTAGTCTTCCCGCTCCGGCGGCTGCGCTCCAAAAATCAGCGGCAGTTCCGACGGATGGTCCACCAACACGTCGGGCGGCGCCTGCACCAGCGTTTGCGGCGAGAAGCCGTAAGTACAGCCGCAGGTCCACATCCCACAGTTTCGCCCGGTCAAAACGTCGTTCGATGAATCGCCGATCATCAGCGCCTCCTCGGCTCGAACCTCGAACTCGCGCAGCAATTGCAGGGCGCCCATCGGATCGGGCTTCTTGGTCGGAAAGCTGTTGCCGCCGTACACCTGCGCAAAGAATGGCCCCAGTCCCAGCGCCTCCACGATCGCGCGCGAAGGGTTCACCGGCTTATTCGATAGCACGGCCATTGCGCGCCGAACGCCGTTCTCCGCTCGCAGGATCGTCAGCGCCTCCGCGATTCCTGCGTACACGGTCGTGCTGTCCAGCTTGTGCTCGCGGTAGTACGCCAGAAAATAATTAAGCGCCTCGTTCAGGAAATGCTCATCCGTCGGATCGCCCAGGGCGCGCCGCACCAGCATGGGCGCGCCATCGCCGATGTAGGTCGCGACGACCTCCAGGGGAAGCTCCTTCCGTCCGAAGTGCCGCAGCATCCCATTGACGGAGTTGGCCAGGTCGTTGCGCGAATCGATCAGCGTGCCATCAAGGTCGAAAATGAGCAGCTTGATACTCTCGGCGGGTATGGAGCAGTTGACTTTCATTAGTAATCGGTAATCTGTAATCGGTAATCGGTCCAATCGTCTTGCCTCGCCGCCGATTACCAATTACCGATTTCCGATTACTTTTAGTATAACCGCCGTTTTGTGCGACCATTTAGAATGTAAGACAATGGTGGGGTCCAAGTTGTCCCTGAGGTAAACATGGCAACACGAACCCAGTCGCCCCCGAAGGTGCGCAATTTCGAGGGACTGTCGGCCGAGCAGCTCATCCAGGCCTATCGCCTGATGTTCATGTCGCGCCGGGTGGACGACCGCGAGATCCTGCTCAAGCGGCAGCAGAAGATTTTTTTCCAAATCTCCGGCGCCGGACACGAAGCGCTGCTGGTGGCCGCCGGACTCGCGCTTAAGCCGGGCTACGACTGGTTCTATCCTTACTATCGCGACCGCGCGCTCTGCCTCACCCTGGGCATGACGCCTTACGAGCAGTTGCTGGAAGCGGTCGGCGCCGCCGATGACCCGAATTCCGGCGGGCGCCAGATGCCGTCGCACTGGGGCCACCAGAAACTGAACATCGTGACCCAGTCGTCGCCGACCGGCACGCAGTATCTCCAGGCCGTGGGCTGCGCGGAAGCGGGCCGCTACTTCGCCAAGCATCCCGAGGCGGCAGAGAAAGCCACCGGCGATTACCGCCAATTCAAGGACGTGATCTTTCACGGCGACGAAGTCGTATACGTCTCGTCGGGAGAAGGCACCACCAGCCAGGGCGAATTCTGGGAGTCGCTAAACTCCGCCTCCAACGGCAAGGCGCCGGTGCTCTACCTGTGCGAAGACAACGAGTACGCCATCTCCGTACCGGTCGAAGTGCAGACCGCGGGCGGAAACATCTCCAAGCTGATTTCGAATTTCCCCAACTTCTTCTTCGCCGAAGTGGACGGCACCGACCTGGTCGCCTGCTACGCGGCGCTGAAGAAGGCGGTCGCGCACATTCGTGCCGGCAAGGGTCCCGCATTCGTCCATGGCCACGTGGTGCGTCCGTACTCGCACTCGCTCTCCGACGATGAGAAAGCCTACCGGCCGGATACCGAGCGCCAGGAAGAAGTGAAGCGCGATCCCATCACCAAGCTGCAGATGTTCCTCATCCGCGAGGGCATCCTCGACGAGGAACGGATCAACCAGCTCGAGGCTGAAGTCGAGGCCGAAGTGCAGGAAGCCGCCGAACGCGCCCTGCACGCCAAGTTGCCGGAACCGGGTTCAGAAACACACTTCGTATACTCGCCCGACCTCGATCCCAATTCGGACGCATTCCACACCCAGCCGCAGATTCCGCATGCGGAGCCGGGAAAGCCCGCCGCCGAAAAGACGATGGCGGACCTGATCAACGCCACGCTGCGCGACGAGATGAAGCGCGACCAGCGCATCGTCATGTTCGGCGAAGACATCGCCGACTGTTCGCGCCAGGAGTACCTCGACCAGAAGCTGATCAAGGGCAAGGGCGGCGTCTTCAAGCTGACTGCGGGCCTGCAATGCGACTTTGGCGCCGACCGCGTCTTCAACTCGCCGCTCGCCGAAGCCAACATCGTCGGTCGCGCGATTGGCATGGCCACGCGCGGCCTGAAGCCGGTCGTCGAAATCCAGTTCTTCGATTACATCTGGACCGCGATGATGCAGCTTCGCAACGAGATGCCGCTCATCCGCTGGCGTTCGAACAATAGCTTCTCCTGTCCGGCGGTGGTGCGCATCGCCATCGGCGGCTATCTCACGGGTGGCGCGATTTATCACTCGCAATGCGGCGAGAGCATCTTTACCCACATTCCCGGCCTGCGCGTGGTTTTCCCCTCCAACGCGCTGGATGCCGCCGGTCTGCTGCGCACCGCCATCCGTTGCGACGATCCGGTAATGTTCCTGGAGCACAAGCGGCTCTACCGCGAGACCTACGGACGCTCTCCCTATCCCGGACCGGACTATATGGTTCCGTTCGGCAAGGCGCGCACCGTGCAGCACGGCGACGACATGACCGTCATCACCTACGGCGCCCTGGTGCCGCGCGCGCTCCAGGCGGCGCAACGAATCGAGCACGATCACGGCGTGAAGGTCGAGATGATCGACTTGCGCACACTCAGCCCGTATGACTGGGACGCGATCGCCGCGTCGGTAAAGAAAACCAACCGCGTGCTTGTCGCCTACGAAGACTGCCTGAGTTGGGGCTACGGCGCGGAGATTGCCGCCCGCATCGCCGACGAGTTGTTCGATTCGCTCGACGCCCCGGTGCGCCGCGTCGCCGCCAAAGATACCTTCGTCGCCTATCAACCGATTCTCGAAGACGAGATTCTTCCCCAGGCGGATGACGTGTACGAGGCGATGGTGAAGCTGGCCGAGTTCTAGGGGCGCAGGGACGATAGTTCATAGCCCGGGACGTAAGTCCTGGGTGCGCTTCCAGAGCATTATCCCGAGTCCCGCAGGGACGGCACACCCGCTGCAAGCCCTCCGCCCCGAGCGCCGCCTCGCTGGAATACGAGCTATTTAGCTGAGTGCGGCTGTATGTGATAAGAGGATTTCACGACAGTTCGGCTACCAGCGGCGAAGAAACAGCGCAAGCTTACGATAGGGGATATATCAACAGTTAGTCACTTGATAGTAGGTCGTTGTACGACACACACCGCACGAACGGCACGGAACATCTGTACTTCAAGCGCATGTGAAACGTTGCGTTCCTTTGGAGATACAGAAATACCCCCTTCGGATAGTCGCTACTCGGTACCTTACGCACATGCACCTGTTGGCCGTCAGCTGAGATATCCCTCGTCACAATCAACTCCAACGGCTCTACTCGATGGCGAGGGACAACCATGCTGACGCCGATCATGCGGTTCTTAGCGTTTCCGAGTTCACTCCACGCGACCATTTCCTGATATGGATGGAGAAAATCCCCCTCGGAACAGACTCGAACAGGCCCGTCGAAGTAGTTCTTGACCTTCGGGCAGAGGCGTTCAAGAGCGACCATACCGCGCTCTGATTGCTCTGTTTGAATTGCTGCCAAGACAGCGTTTGCGCGAGCCACATACACGAATTCGGGCACGGTGTATGCAAGCACGGCAACGAGGAGAGCGACAGCTGTGATGAGTGCGAGAGTCTTGCGTCGTCGCCACACAAAGACCGTCATTGGGAATGAGCGGGAGAAGTCCACGACAGTTGTGACACCACAAACGCGTGCGTTGTTCCAGACAACTGTTGATAACAGCGCTTCACACAAGTTACGTCCGAAACTATACGCGGGTTCGCATATCCGAGTCGAAGGACCTTTTGTTTATAGCTGGCGACTGGCGACTGCTTCACGGCAGTTCGAAAACCGCAGTCAGCACCACCGGTTGCAGCGACGCCGCCTCCGGGAACAGCGCCCAATAAACCTCACCGCTGAGTTCGTCAAACTCTCCGTTGGACGACACCAGCTTCCCGGGCGCCCGCAAGACGAACATGAGCGGCGTCAAGCTGCCGTTCTTTTGCTGCCCGGCGGACGGGTCGGGCTGCGACGGCCGGGTTGAGGCGAAGGTTTTGTCGATGAGCTTGCGCGCAAGCTCACGGCGCTCCTCCGGCTTCATTTGATTGCCGAATTGCTCTTCCAGCGCTTTGAGCAGGATGGTGCCAATGCGCTGGCGAAGCCGCCGCTCCGCCAGGTCGGGATGCATCAAGCTGATGGCGAGCAACGGCTCACCGGGCCCGAACATCATGGGCATGGCGAGGGCGTAAGTACGATCGGCGAGGGCGCGCGCGTTGGCATCGGTGGCAAGGGCCTTGGGCAGGACCGCCTTGATGTCAGCCACGTCCGCGGGTTTCATGCCGGTGTCCTTGGGCGGAGCGCCCGTCCAGCGCAGCGTTTCCCGGTATTCGAATCGGCGCGGCCCGACACGAGTCACCGTCACCTCGTTCACGAGCTTCAGTTTCGCCGAAGCGGTGTCATCACTGACCGACAGGTCCCCTTTGAGGGAGCCGCCGGCCGCCACCACGCGTTCGAAGGTCTTCGTGATGTCGTTCTGCTGCTTGCCGTCGCTCACCTTCCATCCCGGGCCGGACGGAAACACAAACGTATCGCCGATGGAGGGCGCCATGTTGCCCTCCTTTTTTTCAGACCCGGTCAGCAGGAGGGTGCGCGTCCACGACCCATCGGGATGGATCTCGGTAGTTACGCGCGCGCGGGCGCAACCGGTCAACAAAGCCAGCGCTAGGACGGCTCCGCACACAAAGATGTTTCGCATGGCGCCCATCGTACGCGAGGCGAAAGTGGTTGTCATGAATTTTGACGGCTGACAAATCGCCGCGAGCGACATGCCCTCCTCAGGCGCAATAACGAGAAAAACCCGCACGCCGGCGTGCGGGTCCTCAACTCCGAAAACCAAGAATCTACTGTTTGTCGTACACCGCGCTGACGCTGACTTTCTTGCCCTTGGCATCGGTTCCCGTCGTTCTGACGGTGCGACTCTTGCCGTCCGCGGCAACCGTGATCTTGCCCGTCGAACTCACCTTGCCGCCTTTCTTGATGGTCATGGACAGAGTGTTAGGGTTCACCCTTGTGTAGGCGCGCGAGTCGGTTGCCGGATCGCCCGTGACCGGGTAATCTTTGCCGTCGAAATTGCCTACCCACTCGTTGTGCGCCGGTTTGCCGTCGGCATCGGTCCCTTCGACCGTGACCTTGATCTTAGTGCCGGCCATTTCGTACACAACCTTGGTGTTCTTCGCCGCCCCTGCGGGAATCTTGGATTTGGCTTCGTTCAGCTTCCATGTGCCGGTGTGCAAGTCGGCGGCAAAGCACGCCACCGCGCCACACAAAAGCACCGTCAGAGTCAAAAGTATCGTCCTTGTTTTCATAGTTCCGCCTCTTATGCGAGTAGATTGTGTCCCCACGTGAGTGAGGGCATCCTAGATGCTGGGTGAGGGGTTCGGCAACTGAAAACACGAAAGCACAGAAGATTTGTGATTTAGTGATTTGTGATTTAGTGATTTTGATTCGATGGGCGTTACTTTCCGCGCGCATCGACCGTTCGATGCGCATCAAGCGACTCAATCACAAATCACGCAATCGCAATTGGTTTCAGTCGCCGGCTACGGCGGCGCTGGTCATCTCCGGCTTGGATTCCGGCTTCGCTTCCGCCTTTACCACCGCGGGTCCGGAGCGGAATTGCGCCAGCGTCTGGTTCAGTTGCTCGCACAGACGCGTGACCTGCTCCGCCTGCGTGAGCGCATCGTTGGAGCGCGCAGCATTACGATGCGCGGCCTGCGCCTGCGCGCCGATCGTCATCTTCGCGGCCTCGATGTCCTTCGCCTGCTGGCGCGACGCGCCGGAAATGGTCAAGGCCAAATCCGCAGTCTGGCGCAGCAGCGTCGAAATACCGGTAAATGCCTTGCCGGCGTGCTCGGTGAGCCGCGCGCCGTTCTCGGCCGTACGATTAGCCTGCTCCATCACCACCACCGCATCGTTGCTCTCCGCCTGGATGGATTTGAGTAGCGTGACGATCTCTCGGGTCGCCCCGCGCGAGTGGTCGGCCAGCTTGCGCAGCTCGGCGGCAAGAATCTCCAGCGACTGTCCGTTGCCTGACTCCCCATCGTGCGCTTCGCGCCCGCTGGGGCCCCTGTAAGAGCCGCGTGAAGCCTCGAGCACGGCACTGAGCGCGAGCAGGTTGGTTTCCTGGATGATATTGATGATCTCGTAGATCTCCAGCGAGCGGTCGCCGAGCGACTTGATCTTCGCCGCGGTCGCCTGCATCGAGGCGCGGATGCGCTGCATGCCGTCGGCAGCGTCGCGCACGGCGCGACTGCCCTGATCGGCGAAGTCGAGCGCGCGGCGCGCCGCTTCGGCGGCGCCGTCGGCATCCACGCTGACCTTGCGGCCCATCACCGCCAACTGATCGACGACGGGAACCGTTGCGCTCAACTCTTCATCGGAACGGGCGCTGGCGGCCGCGCAGGTGGTGACGCCGCTCTGCGCCTGGTTTGCCGACGCAACCAGTTCACCGGCCGAGATGCGAACGCGCTCGAGACGGCGGGCAAGGCTCTCGGCGGCGAAATTGAATCCACTGGCTACCGGAAGAAGCGCTTTGACGGTGGTGCGCAGGCGCGCGCCGAGTTCGCCGCCGCCAAGCTGGACCAGGGACTTCTCGATGTCGGCAATCTCGTTCTCGATGGCCTCGCGCGAGGCTTCCACCTCCGCGATGCGCGCCAGCTTCTCGCTGGCGCGGTTGAAACTTTCGGCGAGGACACCAAAATCGTCGGCAGTAACGTTGGCTTGCGCTGCAAAATCTCCGCTGTCCAGCCGCTCGGCGTACTCGACCAGGTCGGTGACACGCTTCTGCACCTTGTTATCGAGCCATACAAACAGGAAAACCGTGATCGCGATCACGAAGAATGCCGCGCCGAGGAGTTCAAAACCAGCGATTGGCGGCAGGATGGTGAAGTCGCGCAAGCTGAGACCGCTGGAGCGCGCTCCCGCCCCATAAGCAAGTCCGAGAACAACGCAGAGAACAACGGCGTTGAGGCCGACCGCCCACCACAGGATGGAATTAATGTGCCCTTTCATCGGAGCCCCCAAAAACAGTTGCTAGTTGTCAGTTGTCAGTTGTTAGTGATTCAACCCTGAAACACGGGCGGCGTTGCCGTTGCCGGGTCGAACTTGAACTGGCAACTGACAACCAGCAACTAACAACTGTTCTGACACACGAGTGCGAGCAGGTAATGTGAAACAAAATTGCCCGGGGAGCAAGGTGAAACTAGGACACCCTACTTCCGTGCGCCGGTCGGGCTGCCTCGTCGCCTGCAAGTTCGGGACGCGGCGGGGAGGTCTGGATCATGCTTTGGGACGGAAGTGGAATCTCATCATGAGACTGAGAGTAGGGTTTAATTTCCTGCTCCAACGCGGTAAAGCGCAGGAGGATTTCGTGGATGCGCAGCGCCATGCTGTGCATGGTGCTGACCTGATCGCGGTGTTCGGGGGACAGGGCTCCGGGCTCCAGCAGGAGCAACTCGGAGTTGCCGAGAATCGAAGTCAGGGCGTTGTTGAGGCTGTGCCGCATATCGAGCATGTAGCGGCCAAGAATGGCGCCCTGCTGCGCCTCGGCCAAAGATTGTTCGGCGCGGCTAGCGCGGCCGGTGGTTTCGATGCGGTGAAGCACCTCGGACGCAAGGGTGACCAGGTTATCGACCCAGCCCTCATGTTCGCATAGCACAATGACTTGCGCGTTGGCCTGGCGCAGGGTGGAGGCGGTCGCCGAATCGGGTACCAGGCAGATTGCAGGCCGGCCGGCGGTATCGAGGGTGCGGAGAATCGCGACGAGCGAGTCGCTGGAAGCAGGGCCGATGATGGCGATGTCGCAGGTGGCAAGCACACTGTCTGACGCGGTTGCATCGCCGAGGGTAACAAAGTCCGGCAATATGCTTTCTTTTTGCCAGCGTCCGATGACGGTCGAGGCAAAGTCCGGGTCAGCCGAGATGAGCAATACCTTTGTCAGCGCCACAATCCTAACTCCCGGGCGGATGGATCGAGTCCAAATGCCCATTCAACTTTATGCACGAAAGTGGCCAAATCTAAGTGATTGAGATTGCGTGTCCTGGGAAGAGGTTACGTCTCAGGCTGAAACGCCAGTCTCAATACCGCTTTGCAAGAAACCCTAATTCTGCGTCCCCGCGGCGACCGTCAACGACTTTGGCGACTCGCCGATGCTATAGCGCTTGAGTTTGCGATAGAGCGTGGCGCGGCTGATGCCGAGCATCTTCCCCGCCAGCGTCTTGTCCCCATTCACCTGCTGGAAGACGCGCTGGATAGTCTCGCGTTCCAGCACTTCCAGGTCGGTGGAGGATGCGACTGGAGCCGGCAGGGGGTCGCCGTTTCCGTGGGACGGAACGGAGATCGTCGAGACGGCGTCGGCAATCGCAACGGTGCTCGTGCCGCCGGCTTCGCGGATAGCGAGCGGCAGGTCCTGTAAATCGATGGTGCGCCGGTTACCCAGGGCGATGGCGCGCTCGATACAGTTCTCCAGCTCGCGCACGTTGCCGGGCCAATCGTAGCGGTAGAGGCATTCCATCGCCGCGGGCGTGATCTGAACGTTTTCGTCGGGCGCAAAGCGCGCGAGGAAGGCGCGCAAGAGCACGGCCAGGTCCGATTTACGCTCGCGCAGCGGTGGAATCTGAATGGTCACGACGTTGAGGCGGAAGTAGAGGTCCTTGCGAAAGGTCCCGACTTTGTACGCAGCTTCAAGATCGCGGTTGGTAGCGGCGATGACGCGCACGTCCACCTGCACGCGGTCGTTGCTGCCTACCGGACGGACTTCCTTCTCCTGCAGGACGCGCAACAGCTTGGCCTGCAATTCCAGCGGTAGTTCGCCGATTTCGTCGAGGAAGATGGTGCCTCCGCTGGCGGCCTGGAACAGTCCATGCTTGGAACGCAGCGCGCCGGTAAAGGCGCCTTTCTCGTAGCCGAAGAGCTCGCTCTCGATCAGCGTCGGGACCAGCGAGCCGCAATCCACGGCGACAAACGGCCGCTTTTGCATTGATCCGCGGAAGTGGATGGCGCGGGCGACCAGTTCCTTGCCGGTGCCGCTTTCGCCGGTAATCAACACCGGCGTGCGCGTGTCCTTGAGGCGCGAGACCATGCGCAAAACGTCCTGAATGCGGGGCGAGGAGCCATCGACCACGTTCAATTCCTGCTGCGTGGTCAGGCGGTCCTTGAGGTACTCGTTTTCGGCGACCAGCCTCACCTTTTCCTTCATGCGCTGGAGGACGAGCTTGAGTTGCCCGGCGCCGAAGGGCTTCACGATGTAGTCGTAAGCGCCGAGGCGCATGGCTTCGACGGCCGACTCGATGGAGCCGTGACCGGTAATGATGGCGACCTCGGTGCGCGGCAACATGGCCTTGATTTGGCGCAGCAGGTCGTCGCCTGACATGGTGGGCAAGCGGCGGTCGACGAGCACGACATCGGGAGAACCGCTCTCCAGGTAGGCGAGCGCAGCTTCCGCGCTCTCCGCTTCAGCACATTCAAAGCCAAGCGACGCGCCTATCGTGGTGCACAGTTTACGAATGCTCTGTTCGTCATCGACGATGAGGAATCGGACACGAAAATCATCGGTCATTGCGGATTACCAATAACTTTCTTAACGACGTCAATTAACTGCTGTACCCGGAAGGGCTTTTCCACACAAGGGGCGCCGGTACGTCGAAGTGTGGCCGCGGTCTCTTCATTGACGATATCGCCGGTGATGAAGATGACGCGGGAAGAAAGTTCAGGCTTGTTGGCCGAAATCCAGGCATGCACGTCGGCGCCGTCAACGCCGCCGGGAGTGCGCATGTCGGACACGACACCCAAATACGATTCGTTCTGCAGCATGGTGAGCGCTTCGGCGCCGGTGGCGGCAGGCGCGACCGAGTATCCGGCGCGCTCGAGCGCGGCTTTGACGAAGGACAAGACCGAAGGCTCGTCTTCAATGACAAGCACGGGCATCCTGAGCGCGACATCCGGGCTCATACTTGTCCTCTGGACGCGGCGCCTGCACGTGCGCCCTCGGCGACCGGCAGACGCACGGTGAAGGTCGCGCCCGGCGATTCGACGTTATTGCGGCAAAGAATTTCGCCGCCGTGTTCGCGCACGATGCCGTAGCAGATGCTGAGTCCCAGCCCGGTCCCCTTGCCCACGTCCTTGGTGGTGAAGAAGGGATCGAAGATGCGCTCGGTATAAGTGACGCCGTGCCCGTTGTCGCGGAAGGTGACCTCTGCCCACCCGTTCACCACGCCGGTGGAGATCTCGATCCGGCCCTGGCGGCCGGTTTCGTGCACCGCGTCATAGGCATTGTTCAGGATGTTGAGGAAGACCTGTTGGAGTTGGTGCGCGTCGCCCATGATCGCGGGAACGCCGTCCTCCAGTCGCTCGATGATCTGGATGCCGTGGTTGGCGAAGTCGTAGGAGCGCAACGCCAGCGTCCGGCGAAGCACCACGTTGACCTGCACCGCCTGCCGCTCGGGGGGCATCTGGCGGGCGAAGCTGAGCAGGTTCTGCACGATCTGTTTGGTGCGCTGCGCCTCCTGCAGGACCACCCGCAGATCGTTCTTGGCGCTCTCCGGAACTTCGGGATTATCGAGCAGCAGGTCGGTAAAGCCGAGGACAGCGGTGAGAGGATTGTTGACCTCATGGGCCACGCCGGAGACAAGCTGTCCGACAGCCGCCATCTTCTCGGTATGCATCAGCTTGGCCTGGAGCATGGCCGCGTCACTGATGTCGGTCATCACCACGACGATGCTGTTGACGTTTCCCGCCTCGTCGCGCATCGGGCTCAGGTTGATGGAAAACTGGCCGCCCCGTCCCTGTCCGAGCAGGACGGGCAGTTCGAGGTTGTCCACCTGGCGTCCGGCGAGGGTTTCCGACAAGGCTTCCGCCAGCGAAGAGCGGCGCGGCGTGGGCACCAGATCCACCAGCTTGCGGCCCAGCAGTTCGTCCTGTGTATAGCCGCCGGCTTCGAAACAGCGGCGATTGCCGTAGCTGATCAGGCCGGCGGTATCCACGACCATGATCATGCTCTGGGTGTTATCCAGGATCTTGGTATTGAAGTCGCGTTGGCGCTGCAGTTCCGCCTGGAAGGTCTTCAGTTCGGTGATGTCGAGAATGAGGCCGCGGTACTGGATGACCTCGCCTTGAGCATCACGGACGGCAAAGGCATTCTGCAGCGTATAAACCAGCGAGCCGTCGCGCCGCCGCAATACTTCCTCGTAGTTCCGTACCATGCCGTGGGTGTGGATCTCCTGCCGGAATCGTTCGCGCTGATCGGGCGTGACATAAATGTCTTCGGTGATGTTGACCGAAAGCAGGTCTTCGCGGCATTCATATCCCAGCATGCGGACAAGAGCTTCGTTCACCTCGATGAAGCGGCCTTCCGGCGTGCTAAAGAAGAGCCCTTCCTGGATGGTGTCGAACAGTTCGCGATAGCGGCGCTCGGCTTCGCGGCGGTCGGTGATGTCCTTGAGCACGTGGATGGTCTGCATGCCGTCGCTGGTGGCGGCGTGCACGCGCGAAGTGGAGACGAGATAGGTCCGGTCGAGGACGGGGTGAATATATTCGTCGCCGCCGCTCACGACCCGGCAGAAGGGGCAGGCCTCGACGCCATAATCGGCGGCCATGGCAATCATGGCGCGCATGCTGACGCCGATCAGTTCATTGGGCATCACCCCAATGAAGTCGGCCAGCGAGCGGTTGACGCGCAGCACGCGCAGGTTCTCGTCGTGCACGACGATCAGGTCGGTGATGGCGTCGAAGATCTCCATCCAGTGCCGGTTGGCCTGGTCCATGCGCGTGAACAGGCGCGCGTTCGCCAGTGCGACTGACGCATGAGAGATGAGCGCACTGAGCAGCTTGCGGTCGCCCGAGGTCAGCGGTGTGCCGCGGTCGAACAGGCACAGGCAGCCGAGCAATGTGCCATCGGCCGCACACATGCGCGCCAGCGTCAGGTCCGACCAGCCCAGCATCGCAGCGGCGGCCTCGCCGAGCAGTTCGCGCGCCGATCCGGTGAACACCGGCTCCGGATGCGCGGCGGCGATGTCGGACAAAACGGCACTCAGGCTGTAGCGCTCGCCGGCTTCGTAATTGCGGGTTGGGTCGTGAAGCGTGACGAGGTCGAAGCGTGCGCCCTGGGCAATCGCCAACGCAGCGCCGCGGGCCAGCAGCATTTCGGCGGCGCGGCGAGTGAAGGTTTCACCGAATTCCGGCAGGTGCAGGGTGGAATTCAGCTCCAGCGCCGCTTCCGCCAGCATTTGCGAATGGCGGCTGTTTTCGTGCAAGGCATGGAGGCCCTGGGTTGCCTGAAGGGCGACCGCGACTTCGCCGGCCAGGCTCCGGGCCCGGCGAACGTCTTCGGCGGTGATGTCCTCGCCATTGCAGCGATCGAGTAATCCCAGAACGCCGAGTACCGCGCGGTTGGGCCCGAGCAGCGGCACGCATAACGCCTGCCGGGTAAGCGGTCCGGCCAGGGCAGCTACTTCCATGCCCGGCCACTGGCGGATATCGTTGCTCCAGAATGGGTCGGTTGCGCCCAGAACGCGCAATTCCAGCGCCTCGGGCAGATGCTGGGACATCGGGCGGGCGACGCCTTGCTCCGCCATCCAACGAATCTCGCAGCGGTTCTCTTCCTTCAGTGCGAGGAAGGAACGTTCAAAGCCGAGAAACTCGGCCGCCCGGACTACGAATCTCTCCAGGAACTCGGAAAGATTGCCGATGCTCCCGAGCTCGGAGGTGATCTCCAGCAGTTGCTGGAGCTCGCGGCTTTTCTCGTTGGCGCGCGCATAAAGCTCGGCGTTGGCAAACGCAAGCGCCCCATATCCGGCAACCGCGGCCAGTACCGAGCGCTCGTCGGCATTGAAGGGAATCACTCCGCTGCGGTAAACGATCAGCGCCCCATTGGCATCGGCGGAGCGCATGGCCGCAGCCAGCACTTGGCCGGGCGCGGAAAACCCGGGACACTGCGGATCGAACGCGGTGACGGGAATGGCAATGGGTTCACCGGTTGCGTGCGAACGGGCAGCAAGGTCTTCCGCAAATTGAAACCTGCCGTCCGCGTGCGCGGCCTGGATGCTGGCGTTGAGTTCCGCGTCGACAGTGGCGACAGCCTCCAGCGTAAAGCGATCCCCGCGACGCAACAGGACGGCAACCATCTCCACCGCCAAGAGTTCCTGGACACGTTCTGCCAAGGTGGTGACCACCGCGGACACGTCCAGATGACAGTGGAGCGTCTGCGCGCAGTTCAGCAGCAGGTCGGCGCGACGGCGAAGCTGCTCTACTGGGACACCCTCGGCCGATAGCGTCATTGCGTCGGGAGGAGATGCCGAGGAGGAAACCGTTGCGGGCTGTTGGTCGCGGATCGCCATGAGACAAAATTAGGTATAAGTGCGCAGAACGCGAGAAACCCGAGCAGGGCCTTCAGTCCTGTCGTATGCGTAACAAGACCACGGATTCTCATTTTGAGTCAAGACTTAAAAGCCCTAAGTCTCACGCAGGTAACTTGTCTCAGCGTATCAGGGTGAGACAAGAATCCAGGCGCCTGATGTGGATTGAGTTGAGACAGAGCTGCAAAAAAAGTTCGTTTCCAACGTTATGAATTGTCAATAAACATAATGTATTCAAATGTTTACGTATAAGTCTATCAATTATGAGACTGCGGGGGATGGGTGGCAGTCTTCGTGCACATATGTTGCACATGAGTCTGCCCGGAGGCCCCATGATTCGACCTGTCAAGAAAGCCGTTGCCATCCTTCTCGTGACCATGGTGTTTGCCTTGGCTGGCCCGGCGTATGCCGATCAGGCCCGCAAGATCAAGAGCCAGGTCCAGCCGACGATCCCCGAGATGGCGCGGCAAATGAGGTTGAATGGCGCGGTCCGCCTGGAAGTGGAAATCGGCGCCGACGGAACCGTGAAATCGACGAAGGCGCTGGGCGGACATCCGCTGCTCATCGAGAGCGCGGAGCAGGCCATCCGCAAATGGCGATATGAACCCGGGCCCCCGACCAAGACGGTGGTCGAATTCAACTTCCACCAGGACTGAAGGGACGACGCGATGAAAATCAGCAAGAAGCTCTTCTACCTCAACTTGGGACTCATCCTGACCCTGGTGCTGCTCTGCGCCGTGAATGTGATTGCAGTACAGCGCGAGCATGCGGCGCGGGCGGCATCGGCGAAGGCGGCGCAAGCGGCCAAGTCGGGCGAGGAGGTCCGCTACCAGCTCATGCAGAACCGCCTGCACCTGAGCAACTACCTGCTCAGCGGCGACGGGCGCGAATTGCAGGCGGTGGAAGACGGAGTAGTCAAACTGCAAAACGAACTTCGCGCGGCGGAAGAGAATTCGCTCAATGAAGCTCAGCGCGCGTCCCTCACCCGGCTGCACGATAGCGAACGCGAATGGGAAGACAGCTTTCTGCGTCCGGTGGTGGCAAAACGGAAAGACGTGGACAACGGGAAGGCCACAGTCGCAGAACTTCAGATCTTCTACCTGCAAGAGAACCCCAATCAGTGGACGCGCACCGCGGCCGGCTATCTCGATGAAGCCGAGACCGCGACGGCGCGGCTGGTTGCCGATCAGCACATGCAGGACGCATCGGCCGGCAATGTAACGATTACGGTGGCGCTGGTAGGTACGTTCCTGGCGATCTTGCTAGGACTAGGCATCTCCTACAAGACCTCGCGCTCCATTACCGTTCCCCTCGAGCAGTTGATCAAGGCCTCGCGCGAGATCGGGGAAACCGGCGACCTGGACCACGAAATCGACAGCAAGCGCAAGGACGAAATCGGCGAGTTGGCGCGCAGCTTCAGCGCCATGATCAGTTACCTGAAAGGCATGGCGGCGACCTCGGAAGCCATCGCGGGCGGCAATCTGACCGTCGAAGTGAAGCCGCTTTCGCCCAACGATACCCTCGGCCATGCCTTCGCGCGCATGGTGGAAGGCCTGCGTTCGCTCGTGAGCAGCGTACGCGACAGCGCCGCACAAGTGGCCAGCGGTTCCAACCAGGTGGCGGGCGCGTCCGACGAGTCGGCCCGCATCAGTGTGCAGGCATCGTCCGCCATCGATGAAGTCACCAGCACCATGCATGAGATGTCGATCAACGTGCAGAACATGGTGAAGAACACGCAAGTGCAGGCGTCGAGCGTGAGCGAGACGTCGGCCTCGATCGACCAGATGGTCGCGTCCATCCAGCGCGTGGCCGACACCGCCAAGGTCCTGCTCGACATCAGCGAGCGCTCGCGGCTGGAAGTGCAGAACGGCATCGCGACCATGGACAAGGCCACCGACGGACTGACTCGAATCAATCGCACCATCCAGGTTTCGGGTGGAATCATCGATGCGCTCGGCCAGCGCGCCGACGATATCGGAAAGATTGTCGGCGTCATCGACGATCTTGCCGAGCAAACCAACCTTCTGGCGCTGAATGCGGCCATCGAAGCCGCCCGCGCCGGCGAACACGGACTGGGCTTCGCCGTGGTGGCCGAGGAAGTCCGCAAGCTGGCGGAAAAATCGGCGCAGTCCACCAAGGAAATCTCCGAACTCATCTCCAGCATTCAGCGCG